>Ga0209541_10017875_pt1 | contig 10322 bp, 12 predicted proteins | sample RifCSPlowO2_01_FD_184027 | JGI IMG/M metagenome (GOLD analysis project Ga0209541, IMG submission 184027) | Groundwater microbial communities from Rifle, Colorado - Rifle CSP2_plank lowO2_0.1 (SPAdes) (version 2) | ecosystem: Environmental > Aquatic > Deep subsurface > Groundwater | place...
CAAGATACAGTCTAGTCTCACGCAGAATGATACCGAACTCCCGCCGCATTCTCGCGGGAAGCGATCCCCAACGGGTCGATTTCCCCGGGAGGCCGGTTTCCTTGTGAGAAGCGGCGTACTCGAACATGGTGGCGAGCTATGCACCTCACCATGGACGACAGCCACATAACGACAGTTGAGCAACTGTCGCAGGTTACCAGCGGACTTCAATCGGTCGAGCTGAAGTTCAACAACAAGCAAGAGATGTACACGTGGATGGAGAAGAAATTGACACTGTTTCGGTACCACTCGCGAAAGATTACTCGGAAAGCGCGGGGGGCAGTTCTCGGGTATCTCATGGCCATGACCGGATTGTCACGAGTGCAGGTGAAGCGGCTTGCGGCACGGAAAAAAGAAACGGGACACATCAAGCGCACTCTCGGCACCACGAACAGGTTTCCACGATTCTACGGAACGGTCGATGTCGCGCTCCTCATCAAGGTCGACAACGCGCACGAGCGGCTCGCCGGTCCCGCGACAAAAGCGATTCTCAATCGCGAGTACCATGTCTTCGGGAATCTTGAGTACGAGCGCATCAAAGAAATATCGGTCGCTCATTTGTACCGGCTGCGCGGTACGAGACAGTACACGTCGCACTCATTGACCCTCACCAAAACCAAATCCACGAAGGTCTTGATCGGCATTCGCAAGAAGCCCATTCATGGCGGAAAGCCTGGCTGCATTCGTGTCGACTCCGTCCATCAAGGTGATCTCGACAAGGAAAAAGGGGTCTACCACATCAACATGGTCGACGAGGTGACGCAGTGGGAAGTCGTTGGGTGCGTCGAAGGACTCAGCGAACACTTTCTGCTGCCACTTCTTGAGGAATTGCTCGAGCAGTACCCGTTCGTTGTCTGGAACTTTCATTCCGACAACGGGAGCGAGTACATCAATGCACGAGTTGCGCGATTATTGCAAAAGATGATTGTCGAACAAACAAAATCTCGATCCAGGCACACCAACGACAACGCGCTGGTCGAAGGAAAAAACAACATCATCCGAAAGCACATGGGGTACATGCACATACCGAAGCGGCATGCGCAGAGGATCAATCAATTTTATCGAGACTACTTCATCACGTATCTCAACTTCCATCGGCCGTGTGCGTTTGCGACCGACACGATCGATGCGAAAGGAAAAGTGAAGAAGCTATACGATGTACTTCTGACACCCTTCGAGAAATTCAAGACGCTTGAAAAATGCGAACAGTACTTGAAGCCGGGAACGACGCTTGCGGCACTTCAGAAGATTGCCGATGCTGAAAGCGATACCATGTACGCTGAAAGAATGGGAAAAGCGAAAACAACATTATTCAAAACGCTCCCAAAATGCTAGAGTGCGCTCGGTATCATTCTTCAATGAGAGAATACTGTGGCAACGGGAATGCTTAACAGAAATGATGAGAATTATCCCGGAGGATGGTGCGATTTTTTATAATCACAAATGGCGCGTGCAAGGAGGCCTCTTACAGGATCGGCAGGACATTGTTGGCGGTTTCCCCGTCTTCGTTCGTCAAATTATAATTAAAAATGTAGCATAAATTTATGTCTCAATTGACGGAAAAGCAAATCAAAAGGCAAGATTTTGTAGATAATGAGATTTTCGAGTTACTCCAAAGATTAATCCCCCAGTCGAAGACCATCGATTGGGATATCGAAGTAATCGGAGCTGTTCGAGACGCAATACAAAACCAGATTGTCGATGAGCAAAAGCTTATGAGTGAAATGCAATTTTACCCATACTTAAAAATATGAAACTTGAGGTTAGAGAATCGCAAATCGAAGACGTTTTAGTAAGTGCGAGCATTCTCACGCGCCGTCTTTTAGATCTTGAAGACGAACCGCGCCTGCTTGTCCGACAAATGATTTTGCCATCTGGCCGACTCGATTTATTGTACGCTTACCAAGCGAAGCTAATTTTAATTGAGTTGAAGGCCGTCGAGTTCAAAAGCGTTTTTTTAGACCAAGTATTGAGTTACAAGACCGATCTGGTTGAGTATCAGCGAAAGGGAAAGTTATTGCATGGTGACATTGACTCATATTTGTTATGCACGGATGCCACTTCATCGGAAGAATCCCTAGCTACCCAAAGAGGAGTGAGTCTGACTAAATACGACCCCAAAGAAGTACTCGATTTCTTTTACAAGAACTTCAAACCGATCGCTTTATTTACGGAGATAAAACCAGTAGACATCGGAATTTGGAATTTGCATTTAATACATGAGTTCATCTATTTTCTTGAACAAACAAACTCAGTTGCACGATTGCGAGAAATGGTCGGCGGTTCACAAAAAACTTTGTACAATAAGATCAAATTTGCTTTTGAGCTGCGCCTGATCGATTGGCTACCCAATCAAGACAGCATAGCGCTTACCGAACTCGGCACACAATATGTGAAGTGTAAAGACAAGGTCTTATCGGAACGGCTGAGCGAGGAGCAGGCGGAGGTGTTACGGAAGTTTGTTATGAAAAATCCTTACGAATCGCCTGTTGTTCTTGGTATTGCAGCGGTGGTTGAGTCGGTACTCTCGCTATCAAAGAACACCTACCCTGTTCCGATGGCACATCTTATAGAGTACTTTGCTTTCTTCGCTGGCAAGTATTTTGATTGGCAAACACCAAAAGCGAGATTCAACGCTACGCGAATGTACTCAAATTATGCTGTTGATTTGGGGTTGCTCGCAAAAACCGAGGAAGCGATTTACCTGACGCCTGAGGGATTTCGTTTTTCGGTTCAAATGCAGATGCATAAAAATCTTAAGATGGTAGAGTCCCTGCGGGTTTTTTAGCCTATGAAATGGGGTACCCCAGGCAGTTTCCCACGGGCCATTCTCCACGTCGATGGCGATTCCTTTTTTGCCGGTGTGGAGGTAGCCAAAAATCCGCACTTGCGCGGCAAACCGGTGATTACGGGCAAAGAGCGCGGCATCGTCTCGGCCATGACGCCCGAGGTGAAGGCGCGCGGTGTAAAGCGCGGCATGAGATTGCACGAAGCCCGAAAACTGTGCCCCGATGCGATTATTCTGCCCTCCGATTACGAAACGTACTCACTCTTTTCTGAACGCATGTACCGGATAGTGCATCGCTACACTCCAGATGTCGAAGAGTACTCGATCGACGAATGCTTCGCGGATCTCGGTGGTATGCGGCGGGTAAATAAAATGTCGTACCCGCAAATGGCGGAACATATTCAGAGAGATTTGGAGCGGGAACTCGGCATGACTTTCAGTATCGGGCTTTCGGCCACCAAGACGCTCGCAAAAGTGGGATCGAAATGGAAGAAGCCCAACGGACTCACAGTCATCCCGCTCTCAGAAAGTCAACAATTTCTGGGGAAGCTCTCCGCGGGAAGTATTTGGGGTATCGGGCCCAACACCGCCGCGTATCTCAAAAAATATGGAATCCACACTGCGCTCGATTTTGCCGAGAAAGACCAGATATGGGTGCGCAAAATGCTCTCGAAGCCGTATGTGGAAATTTGGAAAGAGTTGAATGGGGAGGTGGCCAACGAGCTGGATGCTAAAGGAAGGGAAACATACCAATCGATCAGCAAAACAAAAACATTTACGCCTCCGTCGAATGACGCGGCATTCGTCTTCTCGCAGCTTTCCAAGAACGTCGAGAGCGCCTGCATCAAGGCGCGACGGTGGAAACTCGCAGCGCCCGCCATATTTTTCTTCCTCAAAACGCAGGATTTTAAATACCATGGATATGAAATAAAATTACCGCACCCTACCTGCGTGCCACAGGACATGCTTAGAGAAATATCCGCTTACTTCCCAAGAGTCTTCACGAAGGGGACGTTGTATCGCGCAACGGGTATCGTGCTTCTGAAACTGAGCGACAACGCCTCGGCGCAGCTCGATCTTTTTGGTGCCGTAGAGGAATCAGAGGGCTTCAAACGCGTCTTCGAGAGCGTTGATGCGATTTCGGCAAAGTACGGCAAGCATGCGGTCTTCCTCGGCTCAAGTTTCCAGGCAATGAAACCCGCCCGACCGAATGACTTCGGTCATTCGGGCAGGTTCGGCGCACATCTGGGTGAGCGTGGCGATATGCCAGAGCGCACCGAGAATCTCTTTAAGGGCGAAACCACACGCCGACACTTGGCGATCCCGCTTTTGGGGGAGGTGCTGTAGATGCTGGGAATGATTACATGCTACTCTGACGTACATATGAAATCCGAAAGTATTTCAAATAGCCAGGAGGCAGAGCAGAACGCAGAATCTCTCTCGAGTCTTATTACCGCAATCGAGGAACACAATCGTAACTTCTCACGGGGCGCTACTATGGGCCGCGCAATTGGTGGAATGCTGAGCGCTACCATTGATGAGAAAGAACTCAATACTGAAGAGCTCCGGCAGAACGTTGTTGCCGATCAAACGGCCGGGGCGCACGTCGGGCTTACCAAGCTTCGAGCCGAACATGAAAAAACGTTGCGGCAGTTTGGATTAGATCTGGTCGGCGAATCACAGACAGAGAGTCCGGGCGTTTCTGGGGAAGTTGTGCTCGAAATTAAAGATCCAGACATATTTATACGACGTATTCGCACGCTCCGTCCACTCCTTACAAATGAACACACGGCCGAAAAGGCGCATATCGTCATCGCCGGAGTCGTTGAAAATCTAGAGCGACAGATCGCACAAACTGACTTTACAAAGTCTCGAGATGCGACGAATGCTGCAGATTCTTTGCCTGCAATAACCGAAGCGTTCCAGGACGTTGATCTTTCCATTGATCTCGCACGCCTCAAAACCTATGCGCGCTTTCAAACCTCTGGCCGTTTAGAACAGTATCTCGAAGTGGAACGTCGCGGGCTCTGGGAAGCGCCCGGAAAGGGCTTTGGTCCAGCTGATTGGGTTACCGACACAACACCGGAAATGCTTGATGGCAGATGGCAAGACGCTATAGCAGTTCTTCGTCAGCAAGAGCGCCAAAGTAATTCTGGCGTTGCGGAAGAATTGCGAGATCATCTCATCACATGCATATCGCACGCGTCAGAAAAACTTGAAACTTTGTCGTGGCCTGATGAAACAAAAGAAGAAATGCAACGCATTTTAAGCGACCGAACAAAAGACCTCCATGGTGGGCGAGCGCTTAATTGATGTATTGAACAGGTTTAAAAGCAAGAGGGGGGCAAAAGCCCCTCCTCAGTGAATGCGTTCGCCAGGTCCTGGCGTTAATCGCAGAAAGTCCGCTATCGAAAGCGCGATCCACCGCCACACGTCGCGATGGCCGAAGTTCATTACGCCAGTACTGTTCGAATCTCCAGCAATAAGATATCGCCCGGGGAAAGCTGGCGTTTGACGAAAGACTCTTGGAATTGCTCGCCTTTGTACCAGATCAAAACTCCTTTCCCATTGCCCATGACCCCCTCACCATTAACGCGAGCGATGTAGAGATCGGAGACGTCGTTGAACGTTCCATGTTCGAGCCATATGCGCTTGTCCGCGCGGAAAACTTTCTCGGCGGTTGCTGTTTCCCGGACAATAACGCAAACGGACTCCGTCGAGAGAACTTGTTTTGCGAGTGCAGCGCCAAAGAACGGAAAGATCATGGCCTGACGACGAGACAACATCATCGATTTTCTCCGATTGCAAAAAACCTCCGGGGAGGAGGGACGTGAAAGGACCAATCCAGAGAGGATTGGTTGTGAGTCACGCCCCCTGTTCCGCGGAAGGCATTCTCGATTGATAAGAGGGGTAGTCGGACTTGTCCTCCAGAGTTGAAACTCCTGAGGCTTACCGTGGCGGGTACCGTGCCGGATTTACACCGGACTTTCCATCTTCTTAAGGTCGAAACCTGAAAAAGAGCTTAGCAGACGAAAATGTCCGCTCCCGATTCGAAATCTGTGCATAATGCGCTTGCAACAAGCAGATTTGTGGCAGAACGTATGATAGGCTCGAGGCATGAGCAAACCAATGAAGCGGTTCCAAAAGGAGAATCGCAAGACCTGGCAGGCGCATCGCATGGAAGGCGCGGCGCGCAACGCAGGCAATCGCTCCATACCGAAGCTCAAAATGCGGCGATCCAAGAATCCCTAATTGATCTCGATGTCGATATGGCGGATTGAAGGAAACACCGTTTTGATCTTCTTCTCAATCTCATCAATTTTCCTTCCCATGAGCCGAGGTATACGATCCGCGTATTCTGCGGCGAAGCGCTTGAAGCTTTCGAAATCTTCGTGCACTTCATTGAATTGATCGCGCATCCTTGTGCCACCATAGGCCGATCGTGCGAGCGAGTCACCATTGAACTCGACTTCGCACATGATGCGGTAGGCGTCCCAGCCCACCACCACCGATTTGAGATCAGTCACCCGCTCAATCGCAGGGTCCGCATTTAGAAATTCGACAACCGCGTCTTGCATCTCTTGCGGCATTGATTGTCCGAGTAAGTAGCCGCGATTTTTGATGATGAGCACGATCGCAGTGCCACCCAGGAGCCCAGCAATGATGATCGAGCCGAGGGCATCCCACAGCGCGTTTTCGGTAAAGTACGTGAGGGTAACTGCGAGAATAGCGACGAGGACGCCAAAAATCGCGATCGCGTCTTCCATGTACACGGCAAGAGTCGTCGAATCGGCCGCTTTCAAGCGCTCGCGCAAATTCATATGCGGAAAACTTTTTTTGAGCTGCCGCGCTGCTATATAAAACGTGTACGATTCAACGACGCCCGAAAAGACGAGCGCCGCAACGATAATCCAGTTGAATTCAATGTGCTCTGGATGCGCGAGCGCTAAGAGGCCGTGGTACGCAGTGAAACCGGCGCCGAGAAAGAAGATGCCGCACGCGGATATAAGAGCCCAGAAGAAGCGCTCGTTGCCATAACCGTATTCAAACGTGTCGTCGGCTTTTTTGAGCGATCGGCGTAGACCAATGAGAAGGAGAACCTGGTTGAGCGTATCGGCCGCGCTGTGTATCGCCTCAGAAAACATCACGCTCGAACCGGAAGCAAACGAGGCGATAAACTTGGATATCGTGACGAGCAGGTTGCCCACTATAGCGGTCGCGACGGGGAGGAAGCCGGAGGTATTTTGTAGGCTCATGTGTGCATTATAGCGAAAGCGCCATCGGACAGGTGAACCCCTTGAGGTTGAGCCTCAAGGGGTCGTATCAGAATGCGATGAGGAATAGACCCATGACGCCAATGATGACAGCGACTATCTTTTGCCACAGATGATCACGTTCGTGCAGAATAAAAAAGGCGGCGCCCACAATTACGATGGAAATGAAATTAGTTGCCCCACTCATGATCGAAGCGCTCCCCAAAAAGAAGAGCGTCAAAATAAAGCAGCACGATTTGAGCGCATTGGCCGAGCCCCATACGAGGAGTGTGCGCAGCCCGATCTTTTTCACGACCGTCGGCACATATTTCCATTTCGGCGCGGCGAGAAGCACCATCCATAGTATTTGAGATCCCCATCCGTAGAGCAGATACGTGCCAAGATCGAGGCGATTGAGCATGAACTGCTCGTATGCAACGCCAAGACCCAAGAGTGCCGTACTCACAAGCGCAAACAGGAGGCCGCTGATCACGAGCTTATTATTTTTGATACCTGGCGCGACAGCAATGACTCCCGAAATCATGAGGAGTCCAATGCCAGCATACTGCGGCAGCGATACGTTCTCACCCATCAAGGGTACCGCGACGGCGAGTGTAAAGAGAGGGCTCAAGTTGGCGACTATAGTGTAGATGCCCGCGTCGACCGTTTTGTTGGCGCGAAAGGCTGCAATGTTGAAAAGCGGCCAGATGATACTGCCGCCGATAAGCCAGAGTGCGTCGATGCTGCCTATGTATAAAGTTGGCGGAAACAGAAGCATAAGGCCCAGCCCCGCGGGTAGGAGGAAAAACACATAAAACATGCCATTGAGCAGCATGTTGTGCTCGGCAAACTTTTGCGCAAGCACGCGGCGCATGAGGGAGTTGGTCGCGCCCAATATAAAAAAGAGAAAGAGAAATATCAGCCACATATGAGTCATTGCAAAGTAGGCTCACTTTAGCATTTTTTGAGGTATGAGCGCCGCTGCACGAATGTTAGAGTGGGTCATGTTCTCGCTCGGATCATATGCGTATCTTTATCAAAAGTAGATAATAGAAAATTCATGGTCAAACCTTCTAAGCCTGTGCGAATAGCGGTCTCAGGCGCTCATGGAGTAGGGAAGACGACTTTTTGCGGAGATCTTGCGGAAGCCTTCAAGAGCGACGATCAGGAAAGGCATTCCGTCGAGGTCGTAACGAATGTCGGGCGGGATTTACATGCGATGGGCATCCCGATCAATAAAGGTACCGAAGAGTCGCAGTACCCACTCTTTCTCGAAAAGCACATCGCCAACATATTTAAGGACTGGCAATCCGATTTTGTTATTTACGATCGCACAATTGTGGATACACTCGCATATGGGATAGCCAATGGCAACCTGGATCACCGCTGGATCTCCTTTTTGCGTAAAACCGCACCGCATTTGCTAGAGATCATTGACGTGTATTTTTATATACCGATCGAATTCGAAATTGAGGACGATGGAGTGCGAGCGACCGAAGGCGAATATCAAGCTGATGTGGATAAAGCCCTCGTCGATATTCTCAAAGAATGTCGGCCCGACGCGGTAACACTCAGTGGTGGTCGCGCAGAGCGCGTTGAGCAGGCGATGGAAAAAGTCATTCAAAAATAGATATGCTTTCTTAATTTATGCGAATAGCACAAAAAATTGTAGTCCTAAATGCGGAAGGAAAGCTGCTCGGCTTGCGGCGATCGGCAGCTGATTCGAATCGGCCGCTCACTTGGGATTTGCCCGGTGGAGAAATTGAAGAAGGTGAAAACCTCCTCAAAAGCGCCAAACGGGAAGTGAGGGAGGAAACGGGCCTGGAAATCACTGATTTAAAATTCGTGCATGCGGATGGACGTCCAATCGCAAGCGGGGAATACTGGATCGTTCTCTTCGCCACGGCGAAGGCTCTTCCCGGCGAAGTACGCTTGAGCGAAGAGCATGATCATTACGAGCGGTTGACACCAGAGGAGTTTTTGAAACACTGTTCTTCTGATCGCATAGAGGAGTTTTTAAAAACATATTACACCCCTTAAGGTTGAACCTACGGGGTGCATTACGCGGCTTCTTTGGTTTCTTCGGCGCCCTGTTCTTTTGTTAAGTTCTTAGTTGACCCAATAAATGAAAGATACATTTTTTCAGGCCGGGGAGCCAAGGTGAGCTCGGTAAGCGACTGCAAATCTCTCAATTCAAATGGTTGCATAATATCTGGGCCAACTTTTTGGAAGCACAGATACTTGCCTTTCTGTATTTTTCCGAGAACAAGAAATGTATGATTGAGCGCGAGACCCTTCATCCACTGATCTGCGTTGAGCGACGTCGGATTGTTGAATAATCGAGACATGATGGCAGAGACATTTTGTTGCGGAATTTCAAAGACATGCACGACTGCTGGCAGGTCAACCTGACTCCCCTCTAAATGTGATTCGATGCCCATGTCTTCATTAGATCCAAGGACAGGAAGTTCGCCGGATTGAAGTATTTTATTCATATCTTTTTTAAGCTGTGGTATACCCGACGCTTTCGCCGTGCTCTCTGGCGTCACGTGCTCGGCTGCAACATTTTTTTGACGGAGGAGCGATTTGAGCGGAACTGAGTCGGTAACTGCGGATATCGCTTTTCTGCAATTCAGTACCGCGACCATCTCCAAGAGCCCCGGTCGATTGCCTCGCAAAATGGCGTTGTCGATCTTATCTTGCATTCGAAGCGCGGTAGAAATATTCTGCGCGAGCTCCTTCGGAATCGCTACTTTATTGACCCCATCGAGTGTCGCAAATGATACTCCGTGCTCCTCAACGATACCAGAGACCTGTTCAGGTATTTTTTCTACCACTTTTCTTTTTTCGAGCGTTTCCCGCATATCCTTAAAGATAACATGTCACCATTTCAGCACTTCGTACCTCTTAAGGTTGAACCTTAAGAGCTTGACGGAAACGAAGACGGTGATATTCTCGGAATATAAAGCGTTGAAGGGGAATAGTACCGGGCACTTTCCAGAGACAAAGAAAGTGACGGGGAACCCGCCCCAGAGCTGCGCTCCGACGAGGAGCGACGGAAGCCCGACCGTAAAATGGGGACGCTGGTGTCGCGATAGCGGAGCCAGTTATAGAGGCGTCTGCAGTAATGCGGATGTAAATTGCGAAGGTGGTAACGCGGAGCCAGAGAGGCCTCGTCCTTGCAGATCAGCAATGATCATTGGTCTTTAAGGATGAGACTTTTGCTGTTTTAGAGAAAGGAG
>Ga0209541_10017877_pt1 | contig 10320 bp, 10 predicted proteins | sample RifCSPlowO2_01_FD_184027 | JGI IMG/M metagenome (GOLD analysis project Ga0209541, IMG submission 184027) | Groundwater microbial communities from Rifle, Colorado - Rifle CSP2_plank lowO2_0.1 (SPAdes) (version 2) | ecosystem: Environmental > Aquatic > Deep subsurface > Groundwater | place...
CACCGCATCGTCAACTTCCCGCCGATAAAAGTCGGTCATCGTTTTTAAGATGGAGCCGAGCGAGCCGGTCTCCTCGCCCACTTGAATCATCTGCACCAAAATGCCGGGAATGTCTTCGTGGTGCCGCTGAAAGGCCGCGGAAAGCACCAAGCCGGATTTCACCCCTTCCGCCGCTTCTTTCAGTAAATCCCGATAAACGATACTACCTACCACTTCCGCCGTTATGTCGATGGCTCGGACAATCGGCACGCCGGAGGAAAGCATAGTATTCAGGTTGTCGGTAATGCGAGAAAGATAAAGTTTGCGGTAAAGGTTGCCCACGGCTGGTGTGGACAAGCGAAGGGTATCCAGATATGCCTGGCCCCGGGCAGTCGCCGTGAGCCGCCAGACCCAGATAGCCAACAGCACCAGTAAAATCAAAAAGAAAATTCCATAACTCACGAAAAATTGGGACAGACCGATAATTATTTTGGTGAACAATGGCACCGCCTGGCCGGAATCCAGAATAATCGCCGACAGTTTCGGAATGACAATCGTGAACATCAATCCCATCACAATGAAAAAAGTAATGACAACGAAGGCGGGATAAATCAGTGCGTTCTTAGTTTTAGAAGTAAGCGCATACTGCCGGTCCAAGTATTCTGCGAGATGCAAAAAGGTCTCGTTTAGTTTGCCGGTCTCTTCCCCGACTTTCACCATATTCACATAAAAACTGGAGAAGACATCTGGGTGATGGGACAGTGCGGCCGAGATGGCTACTCCGGCCTCCAGGTCATCGCGCACCTGGGTTAGTTTCCGTCCCAATAATTTGCTTTCGCTGTTGACCGCCAGCATAGTGAACGCTTTCAGCGCGGAAACTTCCGCTTCGAATAAAGTTGCAATCTGCCGGGAAAGGATGACTACTTCTTTGGGCTTGACCCGCTCGAAGAAAGACATTCGCAAGAACGATTTTTTCTCTCCTTCCTCCTTCAAGGAAATAACCACCAGTCCCCGGCGTTGTAGGCCGCTAATGGCAATGTCTTTATTGGGCGCGTCAATTTCGCCTTCTCTGTTACTGCCGCTCTGTTGGTCGATGGCTACGTATTTGAAAAGCATGCGCGTGATAGGTTAAATCAATCGCTCTAAGCCCTTAGGGTTAAGCGAAAATTGATAAGCATTCTCGATGGAAATTTCTCCCGAACGCACGAGTTCCAGCAACGAATGGTTTAAGCTGACCATGCCGGATTCCATCCCGGTTTCAATCACCACATCGATTTCGTGCGTGCGTTTCTCGCGGATAAGATTCGATACCGCGTTGTTGTTCAGAAGCAGTTCATAGGCCGGAATCAATCCGCCAGCAATCCGAGGTACCAGCCGCTGGGAAAAAATGCCGAGTAGGGAAGCGGCCAGTTGAGTGCGAATCTGGTCCTGCTGATTGCCCGGAAAAGAATCAATGATGCGGTCAATAGTTTGCGAAGCGTTGTTGGTATGTAGAGTTGATAATACCAAGTGTCCGGTCTCGGCCGCCGTAACTGCCGTGGAAATGGTTTCCGGCGTGCGCATTTCGCCAATCATAATAACATTCACATCTTCGCGGAAGGCCTGCTTCAGCGCCACATGGAAATCTTTGGTATCAATGCCCACTTCGCGCTGGTTGATAATGGACTTGTTTGCGGTATACATATGCTCAATCGGGTCCTCAATGGTCACGATGTGGCGCGCCTGTTCGTTGTTAATCACATTGATCATCGCGGAAAGCGTAGTGGACTTGCCTTGTCCGACTGGCCCAACCACCAGGAAAAAACCTTGTTTCTTGCGGGCCAAATCCGCCAAAACCGACGGCAGTTTCAGTTCGGCGATACTTTGGACTTTGGGCACCAACCGGAAAACCATATTCACCAGTCCTTTTTGGAAAAAGGCATTGCCGCGTAGCCGGGCTTCGCCGCGAAAATCATAAGAAAAGTCGGCTTCCAGATTTTCCTTGAAACTCTCAATCTTCTTTTTTTCCAAAACCTCAGCTAAAAATCCCAACGCATCTTCCTGGGTTAGGGGCGGACGCTTGGCCAAAAAGATAAGTTCGCCTGTCACGCGAATGGCTGGCACCCGACCAGCGCCCAAATGCAAATCCGAGCCATTCTCGCGGATAACATTTAAAATAAGTTCTTCGAGTTCTTTTTTGTAGTCCATCATATTATTGCGCCGCTGTTCCCCTAGCGGCTAAAATCTTGACCACTTGTTCGATTACCTCCACCGGCGTGGAATTCGCTTTGACAATGTAACCCGCCACGCCCAAACGGTTCCCTTCTTCAATGTCCTTTTGTTCGCTTTTGTTTGACAAAATTATTTTCACGGCCTGCGGACACAATTGTTCACTGTTGATTTGCGCTAGCGCCTCCAGGCCGTTCATTTCCGGCATGATGATATCCATCAAAATAACGTCCGGGGTCAGTCCACCGCGCAGTTTCTCCAGCACCGCGATACCGCTCTGCGCCGTATGCACCTCGAAACCATTCTGACTGAATTTGAGCGCATACATATCCAGTAGAAAATTATCGTCGTCCACTATCAGAATTTTCTTTTTCTCCATATCTGTATTATACCACGTTTAGTCCGTTTCGTTGTTAAAATTATAAACCTCGGTAAAAGGAATTAGGCCTTGGAGCGACTTCCGCATTGCGTCTTCCCGCATTATCAGCATGCCGTTCTTGCGGGCCACCCGATAAATTTCCGAATTCACCGGATTTTTCAAGATGACGGCTTGCATTTCCTTATCCACCTTGAACATCTCGAAGACCGCGATACGCCCGCGGGTGCCGGACGGGCATTCCGGTGAAGGCACGACTTCATACATCTTGTCGCCAATTGGGGGTTTGAATTTCTCCGGCAGGTCCCGCAATTGTTCCACCACTTGAGTGCGAACACTCTCATCCATCGGCATTTCCTTGCGCGAAGCGGGATAAATCAACCGGGCCAGGCGCTGGGCGATGGAAACAATCAAGGTTGGCGCAATTAGGTAGGGATCCACGCCCATATCCACCAAACGCGGAATCGCACCCACCGCCGAGTTGGTGTGCAAAGTGGACAGCACCAAATGTCCGGTCAAAGCGGCCTGAATGGCCAGCTGGGCGGTTTCTTTGTCGCGAATCTCTCCGACCATAATGATATCCGGGTCCTGACGCAAGATGGAACGCAGGCCGGAGGCGAAGGTGTAGCCGATTTCCGGCATCATCTGCGATTGATTGATGTCCGGCATATGATATTCAATGGGGTCCTCCAGAGAAATGATGTTGCTTGTTTCTTTATCCAGCTCATTCATCATGGAATACAGAGTGGTCGATTTTCCCGAACCGGTCGGACCAGTAATCAAAATTAAGCCATAAGGACGTTTGATGGCTTCACGAATTATCTGCAGGTTAACTTCTGACAAACCCAGTTGGTCGAGCGGCTTCACGCCTTTTTCCGAATCCAGGATGCGCATCACCACTTTTTCGCCATAGTAAGCCGGCATCGTGGAAACGCGAAAATCGATTTTGCGTCCGTCAATGTTGGCGCTGAAAGAACCGTCCTGCGGTTTGCGCTTTTCGTCCAAGCGTAGCTTCGCCAAAATTTTCACCCGGGCTACCACTCCAGCATAAACGTTCGGCGGTAGGGTAATGGTCGTGTGCAAAACACCGTCCACCCGGAAACGCACCTTGATTTTGTCACCGGTATGCTCGATGTGAATATCCGACGCGTTGCCCTCAAGGGCATTGCGTAAAATAACGGCGACGATTTTTATAACCGGCGCGTCTTCAACTATCTTCTGCTCTGCGCCGGGTTTCAAATTTTTAATTTCTTTGCTTAAATTTTCCGGACTTAAGCTCTGCGCTTCGGCCATCTCCTCCTGACTTAACTCTTCCAGTGCTTCGCCTACCTGGCTTTCCAAACCCCGATAGGCCTGAAGCACGTTTTCGTAATCACTTTTGGAGATAAGATAAATTTTGAAAGGAATGCCCACTTTGGTGGAAATGAATTGGAGCGCATCCATCGCCTGGATGTTTTCCGGATCCCGCACGCCTACTTCCAGCACTCCGTCCTTGAGTTCCAAGGGTACGAAACGATAGTGCTCGGCTGAATCTTCGGAAACGTATTTAAGGGTGGTAAAGGACATATCTTCCAGATCTACTTTTTTTACCGGCAGACCTAAATATTGCCCTTTCGCTTCCAAGAGCTTCTCTTCCGGCACGCCTAATTCGGTGAGCGCCGCATCAAGGTCACCCTGATACGCTTCTCGGGCGCGATTCTTGACATCGCCGATCTGGCCTTTAGTGATTATGCCTTTTTGAACTAATTCTTCTAGAAAACTCATAATTGAAATTTCTCTCACCTATAGCGGCAGGTCGTTCAGCAACGTATCCAGGTCTTCATCAATACCTTCATCCATACCTTGAGAGGAAGCGTCACCTTGGGGCCCGGGCTCCGCCGGAGGAGCGGGTGGCGAGACGGAAGGGGCATCCAGACCAAGCTGGGCGAAAGGATTCGGACGGCCTTCGGTGCCATCCTGAACCAGTTCAATACTGGAATCGCGCAGATTACGAAAAGCGGGGCTCGCGAAAATAGCGCCATTCAGTTTGATAGTTTGCACATTCAGAAGGAGTGAGAGAAAATTCCCGGCCTCGGCTACTTGGCCGACGACAGCGCCTGGGATATTCTCTGCGCTCGGTAAAGGATTCGGTACGGAAGAGGTCAGGGTCGCTTGCTCTTCACTCGGCGGTTTTAGAAAAAAGAAGTAGCCGGCGAAAAGCGCCACCGCCAGACCCACAAAGATAATTATATTCCTAACTTTGGGCATGATAGTTCTAATTTCTTAGCCAATAGGTTTTAACCTTTAGATTATAATCGTAAATTTCGGAAGCGATAGTTTTGTTGATACTAGTCCCGACTTCCGAAGAAAAGTCGACGGCCGAGATATCAACAATCCGCAGATTATTTTCCAAATCCCGAATAAAATTTAGAAAATCGCTGTAACTGCCAGAAGTGGTAAATTCCAATTCCAGAACCCCATAGTCCTTGCGGGCTTCTCGTCTCGCTCCCGCCGGCGCGACAACGCCGGTGGCCGGTAAGCCGGTTTCAGCATTATATTGCACATTCCGCAACAGCATGCCATAAGGAGATGCCAGTTGCTCTATTTCCAAAATGAGGCGAATATTGTCCACATTGCCCGGCAAAAGCTTTTCCAATCTGACCAAATCTTCCCGGCGGAAAGAACTGTATTGAGCGGTCAACTTGTCTCGCGCGTCTTCCAGCGCCTTGGAGTTCCCTAAGGCCTGATCGTAAGCGGCCACTTCCTCGCGCAACGCTGAAAATTCGTCGTAGAGCGGAGTTACGAAAATGAAAAGTACCGCAAGGGCTATGGCTATTAAGATTAGGGGTACGGCCAGTCGCATAAAATTTAAATTAACTTCCTGCCGGTAGCGTGCGCTGATAATTCAGAAAAGAAGGATCGACCGAGAATTCCAGATCAAATAAGACATTCCCGCTTTTGTCCAGCGTTAAATTGGAAAAAATCGGCTCAAGGAAACTTTTGTTTTTCGCAAGCAAGTCGGACTGGAGCGCAATGGAGCGATAACCCACGGCCATACCAGACATTGCCACTCGAATCGGCACACTCCGATCTTCTCCCAGTTCAAAACTGAAATTGGTAAAACGAACGGTCTTCAACGTCAATGCCTGGAGTGCCTCAAAGATAGGGGTGACGGCGATATGGTTGGCAAGAATCTCGGCACCCGCGCGTAAACGCTTATCCAGCACCTGTAGCTCCGCGATACGGGCTGGCTCAAAACGGGCTTGCGCCACCAACAGATTTTTTTCCATACTCTCTTTTTTATTTTGCGTCAATCCTTTGTAGAAATAAAGTCCGCCAGTAGCAATAAGCACGGTAAACAAAATCAGCAGAGCAATAATCAGCAACGACCCCACCGGTTTGGTCGCTACCGCCCGCTCTGGGACAATGGGCTTTTTGGGTATGAAAGATGTTTGGAAATCCTGTTCCATCTGTTCTATCAATTATACAACAAACCGAACTTTAAATGAAGCCAATTGTGTATAACTCCGCAGTTTTACTGTAGTTGCCGGAGCGCGAGTCCCAGAGCGACCGCGAACTCCGGCCCCATAGTGGCGAGTACTTTATCTAGAAAGGCCGGCGCGGCTACCTTGGAAAAAGGATGGCCAATTTCTATTTCCGCCCGGAAATTGTTGGCGGCAACCTCGGGAAGTCCTTTGAGTAACGCACCCCCGCCGGTAAATATTATTTTGCTAACGGTTCTTCCGTATTTTTTCTCGTAGCCCAACAGAACATTATTCGTCTCCGAGAAAATATAGTCGATGTGCACTTTAATAATGTCGGCGAGATTCTTGTCCGCCGGGTTGCCAAAAAGCCCAAACTCTTTTTTCATCTTTTCCGCCTCGGTAAATGGAAGGTTTAAGGACTGGGCAATGGCATTCGAAATATCGGCCGAGCCGCGGTCAATTGTATGATAGCTTTTGAGCATGCCGAATTCCACCAGTGCCAGCTTGGTGTGCGCCGCTCCGAAATCAATCAAGAGCACCGGCGAAAGCTCATGTTCAAAGTTCGCGCGAATGGAAGAAAAAATTTCTATTTCAAAAAAAGAAGCAGTCAAGCCGCTCTCGGCCACGACGGAGTGGGCCTTGGCAATCGCATCTTTCTGGGTCGCGACAACCAATACGTTCAACTTGCCCGCGCCGGCGGCCACGGATTCCGGCGAATTCATTTCCTCGAAAGATACCTCCTTCTTCGGCAAAATAAAATAATCAATGGACACCTCGGTAATAGGCACCGGTATGTATTTCCGGGCTTCGGTGGGCACAATGGTTGCCAATTGGTCCGCCCCGACCTGCGCCGGCAATTCCAAGGTGAAAATCAAGCTGGATTGGATGGGTAAAGCCAAAGCCAAATTAGCACCGCTAACTCCGGATTGTTTGAGGACTTCCTTCAGCGCCACCATAGTTTTTTCAATCGGCAAATTGGTCACGCGACCGGCTTCCAAGTCGGCATAGGGTCCGAGCGCAATCGCTCCGTAGGTTTCCAGCAACGCCCGGCCACCTTTCTTCCTAATTTCCACCACTTTGATCGCCGAAGCCCCGATGTCGACGCCGATGGCCGTGCCATCCCGGCCGCCTACCGGCTTGATTTTCTTAAAACCGGAAAATATATTCTTGAATAAATTGGCCATTGGTATGCTAAAATACTCCTTGAGTATAGCATATATGCATTTTTGGGACACAATTCTTACCATCGTCTTCCCGTCGAAATGCGTAGCTTGCGAGCGACGGGGGCCGGAACTCTGTCTGCCCTGCCTGGCCGCCATCCCGACGGCGGAACGAGAAAGCGCCAAATGGATTTTCCCCCTGTATGATTATCGGCACCCGGGGATTAAAAAATCATTGTGGCTTTTTAAATATCAAGGCAAAAAGAGATTAGCTGGCGTTTTTGCGGAAATTCTTTATGGAAAAATTTCTGAAGAACTGGCGGAGCTCGGCCCGATGGAAAATTTTTCCCAGCCGATTTTGGTCCCCATTCCCCTATCTGGCAAAAGATATCGGGAGCGTGGATTTAATCAAGCGGAATTGATTTGCCGGGAATTGATTAAAATTAATGAAATGCGTCAAGGCAGATATCTGAAATTAGAAAATAATATTTTAAAAAAACCGAAAGACACCGAACATCAGGCAAGAATTAAAGACCGACGGGAAAGATTAAAAAACATGCGCGGAACTTTTGCGGTTAAGACAAGTGAATTCGTCCGAGGTAAAAATATAATTCTTATTGATGACATCTTAACGACTGGCGCCACGCTCTCGGAAGCGCGCCGAGTGTTGAAAGAAGCCGGCGCGCGGAAAGTTATCGCTTTTACGATCGCGCATTAATTCTTCCGCTAGGCAAGACCTAGCGGAAGACCTAGTAGAAAATTAGCGCCACAAATCCCAGATCATGCCGGCAATATTTTGCGGCTTGCCTTCCAGCGCATAATAATGAAGATCAATAAAAGGCAAGGTGTTGCATTCAATAATACCCCAATGTTGTGAATCAGCCGGTTGAGTCGGATCCGGAATAATTGAATCAAAACCCGCCACCATCAGCCCAGTGGTCCGCATTGCTTTTTTAAAAATTGGAATAAAACTTGGGTGTAAATCCGACAGCATTTCTTTGGTGAGGCCGCCGAAAAACCGGCCGGCGCGGTGATAAAGAGAAAGTGAAAAACCGGCGGGCAAAATATTGTCCAAAGAAAATCCGAACCGGCTAATGTGATTATTCAGTTCGTTGCCGAGAAGCACCGGTTCCACCCGGCGGGGACGTTTTTTATCCCGCATTTTGATTAATTCGCGCACGATTTTTATTCCATCACCTACTATCTTCGGCGCTTCAGCCCTAAAAAATCCAACCAATTGGTCGCCAACTAAAGTTGCCCGACAAACGTATCCCGATAAATGTTCTTCGGTAATCAGGTGCGGGCTAATACTTTGCGAAATTTTAACCGCTGATAAAAATTCTTCCAAAGTATTGATATTGGTTATGGTATGCCTGCCCCGCGAACCCAGTTTGGGTTTTATGATTAATGGTTTGGGCATGGAAGAAAAAATTTTTTTTAGTTTTTCGCGCTGAAAAACCGGCAGAAGACGGTAAGAAGGAACCGGCAACGAATGTCGTGAAAATTTTTCCTTCAAAACAAATTTATTATCCCAATCATCTTTAAATTCCAGATATCGGGGCGGAATCGGCAAACTTTGGAAAAAAATTTCCTGGTCGGATAAAAAAGCGCGATAATATTCCATCGGCTTACCGAAAAGAATCAGTTGTTCCATCCGGATGCCCCGACGCCGGGCTTCCTCCCACACGACTCGGGAGCGGAAAGTTTTGACTTTTTCCAAATCCGCCGAGAAGTGCGCCAACCGGAAAAAGACAAAAGTTTTGAAAGTAAAAATCGGCAGCCGGTCGGCGAAGATTTTCAGAAAGTTGGGGGCGCGCCGGGCAACCCAGCCGATGTGCGAACCTAGCGACGCAGACAGCAGACTGTCCAAGTAAAAAAGAGCATGGCTGACCGGCGCGTCGCCGCAGTAGGAACAGGAACTTTTCTTGAAATGCGGCTCGTTTAAGTTTTGGGTGGGTGTTTCCATAAACCGGAAAGAGAGGGTTTAGCCCTCTCTTTATATAGTATCAAAAATAAACTAATGTTAGTGGGTTCCTGTCATAATATTGTGCCCATTGGATTTATAATGTTCGACTTGGTATATTATAGCATAGATTAAAAGTCAACCAACAAGCAAAATTATGAACCTATTTTCAACCGAGGGCAAAATTATTATGCGGGCGGGGGCGGAGATGTCCGGCGACAATATTAAGGGCCTGGCCACCCTGACCGAATATGAATTCGGCACGCAAAGGTTGGTAAAAGTAGTGCTGGAGCTCTCCGGCGACCCGAAAAACATTGAGCCCGGACTGCACGCCGTGCACATTCATGAAAAAGGCACCTGCGAGGGACATTACACCTGCGCCGGCGGGCACTTTGACCCCGGCCCGGCAAGCAATACCGACCCGGACGTGAATCACCCTTTCCATGCCGGCGACCTACCAAATATTTTGATTGATGAAAACGGGAAAGGCATGTTAGAAGCTGTCACTTCGCGAGTTACTCTTTCCGAAGGGCCGTTGTGCATTCTCTCGGGCGAAGGCACCACCCTGATGGTTCACGGCAATCCCGACCCCTACCGGGGCGGCGAACACGGCTCCGGCATTTCCGGCGGTCCGCGCATCGCCTGCGGTGTAATTAAAAAGGTTTAAATAATTCCTCCAGCTCTTTTTTCTTTGCCGAATTGTATTTAGCTTCAAACAATCTGAAAACGATTTCCTTCTCGCTGAATCTTTCGTTCGCGCCGAGTTCAATGAACTCATCCAGGGTCAGGGGTTTGAGTTCTATCTTTTCGCCGGCATCCAGATTTGGATCTGCAATTTTTTTCAATTTTTTCGCGACAAAGGTATAAATAACCCAATCAATTTTACTGATGGGATGTCGCGCGTCCCAGAGAATAAACTCCTCGGCGATGTAACCCGTTTCTTCCAAAAGTTCCCGCCGGGTAGCGGTCAAAACATCTTCGCCGTTATCTATTTTGCCACCGGCAGCACCAAGGAACGACCCTCTGCCCGGTTGCTCCTGCTCGGTTAAAATTATTTTTCCGTCTGGCAAGACTGGAAAGACTACTACCGTGTCCGGCCTTCTTAATTTCTCAAAAATTGCCCGGGTGCCGTCAAACATCTCTTGCTCCCATTGATACACCTCAAAAATT
>Ga0209541_10017879_pt1 | contig 10320 bp, 3 predicted proteins | sample RifCSPlowO2_01_FD_184027 | JGI IMG/M metagenome (GOLD analysis project Ga0209541, IMG submission 184027) | Groundwater microbial communities from Rifle, Colorado - Rifle CSP2_plank lowO2_0.1 (SPAdes) (version 2) | ecosystem: Environmental > Aquatic > Deep subsurface > Groundwater | place: Rifle...
GAACAATATCAGCCCTAAAGATGTGTTTTTTATTGACACAGTGTCCAGAGCAATCGGTCATACCACGGAAATGGATAATGTTCTTTATGTTTCATCACCGTCATCATTCACAGAATTGAGCCTTGCGATATCTGAAGCGCTCCGGACTGGCGTTTTTGACACGATCGTCTTTGATTCGCTGTCAACCTTGAGCATTTACGATCCGCGCGGCAAGGCAGCTGAACAGTTTGTCAGTTCAATCATCCAAAAAACGAAAACGGGCGGCAAACTTGGAGTGTTTACGTGTCTTCAGGCTGATCTTAGCACGCAGCTTGTTCAGAAATCATGCATGTATGTTGATGAAGTTGTTCATGTTCAGCAGTTCCGGCCGGAAATCGGCCAGCGCATGCAGCATTACAGCACTGTTGTCGGCGCACTTTTAGGAGTTGCGGTCTTAAGCATGCTCAGCAGTGTATTTACGCTTTCTGCACAGTCGCCCACGGGTTTTGTTGTTGGTGCGTTTGATACTGTTCCGAAGCAGCATTTGTTTTTGGCTGCGGTGGTTCTTGTTGGTTCTGTATCGATGGGCGCATTGGCTTATCTGCTTCACAAGAAGGGGCAGTTTAACCCAATTATTTTGGAGCGATTGGATAGGCTGGCACGGACGAAGTATAACCCTGTTCGCTTGAAGAGGATGTTTCGACAGAAGCTGGACAATTGGATCGAGAAATACAATAAGTAATCAGATAGCTGATCTTTTCAGTCATCCCCTATATCTCTTGTCTTTCTTTTTTGAGCTTGAAAGTGCGAATGTTGGTTATTAATGTTAGTTATTATTATTTGTTACTTTTATTGATTATTTATGTTAATCCTCCATATTAATCCTAAACACGAATCTTTATAAATTCAGTTTTGTTTCCTCCTGCCGTGACAAAAAAGAGGATGGATCGAACTATTCTGGATTTCATCAGCCACTCGTCTAGACCGGTCTCTACGCGTGAGATTTCTGAAACTTTAGGCATCGCATGGCATACGGCTGACCGTTACTGCCTGAAATTGCAGCTGAAAAAGACTATCGACTGCTTTACCATAGGAAAAGCTACGGCGTGGTTTGTAAAATGACTTTATACCGGCGATTTGGATTGTGCATTGTGGTTTTCTTACTTATTGCACTTTCTTCTGCTCACGCAGGCATGATCAATTCAACCACGGCTGAAGGATTTGCTGTTTATGGTGAACTGAACACAGCGGCGCCGCGATACCGTATTTTTAATGATACAACACGCAACTTTACAGCTGAAGCGAATGCTCTCTCTCTCGGAACAGCAGGAACGGACGATCCGCAATGGGTTGTCGCACGTGCAAACCATGAACGTGATGAACTTGTTGTTGGAACGCTTGACAGCAGCAACGATATCAATGTTCAGATACTCAATTCCACGAAGCAGTGGGAAAATATGCTTGAGCTTGCAACCGACGCGCCGAATGCAGCACATCGTGCGTTTGATATTGCAGTTGAGGATGTTTCGGGTGATGTGCTTGTTGTTTATGAGAATTCATCTGCGGCGAATAACGTTGTGTCCTATATTATTTGGAATGGAACGGGTTATTCGGATTCTTATCCGCTTGTGACGGGCATTGATTCGAGCGCTGTTTCATGGGTATCACTGACATCCAAAACAGGCACAGACGATATCATGCTGCTTGTTCATAACAGCCAAGCTGACGGCTCAGGGGATTTGCATGCTGTTCCATGGAATGGCACGGGATTTGATTTCACAAAGAACATCACTCTTTCGGATGGCACTGCTTCAGGCACAACGCAGCATTTCACATTCGCGTGGGAAGAAACAAGCGGAGCGGGCATTGCGATCTATGGTGAAAATGATCTGACGTATCGCACCTATTCGCCAACGGCGCCGCATTGGAGCACTGAGGCGACCGTTGCAACCGGCGGATTAAATGCCGTTCGCTTATGCTCGGATCCGGCATCCGATTCTATAGGAATCATCTGGCAGGACACGGGAAACGATGTCAATGTCCGCATGTGGGATGGCACTCAATTGCTTGGAAGCCCGCCTGCTGAAGATGCACAGACAGAGCCTTCGGGTGCGAACAGCGCAAACGTTGACTGCACATGGTTTAACTCGAATACTGCGCTGTTCGGTTTTGTTGATTTTAACTCTTTGAATGTCGATTATTTTAATTTTACAAAGCCAAATACGTGGAGCACAGCTGGCTTGATAACGACGCAGGCAACTGCTGGCTTTGCGTCCGATGACATTGCCGGATTCAGATTTGCAAAGCATCCGGTTATCGAGCAGATATTCATTACTGCTGCTGATATTGCTGAGGATATTTCGATGGTTCGATGGTTCGGAAGCGCTTTTGGCGGCATTGGCGAGTCGCCGATTGAAACGAGCACTGAAGCATTGAACGGCGATCAGGAAGGAGTTTCTTTTGCATGGTCGCAGTATGATCCTGTTCCGAATGTTACCGCTATCACGCCGTCGGAAAATAATTTTGGGCGCAATGCACTTGTTCCTGTCAATATCACCGCATTCGATAATATCAACGTTTCAACTGTTTTGGCGAATGTCACACTCCCTAACGGCAGCATGATCACTTATTATCTCAATAATATTACCGGCTCAGTGTATAACTTTACGTTCAATCTTACTGGGATTTCGGGTATCTATACCATCCATGCGCTGGTTAACGATACTAGTGTTCATCATAATCTCAATGCGTCACTCACATCAACTTTTACGGTTGGCGATTTCCGCGCTCCGAATGTCACTAACCTGACGACGACATACGACGTTTCGTTCCCGGTCAATATGGTTGTCAACATTACGGTGAATGTCACGGATGACGTGCTTGTAAGCATGGTGCTTGTGAATGTCACTGTCCCTAATGGGTCGGTATTCCAGCTTCCGATGATCAATGATACGGGCAGTTCAAAGCTCTATAACGCATCGTTTACGCACACGGGCACGACTGGATATTATACCTATGTTGTTATTGCGAATGATACATCTACGAATCTTAATAATGTTAACAGCACTGAAACTGGAATGTTCGCCATCGGTGACGTTCTTGCACCTCATGTCACAGATATTGTGCCCTTGGCCGGCGCAAACTTCAATCCGAACACTGCAGTCAATATTTCAGTCAATGTCAGCGACAATAGTTTTGTGTCTGTTGTGCTTGCAAACATAACGCTTCCTAATGGGACGGTGCGTCAGATCACGCTTGGCAATGGAAGCAGTCAGCGTTTCAATGCGAGCTTTATTGTCACTGATCTTGCGGGCAGCTACAGTGTCCGCATCATCGCTAATGACACAGGCAATAATAATATCAACAGCTCTGAATTTTCTACTTTTACGGTGGGCAATCATATCGCACCGCTGATAACACTGACTTCTCCGCCGGTTTTCTTCAATAGCTCGCTGAACTCTGTTGGATTCGTATTCACTGCAACGGATGACAATGATCTTACTATCAATTGCTCAATACTGATTAATGCAACTTCTAATGCAACAAATACGTCGATTGTTTCTGGCCAGTCAACTATTCTGAATATCACGGGCTTTAAAGATGCTGATTACAACTGGAGCGTTGCATGCAATGACAGCACGCCTAACGCCAATATCAGCGCACAATCTGTGTTTACTGTTGATACTGCTGCGCCTCAATTCAACAGTCTTGTAACTTTTCCAAGCGGCGATGCTGACCTTGATCCGAACTCGAATATTACGGTGCTTGCAGATATTACGGATAACACGACTTCGGTTCAGGCAGTTGTTTTGCAGTATAAACTCAGCAATGAAAGTGATGATATGTATGTGAATGCGTCCATGATACTATGGGGGAGCGGGCTGTTTAATATTTCATTCAATGCAACCAGAAGTGGAACGTATCACCTCCGATTATTTGCAAATGACAGCGCGGGCAATAAAGACATCAGCAACATTGTGCCTGTTGCTGTTGCATTAGATCGAAGCTGGACCGTTAATCCCACGACATTCCCGATTGCAATTTCATCGCTTGCGTTGAATGTCAGCGTTGGCAATCTTACGATCAATAATACAGGTGATGTTCATCTCTATTTCAATATCACATCGTCATCGAATCTTACGGCCTATAATGTCAGCGAGAATTTTACCCTGCTGCCGGGCGAATTGAAACATATCCGCATCAATGATAACAGTTCGACAGGAGTCAAAATAATTGTTTTGAATGTTTCGGTGAACGACACGTCTGCGGAGCCGCGCTCTCAGTCGGCGACAGGAACTATTGTTGTGGCACAGGGACAGCCCATACTGTCATCAGTGTTCAGCACGCCTGTATCTGAGAACATAAATGCGACACTTGGTGGCGCGGTCGAGTTCGTTAATCTGCTTCAGAATCTTGGCGAAGGCAATGCAACGAATGTTAGTGTCAGCTTCACCATTCCGCAAAACTGGACTGTGACATTTGGAAGCTTAACCACTTCTCTTGCTGATTTTGCGTCGGGAGACAGCGCTCAGCAGACACTGCGCGTGTTTCTGCCTGCCACTTTGCAGGCAGGGGTATTTGATGTTTATGTCAATGTGACTGGATTAAACTCGTCTGGATATAATCTTACTGATCTCAATTTGACATTTGGGGATCGTGTTCGCGTTACGGTCAGTGCACAGCAATCGCTCGGCAGCTCGTCCTCTTCGGGCGGCGGCGGGGGCAGTGGAAACAGCGCTCCTGCTTCAGCAGCTGCATCGGGCGGCGGCGGGGGCGGCGTATCGTTCAAAGCCGCCGGCGGAGCGAGCAATACGATTCAAACGGTCGAACAAATCCGTGTTGCGCGAGGTTCGGGCGAGACGGTTCCTCTTACTATTACGAACTTGTATCAACATGCTTTCATGCAGAATATTCATATCAAGATTTCGGGTTTTTTGGCGTCTTATGTTGTCGTGTCGCCCCCGATTGACTATGGGGCGTTTGTCGATCGGGAATTGCGCGAATCTGAGAGTAATACATTCACTCTTTCCCGTGCGGGCGAGCATACGGTCACCGTTCAGCATGTCTGGGGCAATGGGACGCAAATCATGATGGCATCAACGCCGCAGACTGTATTCGTGACTGCTGATAAGGTGCGCTATGTTGATCTTGACGGCGACGGATGGGGCGATGCGGCAGTTGATCTGCTTGAAACAAAAGGAACACGGGCGCTGCTGCGCATCTATGAACTCTATGATGTATCTCAATTAAGCCTGGCGTATGGCGAGCAGCTTGACTATTCGCTGGATGTTGCTGCGCCCGAATATCTGGTCGCGTCGGATTATAATCTGTCAGTCCGTATTGATGCTGAGCTTCGTCCGGTGAATGCGACGGCTGCTGGATTTACGAAACGGCTCATCACTGAGTTTAGAACATTGCTTTTCCGTGTTGGTTCGCTTGGGACGAGCGATGTTGAAGCTCGACTGCATGACGCGCGAACAGCAGTTCAGGAAATGATGGATGCAGGATTTGCTGTGTCGTCAGCACAGGAATTATTAGACCGCGCTGAAGAAGCGTTTGGACGAAGCGATTATGAAGCGACGATCCATTTTGCTGATCAGGCTATTGCATTACGAGACTCGGCATTTACAGCGCAGGAACTCATTATTGACGTGCAGAGCCGCATGGACAGTGCAGAAGCACGCTGGCTTGATACGCCGCAGACGCACGCTGCACTGGAATTAGCATTGCTTTCATTTGAGCGCGGCGATTTTGTTCAGGCAATGGAGCGCGCAAAGACAGCGCAGCTTCAGTATGTTCTTGAGACAAAAGGCAGGGTGAATATCCTTTGGTTCCTCGGCGCATACTGGTGGGCTATTATTGGTGTGACACTTGTGTTGGCGGTTGCTGGATTATTATGTTACAGCAAACTTATCGTCCACATCCTTGAACAGCGGCTGCGCAATTTGGACAAAGAAGAATCAACCATTCACAAGCTGATCCGTGAAACACAGAAAAAGTATTTTGATGAAAAATCGATGTCTGCAGGGCAGTACAAACGGGCGCTTGATTATTATAATAATCGCTTAACGTTCATCAAGCAGCTGCGCGTGCGATTGCGCTCGAAGAAAAACGCATTGCTTTCAACGCAGCACAAGCTTGATGCATTGCGCAAAGAGAAAGATTCGCTGCTTCAGCTGCTTAAGGAAAATCAGTTTGATTATTTGGTGCGCAAGAAAATCGGCAGAGATCATTTTCAGCGCATTCATAATAATTATACTACTCGGCTTGCAGATATCGAACACGATGAGGCGGTGCTCGAAGAACGTTTGAGAGTTGATGGGGCGTTCGGCGACTCCCGGGCGCTGCAGTTTGTTCATCTATGTGTGCATTATCTCAAACAGATGCTGCAGCATGTGAGGCGCAAGCTTCCAGCGCAGATTATGGGAACTTATGGTGTTCGCGTTGAGAAAAAAATTGACCATTCCCGTTATGACCCGTTCAAGCGCAGCCCGCCCAATCCGCAGGAGACTGCACGGCCAGTGCAACGAGTTAAAGATCATTGGGTTCAGGTCAATACGCCTCATCACGTTCAGCATGCAGTCAACGTTGAAAAGTATGGGCTGAAACTGCCGGTGCATAAAGATGAACGCTCTCAATCGTTTGAGAACTTGGGCAGTGAGGCGTTCGATCAAGAATTATTGCGCATGGCGCAGCACGCGCAGCGGCAGGAACGCGAGTCAGGCAAGGAACTGACGATTGTTGAGCTGGCAGAGCATAAGAAAAAAGCAGACGCACGCAAACTGCAGCGGCAGATGAACAGCGGTTTGGATCCTGAGCTGATGAAGCTTGCAGACTGGAAAGGTGATGAACAGTGAAGCTTGCTTTCTTTGTTTCAATACTATTAGTTGCACTTATTCCTTCAGCAATTGCATTGTCCGTCGTTGATGTTGCGCCTGCAGGGTTTGCTTTTACTCCTGCTGACGTATCGCGCGATGCGGCTCAGGATGCACTTGATCAATCGGTTATTCTCATCGACGAGCTTGAATTGCATGGCTATGGCATCATCTATGTGACTGACGCGTATGATGAGGCACAGCTGTCGTTTGCGCATGACGATTATCTGTCAGTCATCACTATCGGACAACTCATTCGGCATGTGCATGATCTTGCTTTTTTGCTTCACGACCAGCTTGAACTTTTTGGCAGGGAGATTGAAAGCGCACGAGAATCAGGTGTGGATGTAAGCAGGAGCCTGTCCACATTTACTGAAGCTGTTATGGCTCTTGAAAAAGAACAATATGATGATGCATTGTCGCTTTTTGAGCAGTCACGTGAGCAGCTTGAGCAGGAGCAGACTGAATCTAATCGAGTGAATCTGATTGAGCGCTTCCGTGAAAACTTTTTTGTCCGATACCAATGGCACCTGCTGTTATTTTTTGCAGTCATTGCGGGCATGAGCTATCCATTGTTCTGGCGTGTCCCGAAAAAACTGATGCGTAAACGACTACTGCACCTGAAATCTGATCTTGAGCAGACGCAGGAACTTATCAGGCGCCTGCAGAAGCGGTGTTTTGTCGAGAAAAAGATGACGACGCAGACCTATAAATTGAAAGCCGCACAGTATGAAGAGCATATTGCAGAATTAAAGCATACTATCCCTGTCGTTGAGGCACAGCTATCGGGGAAAAAGTCTTTGATAAAGCACGGTGTACTTGAGGTGTTGCCATGATTGCTCACGAGCATGTTCAGATGATTACGATGAAAGATTTTGTTGTTGTATTTTTATCGGCGCTGATCGCGGCTGGACTTCTTTATATGAGCCATTCGCTGCTTCCGCTGTCACTGTCTTTTGTGCTCGCGCTTCTGCTATTGAGCTTTATGGGCACGCTTGTTGTGCATCTTGTGCAGAAGACGGGCATGTTTATGATATTCTACGGGCTTGCAGGACTGTTTACACTTCGGCTTGATGATATCGGTGTATTGGGATACAAGAAAATTGTGTGTTTGATGATTGCTGCGCTGTTGTTTGAGATCGTGTATCTTGTATTAAAATTTCACGTTCATTTCATTTCGTTTGATCTGGTTGTCGGGTCGATGCTGTCAGCTGCGTCTGTTCCGCTGATTTCGGCATTGCTCATCACGTCAAACTTTACGCTGCAGTATCCGCTGGATGTGTTCAATCTGATGATGCTTTCACTTGTTGCTGGGCTGGCTGGCTCTGTTGTTGCATGCATTATATGGCATGACGTCAAAGACCGCCGGCTGTTTATAGAATTAGACCTGTATCTGAAGATGGTCAAATGATGAAACTGAATATTATTGGAATATTGTCTCGTGTATTTCGTGTAGACAAATTCCTAAACATATATAAACAATCGATTGTTCATACAATGCAAAGAGGACTTATGAAAGAGGGGAAACGTGCACAGGTCAGCCTATTCATTATAGTAGGTGTATTGATCGCAGCGATTTTCATATTGTTTTTTGTGTTTCAGGGAACTGATCAGACTGATGAAGCACGGCGTCTTGCGGAAGATGTTCCATTAGAATTTAATCCGATCAAAGTATTTACGGAAGATTGTTTGCGTGTCACGGCTGAGCAAGGGTTAATACGTTTAGGACAGCAGGGCGGGTATATCCGGCCGAAAGAATGGCATGGGCTGCGCTTTGATTCGGAACGGCCAACGGAATCCGATGGTATCACGTTTTCTGAAACTACTATTCCTTATTGGCTATACAACAGCGCGGCAAATGATGCGAATGTCATTCAATTGACAACGTTAAAGCCTACGCTTGAGCAGATGCAATCTGAATTAAAACGGTGGATTGAGGAGGAAATTGATTACTGCCTTGACAATTATCGCGTGTTTCAGGAGCAGCAGTTTTCTGTTGAATCGGGAGAACTCGAAGTTGTTGTGACTATCGCTGAGAATAGTGTGAATATTCAGCTTGTATATTCGCTGACAGCGTCGCGTGAAGGGCGTTTTGCAGAGATGGAGAACTTCTATACTGAAATTCCATTGCAGTTAAAGCACATGATAGACGTTGCGACATTGATATGGGAAGCACAGCGCGATTTTTCATTCTTAGAAGAGCATACACTCAGCGTCATGACGTTGTTCAGCGGGACTGAGACTGATAAGCTGCCGCCGCTGACGGACACGACATTTCGGCTTGCATCATCTGTCATCTGGCAGGAGCGTGACGTTCAAAAAATGATGCGCGAGCTATTATCGAGTTACGTTTCGTTATTGCAGTTCTATAATTCACGAAACTTTTTTCCTTATGAAGTGCCGGAAGGTGAAAAATTTCGCGCGACAAAACAGCGCATTTACAATAACATGATTTTGCCGTTATCGGGCGCGGAAGATTTAGACGTGCGATTTACGTATCTTGATTCATGGGAACCATATATCGATGCAAATGCAAATGGGGGTATCATCAAGCCTCAAAGCATGTTCATCTCGACGTTTGGCATTGTATTCGGCATGCAGCAGTTCAAGACGGTCTATGACGTGAGTTATCCAGTATGGGTAACATTGCATGATCCTGATGCATTGGGTAATCGAGGATACTTTTTCAATTTCGCGCTTGAGACGAATGTCCGCAATAATCGTCCTGTTGAACAGGATCAGATACTTCCTGCGCCGGTGTTATCGGCACGTGACAGCCTGCTCTGTGATCAGAAGCATCGCAACAGCGGTATGGTTACAGTAATTGTTCAAGACGCATATACACATCAGCCGGTGCCGGAAGCTCAGGTATCGTTTGTTGCAGGTGAGCAGAATTGCATCATCGGCGGCACGGACGCTGCGGGTGTGCTGTCTGCGCGATTTCCAGTTGCTGTGGGCGGGGTTGTCCATGTGAGTGCGGCAGATTATGTTGGGACGTCACAGTACATCACGACTGAACGCGGGAAAGATGATATGGCAACTATCGATATTGCTGGGCTTACTGAAGTTAATCTGCTTGTTCAGAAAAAGAAAGTGTACAAGTGCGATAAAGATGGCTGTCTTACAGTGTCGACAGGAAGCGATCCGCTCACTGTTCCGACAGGCGAAGGCTGGCAGTTTTCTACTGTTCCGGTGAATTTGAAACCAGCTGAACAGGCGCTGGTGTCATTGACGCGCATCTCTCAATTTGATGATTCTTTTACATTCGCGACGATTGTAAATGGAAGAAATCCGCAGCGCATCCGTATTCCGCAGGGCAGTTACAAAGTAACAATGCAGCTGATTTTGAATGAAGAGTATGTCATACCGGAACGCGAAGAGTGCGAGAGTTTGGTTGTTTCTGAAGAATGTTATACTATACCGGAAGTTAAGTTTGATACGCTTATCAATGGCGGTTTAGAATTGG
>Ga0209541_10017880_pt1 | contig 10319 bp, 9 predicted proteins | sample RifCSPlowO2_01_FD_184027 | JGI IMG/M metagenome (GOLD analysis project Ga0209541, IMG submission 184027) | Groundwater microbial communities from Rifle, Colorado - Rifle CSP2_plank lowO2_0.1 (SPAdes) (version 2) | ecosystem: Environmental > Aquatic > Deep subsurface > Groundwater | place: Rifle...
AACTGCGGCATATAATCCGTCAAAATCAAACAGCCCATTATAGCGCACAGTTAATTGCGGCATCTCCTCTTTCATAAAAAAATTTAAGATATTGAGATATATAAATGTTACTTAACAGCTTTGCTTAGCCAAACAGCAAATTCTTCTTCTTTAATTTTAAACGTTTCGGAAACCGCGCCAGTTCCTTTCTCGTTAGAAATAAGTATATACTTGGCGCCAACTTTTTCTTTAATTTCCTTCATCCAAGGCTGTAAATCCAGATTAGTTTTAACCTGCAGTTTGATCCGGTCGGTTTTTTGCAGCCCCTGGTTCTTTCTCAGCTGCTGGATATTTCGGATTAACTCCCGCGCAAAACCTTCGCGATCCAGTTCTGCGGAAATGTTCTTATTCAGGTAAACTAAGCCAAAACTGCCTTCGGCTTCGCAGTATCCTTCCGGAACAGTTCGCGAAATGTTTACCATTTCCCTGGTTACAACTATTTTGGTTTTATTGAGAACAAAATTGTAACAATGATTCTTTTGCAGTTCTGCAGCGACTGGTTCAGAATTCTGGTTAATCTCGGCCATTATTTTCGGCGACAGCGCGCCATAAGCCGGCCCAATTTTGCTGGGATTGGCGGTAATGGCGGCAACTACCCCGGGCAGGGACTCCTTAACGGCAATAGTTTTAGCGTTTATTTGTGATTTTAGAATTCCCTGCAGATTTTTAACCGCTTTTTTCGCTTCTGGATTCTGGCTAACGATAATAATTTCTTGGACTGGCCAGCGCAAATTTCTTTTGATTTTCTCCCGGGCATTTAAGGCCGCAGTAATGATTTCCCGAGCCATTTCCATGGATTTTTCTAATTCAGGATCAATTAGCTTGTCGTTAGCTTCCGGCCATTTAAAGTGGCTAAGGCTTAACTCAGATAATTTCAGCTCTTCTTTGAGGTTGAGGTAAATGGCTTCTGAAATGAACGGGGCAATTAATTGCAGCATTTTCAGAGTTTCCAGCAAAACAGTATAAATGGTGTACAGGCACTGCTTTTTTTCTTCGTCAGTTCCCAGCGCGCTTTTGTCGCGCGCAATCTGAATGTAAGCCCTGCTTAGTTCCAGAAATAAATCCTCGATCGGCTGGACGATTTCATCTAAACGGTATTCCTCCAACAGCCGGGTAATTAATTTAATTGTTGAATGCAGTCGGGATAAGATATATTTCTCTTCCGCTCCTAAAGTTGGGAGGGATATTTTTTGCGGCTTGATTTTGGTCTCGGCGACCAAGTTCAATAATAGCTTATGAATATTCCATAAAATATGCAGCTGCCGCTCTTTTACCAGGCATTCGTCCCAGCTGAAGTTAATGTCTTCTCCGGCAGCTGTCTGGCACATATAATACCTTAACGCATCCGCGCCGCGCGCGTCAATAATTTCATCCGGGGGAATAATGTTGCCCAATGATTTCGACATTTTAACTCCATTAATATCGTTAAGAAAGCCGTGCATGAACACGTTCTTAAATGATGGTTTGTCCAAAGCCAGAAAGGAAGCGATCATTAACAGGTTAAACCAGCCGCGAATTTGGTCTTTTCCTTCCAGAATGAAATCGGCCGGAAAATATCTGGCAAAATTTTCTTTATTTTGCGGATAGTCCAAACAATTCCAAGAAACTGTTCCGGCATCAATCCAGACATCCAGAACATCGGGAATTCTACGGTAAATTTTATCGTTCTTCTTGATGATTACCTTGTCAATGTCGGGAAGATGCATATTAATAACTTTTTTCCCAGACAGCCGCTCTAGTTCCGCCAAGCTGCCTACCACTAAATAATCTCCCTCGCCAGCCTGCCAGATCGGAACTGGCGTGCCCCAATAGCGCTGTTTGGTTATGGAATTGTCGCGCAGGTTTTCCAGCCAGGAATTAAAGGCGTTTTTGGCCGCGGCCGGATTCCAATAAATCTTTTGGTTGGCCTCCAGCATTTTTTCTTTCAGGTCTTCAACTTTAAAGAACCACTGCTTGGTTGTTCTGAAAATCACCGGCTCATGGCTGCGCTCGCCATGCGGATAATCGTGAATATAACTTTCCTCGGCAATTAAAGCTCCGGCTTCTTTCAGCGCGGCAATGAATTTGTCGTCATCAGTTTTCGCTTTCCAGCCATTATACGGCCCAAAATTTTCAAAATAGCCTTCTTCATTAACGCAATTAAAGGGCGGGAGATGGTTTAAGTGCCCGACTTCGTAGTCTTCCGGGCCGCAGCCGGGAGCGCAATGCACTAAACCGGTTCCTGAAGAGGCGTCAACATACTCTGAGCTTAATAATACGGTGAATAATCTGGGATTTTTTTGCAGAGTTTCCGGCAGATACTGTTTTATATTTAGCGGATGCCGGTATTTTAAGCCAGCTAACTTTCTGCCTTGATGTTTTTCCTTCACAGAGTATTTTTCGATTTTGGCTTTGCTCATTACCGCTTCCAATAACGGTTCAGCGACAATCCAAATTTCTTTCCCGACTTTAACTTCCGCATAATGCAACTCTGGGTTGACCATGATGGCTAAGTTTAAAGGAATGGTCCACGGTGTGGTAGTCCAGACGATAAAATATTTAGATTGGTCATCAGCTAAAGGAAATTTGACGTAGATAGAAATGTCTTTAATTTGCTTGTACTCCAGTTCATGCTTAGCCGCGGCAGTTTGGGTGGCGGCATCCCAGGGCATGGTTCTTAATCCCTGGTACAAGCGTCCTTTTTCCTGGGCTGTTTTGATTAGAAGCCATTCGGCTTCCATGAAACTGTTGGCGATGGGCTGGTAAGGATCAGTATAATCCAGAGTTGAGCCCAGGCGCTGAAAATCCTCGTTCATTTGCTCCATCATCTCCACGCAGAACTTGTGGCATTCTTTCATGAATTCAGCTAAGCCAAATTTCAAAATGTCCTCTTTATTTTTCAGGTTAAATTTCTTCATTACCTTTTGTTCTGTGGGCAGGCCGTGCATGTCATAACCCATGCGATCCCAGACGTTATAGCCGAGCATCCTTTTGTACCGAAGAATAATATCTTTAAGGGCCATATTCCAGGCATGGCCTAGATGAATTTTTCCGGAAGTATACGGCGGGCCTTGCAGAAAATAGAATTTTTTATTTTTTTTATCCCGCTCGCGCAACTTTTCTACAATCCTTTTTTGCTGCCAGTATTCTAGTATTTGCGGCTCCAAGGTCTGGGGATCATATTTCTCAAATAACATTAATGAAGAACTAAGCGGGGTTTATTTAAAAAGATTGTTATGAGGTTAACCGCATTGTCAAGTTGACCAGAACTCTTAAGCTGGCCTTAGCCGGCCTTATAATATAAGTTGGCCTTATAATAACTTGTTAATACACCACAGGTCCGTTTCTTTGGCTCTGGAGAAATTGATTTCTTTACATTCATCATATCTTAAAGCCATATCCAGATCTACAATCGTAGCTGAAGTTTGTTCCGGATTGATAACAATGTCTCCGGAATGAATACCTAATCGGGCAATCCTTAATGCATGCAGTTCCTGAACGGTATCATAAAGGCTTTGTTTGACGCTTTCAGATAATTTTTTTCTTTCATCAAAATCAACTGAATCGAGAGTTTTTCCTGGCGCATATTCTTTTAAAATGCAGTGTGTTTCTGCAGTTCCATCGTTAATTAGTCCATAATCGCTAACTAAATGAGTAATGCCGAGAACATCTTTTGCCGCTGTCAGAAGTTCTGTTTCGGTTATCAATTGTTGGGAATTGCCAACTCCAAATTTTAGAACGTAAAACTGCCCTTCCTTTTCCACTTGGTAAACCCAGGGCTTAAAGGCTTGCCTAAACTGTAATTTTGAGTTAATTGCTTGGCACAGCTCTTGAGGGGTTAGTTTCATGGGTGGATCTTAGAGTAATAAAAGACATTTAGATAATAAGTAGTAAAAGACATCTAGATAATTAGGCCTGATCTTGGAAAAGATTATCTTGGAAAAGATCATTTTCTTCTCTGAAAAGCATAAGCGGCATGAGTATTGGGATCATAAACAGTTTCAATCAGCTTCTGGCGGCCAAGATTATCACCGAGGCAGTTTCGCTGATAATCGGCTCTGGCCCGGTTTTTGGCAGTTGTTTCCGCCAGGCTGCGGTTTTGCTCAACAGTTTCAGGACTAACGTGGCCAATGCCAATACAGCCGTAGGCGTTCCTTAATTGCTGTTCTATCGTTGGCGGCCACAACACGGCGCAGGAATTAGTTATTGCTGTAAGAACAATTGCAGCTAGATGGTGTTTAGTGATCATTTTGTTTAATGGTTTATTTCGTGGATTTTATTTTTTCTAATTTTTTAGTTGCTGTTTCTGCGCAGATCTTAACAGTTGTATTTTCTGGTCCAGATCGTTGGCTGACAATTCCTGCTTAATTTTATCTTCATCAATTTCTAATTCAGGGCTAAAAATTTCCTTTCGATCCTGCTTTTTTTGCTGTCCATGAGTTAGATAGTCCGCATTCAACTGGGGGATGTTAACCCCAACTGTTCCTAGAATTGTGGAGGTATAGGTTCTTACTTGTTCAACTTCTTTCTTAGCCTTATCCATTCGCTGCAACACCCCTTCTCGGCCACCAAATTTGTTCTCTAATTGGTGAATTTCTGCTGTTGACAAGTCTTCCAAGTCAGCTACTTCCGCCTGCAGTTTCTGCGCCGTTAGGTTTAAAGCCGAAACTTTTTCAAGGTAATCTATAACTGGCTGGTTAAATCGGTAAGTTCGGCTATAATAACCATCCATTTTGGTGTGAATTTTTCCAATGCCAGCTACAGTAGCGCAAGCGCATATGACTCCAGCAACAAAACCAAGTATTCCCCCCGGAGGGCCAGCAACTGAACCGCCAGCAATTGCTCCCGCAGTTCCTCCGCTGAGTATAGTTGTTACAAACACACCATCGGACGGATAATCTAAAGATTGACTTGATTTATAAATGATGCTCTTAATCCATGGGTCCTTAACTCGGAATGGTTTTTTCTTAACTTGAGCCAGCAAGCTGAAATATTCTTCTGTTACTTCCGGATCCAGATCCTTTACCGCATCATAAACTTGAAATACGTTTCTGGAAGGTATCCTTCTTAGATCCTGGCCTGAATCCTTTAAGTCAAGATATTTTTCGCCCAGCCGATATTCTAAAGAGGTTAGCGCTTCTGGAATTAAAAGTTGAGTTAATCCTAACTGTTGATATCTTTGTTCTATTGATTTAGCTGTAGATTCTGTTTCCTGCGCTAATTTCTGGTCTTGTTCAGCCAGATGCTCCAAATAACTTTTTCTGTCGCTCATGGTTTATTTTGAATTGTGTTTATTTATTGTAATCGCCTTGCTCTAAAGCTTCAAAAATCAGCCTGGCTCGAACGGCTTCCAGAGCAGTTAAGCCGTTCTTGGCGGTAAAATAATTTCTGAACTCCAGCAGATGCAGTGAAGTAAAATATGGCCGGCCATTGTTCAAGCCTTGGAAGGTAACTTCACCATCATTATTAATGGCAGCCCTTTCTTCCAAACCTCTGGATTTGCCGTAATCAAAATCCGGAGAACTCCAACTAATCGTTCGAGACCCTATGCAGCTTAATACTGTTTCTGGGCTTTCGGCCTCTTTATATCCAGGGCTTATCTGTCTAAATTTAGTAGTCATGGTTTATGCTCGATATTAGAGATATTTAAATCTTTCGCAGAAAACTGCTACTGGGCAGTAATCCCAATTTACTGGTTTTTTAAACCGCTTTTCAATACAATTATATTTCCCCTGCCCTTCTTAAATTTTTCAATTAACCCTTTGTGTTCCAGCTCAGCCACAATTAAGCTGACTTTGGCTTCAGATAAATGAAGCAGTTCCTGCCGCAGGGTTTTCTGGTGAATTCTGCCATCATGTTTTCTAACTATCTCCAGAGCTTGTTCCAGGTATTGAGGATTATTTTCCACCGTTTTAGCGCTTTCTTCCTGCGCTTTGGCTCTAAACTGTCTTAAAGAGCCATATTTTTTTCTGAATTTCATAAACCGCAGCAATAGGATTAAAATTAAAATTCCGGTAATTAACCAGCTCCACCAAGGAGTTTTCTCGGTTAATTCTTCCACGAGTTCGGTTTTGGTGTCTTCCAATAACTCGCTTTCTTCGGTTAAGTCCGGCAGTAAAAATAAGTCCAGAGTGAAAATCCCGCCTGCAGCAATAGTTATTTGTTCAGTAACATCATTAAAGCCTTTCCGGGCTGTTAAAGTGTATTCGCCGTTAGGCAGTTCAAAAGAATAAGTTCCATCTTTGGACAGTAATTTTTGCGCAGGGGTAGTGGACAACTCTAGAAATACATCCTGCTCTAATTCTAAATCTGAATTATATATTGAACCTTGCAACGTTGCGGCTTGGGCTAAAGGCAGCAGTAATATCAATAAGGCTAATAAGTGGCGTTTCATGAGGCTTAACCTGCAATCAGGGTTATTTAAACTTATTTTAGCTTAAAAAGGTATCGTTCACTACTTGAAAATAGAAAATGTACCATAAGATTTAAATATAAGCTGTCTTCTATGGTAATTAAACATCTATCACCTCTTTTTCCCCAGCAGGACTGTTCGCAGTTCTGCTAGGGGTTTATAATCCTACGCGAAAGATAATCTTTCGGTAATGAAAATCAATCCTTGTTAATTTTCAAGTATTAAGCAGCAGCAGATTTTAGGGTAATTTCTGAAATGGTTCTATAGTTTTAGAATTATTCTTCTTAACTTTCTTCTTCTGCCTGAACCAAAGGGGATTTTTAATCACCAAATACAGTGATATCGCTACTCCAGCTGCAAAGCCAAGGACCAGATAGAGCCATTTTTCATTAATAGACAAGCTCAGCTGCGCATTTTCTAAAAAAGTTTTTTCTTCAGGAAAATAAATGCTGATCTCGCTCATTTCCAGAGCATATTCCAGGTAAAGAAGCGCGGAAATTTTCTCATGGTCCTGCAGGCTATTGGCATATTGGTAATAGGAGTATCCTAAAATCGGAAACATGCCTTCGGCCGTGTTTTCAGCGATTATTCGTTCGGTAACCGTTCTCTTGCTTTCAATAAAATCATCAATGATTTCTTCTCTTAATCCCATAGAGCTAAGCACAGCATTGGATTGGGCCTTAGCTTGCGAGGCAATAATTAAGCATAAGGCGAAACCATCCTCTTCTAACGCTTTTTTAGCCCCATTTATCTTGTCGCTGACGTCATGCTGCGGCGCAAATAAACTGGCATACTGGTTTCGCTCCTCGCTTTCAGAGATCTTCTGCATGCAGGATTCTCTCAGCAATTCAGCATTCATTACAAACTTTTTTCCTTCCATCTTAAAGAATTCCATCCAGGAAACTGCTGAAAATAACCTTTCTTCGGCATAAGACAATAATGAATATAACTCTGATAATTTATGGCTGTTAATTCTCGATTCCTCAATTTGTTGGTTCACATCGTTTAATCTTTCCTTTACCACCATCAGGGTTTGCAGATCGGTGATAGTCTCGATTTTTTCCTGATCCAATGTTTCTTCCACAGCTTTGGCTCTTCGTTCCAGATGGGTAAATTCCCGGGTAATTCGGCCCTTGGTGGCATTCTGCATCTCCAGCAATTTAGTTTTTAGCTGAATGTTAAGGCCAAAACAAAAGCTCGCGGCGGAGTAATAATCTTTAGTTAAGGTAGCATTGTCGGCGCGGCCTTTTCTCATACGAATATCCCGCTGGATTTCCCGATCTAGGAAAAAGCCTTTTTCCAGGATTTCGGCTTCAATTTCTTCAGCTCTCTGGCATAAGGCATTTTGCAGGTTGCCCATAATTTTGGTATAGTTGGGATCTTCAATAACGGTGAACTCTTTATGGTTTAAATCAACTCCGGTTAAGTGAAGAATGACTTCATCCAAATCATTAACTTCAGTAACTTCCAGGCTTAAATTTTCCCGGGCATAATCTATTACATCAGTCTGGTTCTCTCCCCGGTAGCCGTTGTTTTTGGCAATAAGCACCGTTTTTAAGCCGCTTTCCTGGGCGGCTTCCACTTTTTCTTTTACCCCTCCCACCGGCCCGATAATTCCGCCGGAATTGATCGTTCCGGTAATGGCAATTTTTTCATCATAATCCAAATCCAGGGTGGCTATCGTGGTCAGGGCCGCTATAGCGGCGCCAGCCGACGGCCCGCCAATAATATTGGAGTCGGCCTTAATGGTAAAGATGTAATCGTATTTGTCGCAATTTAATTTGAAATGCTTGCAGGCGATATCTTTGGCAAATCTGGTGGAAATTTGCGTGTCAATTTTAGTTAAAGGGAATGTTTCCAAAAAAACCCGTCCCGAGCCTTCATTTAATTCCAGAAATAATTCGGCGCCGCTGCCTTTCAGATGATCGCCGGCTTCCTGCACGGCTAATAGCTTAAGATGATAAACCTCATTGGCATCGGCCAATGCTGAGGCAGCTGCTAATAATAATAATAAAATAAGCCAAAACTGGAGTTTCATGCTGTTTAAATTAAATCATAAATCCTTATAAAGATTGTGTTTTAGATTTATTGTGTTTTGGATTTTGATTATTCCAGATTTGTGTAATGTTTATTTACAAGCGTTTAATTGTGTTTTGGATTTTGACTATTCCAAATTTGTGTAATGTTTATTTACAAGCGTTTAATTGTGTTTTGGATTTTGACTATTCCAAATTTGTGTAATGTTTATTTACAAGCGTTTAATTGTGTTTTGGATTTTGACTATTCCAAATTTGTGTAATGTTTATTTACAAGCGTTTAATTGTGTTTTGGATTTTGACTATTCCAAATTTGTGTAATGTTTATTTACAAGCAATGATTTTGAATCTTTATGGCTGAAATATTAAATGCTTATAACATTCATTATGTTTTAATCCCTAAAAAAGGAAATAAGCGCTGGGTTATGAATGGCTTAGTAATGGTTTTAGGTGTTTCTATCGAAGATGCAGTAAACAATGCCCGGCCGCATTTTGAACGCGAGAAATTAAGGCGTTTGGAACATTCGCGGATTTTTGATAAGTTCTGTCATGGATATGATGTAGATGTCCAAAGAGTTCGGAAGGTTCCGTTTTATTTGCCGGCCCTAACCTGTGAAGAGCGATTAATCCCAGCCTTTGCTTATTTGGGAAAAGGAACCTTTAATGACGATTAGTTGGATTTTTTTAATGAAGTGACACTTTTTCGAGTTATGCGCCTTCAAATTTCATAGTTTCAGCCATCTTTAGCTAAAAATATCCGCAACTTCGCTAATAGGCAGTTAAGTAAAATATTACTCGTCACTTCGTTCCTGCGTCATACTCCAAAATCCTAAAGATTCTATTTATGCCACAGCTTAAACAACATTTTTATGAATTTTTGGTTGATGGCCAGCCACAACTTACTTAACATCGTTAAGTAAACTTCTTAAGTGGGCATTATACAGCCGCATCAGACTTACTCATCGTTGTAGAAATGCAAATGCGACATCCCCATAAAAGACAACCCCTGTCGCAGGTATTCTTATAACGCAATCAACCGTTCGTGTAAGGCGGCGGCGATATAGTTAAAACCGTTACTCAATTAGCTGGATCTTTTTTTAACTTCCCGGTTGTTTTTCCATTTTACATTAACTTTCCGGCCTGTTTCTGGCTGCTGCAGCAAAATTTCTTGGCCCAAGCCTCTGACGAGATATTTTTCCCCCCGATATTCCACTAAATCTCCTTTGGAATAATTAATTCCGCGAAAAAGAACGGTAAAGCGATGCAGATCTTTGTCTTTCTTTCTGCCCACCAAACTGGTCGTTAATAAAACTTCTCCATAAAACTTGCCTTGTAATTTCCTTCCCAGTTGTCTGGTGAAACTGTTATCGGCCAAGTAAAAATCATAGCCATTAACTACTTCTTTTATTTTGGCCACATGAATTTGCGCTTTTTTAATTTCTTTTTCTACAAATTCCAGAATTTCATCAGTAATTTCCCTTAACTGTAAAATGGCTTCATAATATTCAATATGCTTTCCTTCGATTGATTTAACCATAACTCTAGAATATTTAGTTTATTTTTAATCCTTTTTATCAAATGATCAAATAATAAGAAATATTTTTTCTAGATTTATACCTAAAGACTCAAAATTCCGTACAGAATTTTGCGCAGGGGAATAGATTATAAATATTAGTTGGCGGAATATTATCATTAACATGTAGATTATAAGCTGTGATTTCCACTCGTGAACACACGAGTGGCATAATTCTTAATGCTGTGTTGCATAATTCAGGCGTAGCTGTGGCTACGCCTCGCCATATCGCTTCATCTTCTGATAACCCCAAAATTTAATTTTTGCTTCCTGAATAATT
>Ga0209541_10017886_pt1 | contig 10317 bp, 13 predicted proteins | sample RifCSPlowO2_01_FD_184027 | JGI IMG/M metagenome (GOLD analysis project Ga0209541, IMG submission 184027) | Groundwater microbial communities from Rifle, Colorado - Rifle CSP2_plank lowO2_0.1 (SPAdes) (version 2) | ecosystem: Environmental > Aquatic > Deep subsurface > Groundwater | place...
GTTGAAAGTAGAGAATCTTCATAAAGAAATTGTGGTCTTTAGGGGGAAGCGACGCTTCTCTATTTGATGCTTGGAATTAGGCAGAGCCATCAAAACTGGCTTGCCTAAGCGGAGATACTGATCAGAATCATGTACTATTAATCCATTCGCCAATGTAACGCCCGTATTGGAGAATCGCGACATGAATCTCCCAATTCCGTTCCACAGATTGCCTACCCGCCAGATATTTCGATAGTCTATAGTATCTTCTTCCTCTATTCGGTCTTGCATGTCTGATAATTGTTTTAAGTATCTCACGCATATCCTTAGGTCAGCTTCGGGCAGATCGATTTCTTGTTTGCCTATGTATCTATTTGCTATTTCTACTATTCCTCTTTCTATTGCGTTTATTCTTCTTTCTCTGTACGGGATATTGCACAATCCGAACATAGTTATCGAGGTTCTGTTTGACTATTTAAAATTACGTGTCAAATAAGAACCAGCGCAAAAGGAACGCCCCGAATGTGGTCTATACCTTCTTCTGAAACGAGACCTGACTCTAACGCGGCTTTTATTGCCTTGTGACCGACAATGTTGAAGGTAGCATCCTCGCGAGAATATAGTTGGAGAAGTGCTATTGCTTCGTCGTGCGTTTTTTCCTCTCCCTTAAAGAAATGCTCTCTGATGGCGAGTTCGCGTTTGCCTTCTTCAAGGTATTTTCCTATCAATTCGGAGTCGCATACTGCAACTACGCTACGATAGGCTTTGTGAACCTTTACTCGAATCATGCGCACTCCTTACTTCGTAATGCCGCCCATTCTACAGACTGTTGTTCCACAATTCGGGCACTTTCCTTTCGCAATTTTAGTGCCTTTTGATGTGGCAGATTCAACTGGGTTCTTCATCTCTACTTGGGCTTTACATTTTACGCAATATCCTTTTGTTGCCATGGTTTCCTCCTTTCCTGTTTGAGATGTGACTTACAGGGTTATAAAGCTTACGAAACGCTTTTTTTTATTGGCTTGTTGCGCCTAAGGACTTTGCTTGACAAGATTTTTATACCGATTGATAGTCTGTAATTTATGCCTACTTCGTTACCATTAAGAACAATTATCCGTCAGTCTAAGGCTTGGGGTGTTCAGAGAGGTATAGAGACATATATTTCTGCAGTCTGTCTTGATTTGCCAATAGTTGCTATAAGCGTTCACATAAATCCGAGAGATTATATTTAAAAGGAAAAATTTTAGCTGATTCCGCAGGTTATATTGCGAAATGTTTACTAAATTATCAGCCGCCTGCTGAATTTACTTTATCCGGTAGACCAGATCTCAGAGGAGTTGTCAAGGGTTGTGATAAGCCCGGATTATTATCTGAACCTGCTGGAGAAGAATTGGATATGCTAAACGTGGGTTTGCTTGGATTAATTCCACTAACTTCTTTGGGTTCAAGTGAAGTTCTGCGCCCCAAAAATGCGGAGGTTTGGCCGCCCCATAAGGTAATAATGCATTTTTACAGAGTTCATTGTTGCGTTGACCATACAAAGCAAAGATGAGAAATTTTATATACCCTATGCGAGAATTTAATCTATGCAGTCTGATTTGCTCAAGGCTTTGGGAATTACGGACGAACTGATGAAGGATAACTCTCTCTCGGCAGATGATGTAGTAAGCAGGATAAGCGAAAGAAGTGGTATATCTGAAGAAGAGATTTTCGGAGATTCAAGGAGAGCAAGTGTTGTTTATCTTAGACAGGGAGCATATTATGTTTTTCGGGAGAAATTCGGTTGGGGGTATGCTGAAATAGGGAGTTCAATGGGCAGGCATCATACGACTATTATGAACGGAGTTAAACGTATTAAAAAAGGGTTTAACCGTTATAACGGTCGTTTTCTGATTAGGTAGTTTTTTCTACGAATGTCTTAATGCCCTTTACAACCTGATTCCAGTGTTTTTTCCCAGAGAATGAGTGGTCTGCGCCCTTGATAATTACTAACTTTTTGGGTCGGTTGGCTGCTTCGTAGACTTCGTGAGGGTCCTTGTTAACTGGAATGAGCTCATCTTTTTCTCCGTGTATAATTAGCAATGAGCGCCTGAGTTTTTTTATGGCATTTAGAACATTAAGCGTGAAGAACTCATCGTAAAACGTTCTTTTCAAACGCTTTTTATGAACCCATTTGCCTGGTTTGTCATATGTAATATATCCTTTTTTCCAGAATGAGCGCACATCTTTATCGCTAAAGTCGTAATGGACTGCTTCGTCTAAGCGGCTTACTGCCCCGCCTAAAATGACCTTAGTGATTCGCTTGTCTTTGTGGGCGTAGAGCGCAAGGTCTATGGCTCCTGTTGAATGGCCGAAGAGAACGAGTTTTTTGAATGCGTAATGTTTTGTGAGGAAGTCTATTGCGAATTTTATTTCTCGCGATTCTTGGCTCATTAACTTCTCTTCGAATTTTCCGTCTGAAGGGGGTGTGCCACTAAAACTGAAGCGCAATGTTAAGTAACCTAACTTCTCAAATGTTTTGCTTACGCGAGTTGCGCTTTCTTCGATTGCGCTGTTTGGGAAACCGTGGCAGAAAATTAGAGCAGTATTGTATTTTTTGGGTTCGTGCACGAATCCTCTGAGAATTGTGCCCTTTTGATTCTTGAAAGATATCTTATTTTCCATATACTCTTTGATACTGAACTACATTTAAATCTTGCTTCTAATGGGCGTCTTGGCTCCGCAGGCAAGGCAATGCTTGAATTTGATGCCGCGGTCACTGATGATTTCGGTGTCAGGCTTCTTGCATTCTGGGCAGAGCACAAAATCTTTAACGTACATTTCGACTTTTTCGTTGACTCTGGATGAGTTGAGTTTTGTTTTGAGGATTAGGCGGTCGCCTTCGACTGAACCGGGAGCAGCAAGTTCTTTGAGCAGAAATTTGCCCAAGTGTTCTGCAGGTCTGCGAATTTGGGAAGCAATGGCTGCCAGATTTGTGATGATGGTGTTTTTCCCCGAGATTTGGCCTTGGACTTTTGGTATTTCGAAGCGTTCGCCACTCGAGGTGGCTATCTTGAGGTTCTTGTACGCCCTGTCTAATAGTTGTTCGTAGGTTTCCATTTCTTTAGAGGAAGAATGGTGTTTTTAAAGATGTTTGTTAGCGGTTTCTTGTTAATTATGGTTGCGATTGTAGAATTATAACACCTCAATTATTATAAAGCGACGCATGCCCTATTTTTATATGCCCCCAGTACAAACGGAAAAACGCGAAGTTAAACCAGAAGAATATTTTTCTGAGTTCTTGAATGAGAGTGATGCGCAACATCTTCCCCCCTTTGTTGCTAATCTTGGCATGAGACTTTCTGTACCTTGTGCGATTTTAGCAGTCGGGAGTTCTGTTTTTTCAGATGAATACGATAAGGAAATGACAAGGAGAATGATTCATGAAGCAGTAAGACCTTACGGAGATATTGATTTACTTGTTGTTCCAGAAAAAGTTTTGGTTACTTTAAATGACTTGGAAAATAGTGTTCAAGACGCCTTAGATTCGTTAGGATTTAAATGGGAAGGGCATAAGGTAACTACTTGTGGAGTTAGCTATCACACAAAATACAACGGAACTCATATTCCCTTTCTTAATATTGATTACGGGAGGCACTCCATCTCTACGGCTCTGAAAAATGGAAGAAAAATAGACTTAATTCTTGGCAGAGACGATTTGTTGGAAGAAATTGCCACACACAAAATTGCAGAAGAAAGAAGAGAAAATCTCCCATTTTCTTTGTTATATAGACGATAGAATTGGTTCTGCGTTTACTCTTTAGAATTTTAATGACTTTGTTGGATAATCGCCCATGGTGTCAATCACATTTATAAACAAGAACTGTCTTAAGTACTTATGAACGTGAAGAATCTTGTCTTGGGCATCGGCATATTTATTGTTTATCTGCTGGTGTTGAATTACGGTATTGAAGCGTTTTATCCTTCGCCGCAGTATGATGAGTTTTGCCGAGGACAGCAAGGGTATTATGCAGAACCTGTTCCTAAAACAATCAGGGCGGGCGTGAACTGCACCATAAATCCAAGCCCTCAACAACAAGATGTGTGCGCGCGTGATGGCGGAAATTTAGTGGCTGATACGTATGATGCTAACGGGTGCGCTCTGACATTTAAGTGCGACATGTGCAATAAGGAATTCAATGATGCGCAAAAAGTACATTCCCAGAAGGTTTTTATTATTTCTATAATCGCAGGCATCATCACATTGCTGCTCGGGTATGCAATTCTTACTACTGAGCCTGTCGGCAGTGCGCTGATGGCTTCTGGCGTTGGCGCTTTGGTTTATGGCTCGATACGCAACTGGCAGAACTTGAGCAATATCTGGAAGTTTCTGCTGCTGCTTACGGCTTTGATATTGCTTATTTGGATTGCCTTTAAAATAAACAAAGAAGGGAAAAAAGGGTTTTTGGCGAAGCTGGGATTGAAGAAGCGATAGAGCACAATAACTTATTTAAACTTCTATTTTACTTTAGTGTGATGCGCACAAGACGAACTTCTGTTAAGGCTTTCATTGTAGATTCTCGTAATCATGTACTTATTTTAAAACGAGCTTTGAGTGATCCTGAACGCCCTTATTTTTTTGAAATACCTGGCGGGAGACTTAATCCACATGAAGATCTTTTTATAGGTCTTAGGCGAGAGATTAAAGAAGAAACAGGGTTGGATATAGAACCTCTTTTCCCACTTTCGGTTCGTCACTTTACGCGTAAAGATGGCGAAGTTATTTCACTTCTTTCGTTTGTATGCACACCTTTATCTTCACAGGTTACGCTTTCTTCAGAACATGCTGATTTTATATGGCTTGATCTTTCACAACCCTTAGATTCTTATCTATCTTATTTCCCCGATTGTTTTTATCTGCATGAGATTGATACGTTCAAGAAATTTATCGATGAATCTCTATAAATTATCTGATTAGTTCTATCCCAGATATCTCAGCTTTCCAGGTCTTGGTTCGTAGACGAGGCCTTCTTCGAGGAGCTTGCGGATTTCGTTGTTGATGATGTCTGGAGAGGATTTGAGGTCGAGAATCATTCGTTCGACGTCGATGCCGCCCGCGTCGTCGTGTGCTTTCACTGTCTGGAGAATTTGAGCGCGGGCATTCGAGAGTTCTGATTTTTCGAAGACTTTTGGTTTGTCGGATTCTAACTCTAGTTTGCGGACGACTAGGTAGGCGGGCTCTCGCTTTTTCATAATCTCTGGAGAGAGATAAAGTTCATTGTTCCATGAACGCAATAGCCCAATAGTAAGAATGGTATCGCCTTGGGAGAATGATTCGAATTTTTTTATATCCTCTCCAAAGACCTTGAGCTTAATCTGGCCTGTTGAATCATCGAGAGTGATAGATGCGAATTTCTTCTCCCCATCCTGTACGTATTTGTCCACGATGTTGGCGATAAGATTGGCGCGCACGAGCTGCTGACTATTGAGTTCGAGGTACTTGAAGCGGTCGCCTTCCATAATTACTTGGCCGGTGAGAATATCGCCGATGCGCGCTTTGTGGGCGATGTGACGTTTGAATTCCTGTTCTGGCATGGTGCTTTCTTGATGTGTGAGTTTTTAAGTATTGCTACGATTGCATTTGCCCCCCTTGTTTAAGAATCTTCATCGGCGAGAACGCATCCGCTAATATTTTTTCTATATCTATTGTATTTTGAGGTATAGGTTCCAGACTTTCAAAGAGATTGATCGCTTTTTTTACATCTTCTTTATTTGCTTCTTGACTTAGACGAGCCCTTGCATATGCAACTGTCAACTTTTTTATAGATTTGATGTGCCTAGGATTTATAAGAATCTCATTAAAATTCTTCTCTCCCGACCTTTTTTCAACATAAAATTTCGTTATTTCATCATTCGATTCTTTGGTTAATTTTGTCGATATTTGTTTCGCGTACGATATGTAATTTCTTATTAAGTCTAGACTTATTGAGTTTTGATTTTCTTTTTTTTCATCTAAAATTTTAGAAGCAATTTTTTCATCTTGATTTTTGTTTACATTATCCCTTATTTTAAAAACCAAATCAAATTTCGTCAAAAATTCTTCAGTTAACTGCTTTAATTTAAAATATTCTAATTCTTGTTTGTTGCATACAGCAAATAGCGCTATATTTGTACGAACCGTGCAGACATCCCTCAACTTTTCGATTATATTAACTTCTCCATTTTCTATGACGTTTTCGATTTCTCTTTTTTGTCCCTCGCTCATCTTTTCTATATCGTCCATATAGATTACGCCTTCTCGTGAAAGGGGGAGACTTTCAAGTAACTCGCCTTCGATTATTTTAGCGGTAATGCTTTTTTCAGCCCATCTTGCCATAGAGAAAAGTGTGTTTTCTGGAAAGAGGTTAACTAACCGATTCATTATTTCAGTCTTTCCTATTCCAAGGTCGCCATTTACCAAAATATGTATGTTCCCCGATTCTTTATCTGCCCCAAGAAGCTGAAGGATAGTTGCTTCTTTTAAATACTCATTACCATATACATTGGAAAATATATTGGCACTTATTTCTTTTAATAAATTATGTCTTTCTGCCAACTCCCTGATCTTTTTCATATCTTCTTTATCTATATCTTCTTTTGCTTGGGTTTCATCCAAGTATTCTATCCTCTCGATTTTCATTTCCCCATTGTTATTTAAAAAGCAGGTTGCTTTAATCCTTTTTCCAACGATTTTTCCTCTTTCTCTTTGAAATTCTTTTTTTTGTAGGTTCAGCGTTATAAAACTCTTTACGGTCTCCTTCTTTTGAACTTTAATCGTTAGTTCTTGTACATCTTCTAATTCTTTAGAAATTAATTTGAATTGACCCCTTCTTCCGCATTTGCATAACGAAGGTTCACGGAATTTCTTATCTATTTGAGGTACTGAAAGAATTGTTCCACAAGTGGGACATTCAAATCGCGCGTTGACTACTTGCGATCTAACGTTTGAGGCTCGGTGTATCATCCCTTCAATTTTCATATCTGTTTTTTCTACCATTTGATTACATTATCTGGACATATCCGTGCTTGGGTTCGAAGAGGTCGCCCCTTTTCTTCAGTTCTGATATGGCTTCTTCCATGTCTTGCTGCGACATCTCGGGAAGCTCGTGCTGAAGCGCTTCTATTGGTATTAATTTGCCTAGCTTTGACTGTAGGCGCGCGAGCATATCTCTGATGCTGACAATCTTGCCCCGTTTTGATGCTGGCATCCCTGTTGTGATGCGGTCAATATCGAATGTTTTGGTTTCTTCATCATAACCAACTTCCATAAGCGAATGTTTCAGTAGTTCAATGGCGCGCTTGGAATCTGATGCTGTGACGCTTTCGCTTAAACGAATGCGTGCGCAGGCTTCGGAGAGGCGGATTATAGCTTCTAGCTGGCGCGCTGTGATTGGGATGGGTTTGATGTTTTTCTCAGTGCTGACGGATTGGTTTCTTAGATGGACATAGAAATTCTTTATCTCGTCTGATGCCTCGTCGGTCAGCTTCGGGGAGAGTCGTTGTGCATAGGCCACATATTTGCGTAGAAGAGCGGGTTCGACTACGTCACGTATGACTTCCTGTTTGTGCTCTTGAAGTACGTGGGATGCTATGGCTTCATCCTGACGCTTGTTGGGAATGTCTCTGATGACGAAAATAACATCAAAACGACTGAGCAGTGCGGGCGATATGTCGATTTGCTGAGGGATTGGAGTGAGGGGATCGAAACGCCCGAGCTTCGGGTTGCCTGCTGCTAGGACGGATGTCTCTGCGCGCAGTGTGGCTTGGATGTTAGCTTTTGAGATGGTAACTGTTTGCTGTTCCATGGCCTCATGCATCGTGCTTCTATCATGTTCGTCCATCTTTTCAATTTCGTCGATGCATACCATTCCCTTGTTTGCAAGCACCATGGCTCCTGCTTCGAGCGACCAGCCCTTGAGGAATTCATCTTTGACTACTGCTGCGGTGAGACCTGCGCCGGTTGTGGCTTTACCTGAAACATAACGACCCTTTGGGGCTATGCGGGACATGAATTTGAGCGTTACTGATTTGGCTACCCCAGGGTCTCCCACGAGTAAAATATGTATGTTACCTCTTGTGAATCCTCCATCTGACTTTTTCTTTTTGACGCCTGAGAATAGCTGGAGCAAGAGCGCCTCTTTTATTTTCTCGAAGCCGTAGACGCTTGGTGCAATGCTTTGAGATAGCCTATTGAATGCATGAGGGTTTGTTGATAATTCGAGAATTTGTCGTTCATCCTCCTCGGTTATTTTCAGGTCTGCAAATGTTTCCTCTAAGGGTATTGTATTGTTGGCTTCTATTGCTATGTCGAACCTTGTTGAAATCGCCCCTGTTTGAAGGGGAACAGGAACTTCTTTAAGTACGCCAAAAATGCGCACGCGACTGCCTGGGGTTGTGCGCTCCTCGATTTTGGGGTCTACTAGGTCCTCTTGTAAAAAGACGTTGATACGTTTTGGCTGTTCGCCTCCCTCTAAGGCGTCTGGAGCTTCTTCTATCACGAGGCGTTGCGCGTCCACCATTTCCTTGGAAAGCACCTTGAATTGACCCTTGCGTCCGCATGAGCAGCGAGAGGGTTCATGGAATTTCTTGTCGATTTGTAAAACTGTAAGAATGGCGCCACACGTTGGGCACTCAAACTTAGCTTTTACTACCTGAGGTCTGACATCAGACGCTTGACGAACGATGCCTTCGACCCATAGGAACTGGTCGAGATGCTTGGCACGGATGTTCCTTATTTTCTGCCTCGCTGAATCAAATATCTCGGTGAACCGAATGCGAGGGTTATTTTTCAGGCCGCTTTGAGCGAGGGCATCTTCTAATAAGTTAATAGTGTCTATCGGGCTGTTGAGAATTTCTTCGCTTAGTTCGGGGGAGAATTCAGCCAGAATTTTCAGGGAAAACTTTACCACGTTTTGTTGTTCATTTGTGGAGTCTCCTATAATATTCGGTTTATTTGCCTCAAAAAACTTCTTTGCTTCTTGCGATAGTTCTTCACGTTTTTTTGCGTCCATGGTCTCTTTAATTAGGTGAATTGGCTATTTATAAGAATTGTTGCAGGAGTTTATCCAGCATTGCTATTCAAGTGCGAACCTAAGGACGGCAGCCAGACCCTTGGTGAGGTTGAAGAATTGCTCACCTTCGGGCGTTTCTGTGGAGATGATAACAACTTCGGCGCTAATGTTTTCGGCTTTTTTTTCGAATTCAGCTATTTTTGCCTTATCAAGTTTTTTCGAGATAAGGATGAGCTCGGCTGCGCCTCTCTCAAGTGCGAGATTAACGCGTTCCTCGCCATATGCAGCCTTGGCTGTATTCTTTCCCAAGATAGTGAAAAAGCGTTCGAGAACTTTTTTCTCCTTGATAATTTCCTGCTCTGCAATATCTTCTTGCGATGCTTCAACCAGCAGTTTAAGTCCGTGCTCGTCTGTATAGCCGAGGTCCTTGACCGCGATTACTTTTTCCTTGAGTTTTGTGACGAGTTCGCCTAGTTCGAGAAATTCTTCTTTTGTGGGAATAGGCCCGCCTACTAGAATACCCTTAAGGCGCGGCATATTGAAGAAGATTTCTTTCATGTTTTCTGCAACACGCTTGAAAAATTCTTTTGCTAAACCTTCAGTGATACGCTCGAAACGGGCCGCGCTCTGACCGCCTGCCTTGATTTTGCCCGGCACACCTGAAGTTAGTCTTCTTAGGACTTCTATTTTCTTTCCTTCTAAAATCCCGATGGTTGCTTCTCTGCGATCCATGACAAGCAAACCAAATACTTCTTCTATTTCGAGCATTTCTTTGAGCGGTTCGGTAACGAATGTCTTGTCGCAACGGTACATTCTGATTTTAAGCGGTCGAGGAGGTTCAATAGCCCAGATTTTTACATCCTGAACACCTTCTTTTTCCGAAGCATTGCCTGCGAAGAGGGCTAACCCGTTTGGAGGGGTTTGCTTGTAGGATTTAATTGCACGGACAATCATGTCTATGGCGTCGATGACTGCGGTTCTTGTTTGTTTGGATTTGATATTTGCTGCTGTTGAAGCTTCTGCTTCCAGCTGTTTTGAAACAGCGTGGATATTAAATCCCGATGGAATCATTACAGTTACCAGCTCGGTGTGCTGCCCTCTGATTGACTCGAGTTCGTCTATCTTTTCTTCAAGATGAAGTTTTTGTTTGTCGTCCATATCTAGAAGCGATAAAGATGGTTAATAAGTGTTTTCATGACGGGAAAATTTGTGTTATCCGAAAATTAGTTCTCGAGGCTGGTGTAAACCAGCCTGTGAAATTCAATAAAAAGACACTGCTTAGAACACTCAAAGCCAAATCCGATGGTAA
>Ga0209541_10017887_pt1 | contig 10317 bp, 13 predicted proteins | sample RifCSPlowO2_01_FD_184027 | JGI IMG/M metagenome (GOLD analysis project Ga0209541, IMG submission 184027) | Groundwater microbial communities from Rifle, Colorado - Rifle CSP2_plank lowO2_0.1 (SPAdes) (version 2) | ecosystem: Environmental > Aquatic > Deep subsurface > Groundwater | place...
AAAAAGATATTTGGGATTAATAGAAAATTTTAATGGAAAAAAATTAGGGAAAAGCAGTTTTATGGTCTCTGCAGAATATAGGGAAGATATTGTAAAACTTTTGAAGCATTATAAAGTAAATTCAAAAATTATTGATGTTTATGTTTGAGAAATGGTTTTAAATCATTCGATTATTTCTAAGAGTCCGTTCTATATCCTCGGGCGCTTGGCCTGGTTGCGACGCTCCTAATTTTCTTAGCTGGTTTCTTATTATATACATGGCTCTTAACATGCTTTTTCTTTTGTGCGGATTTAAATTTGTTCTAAAGATTGTCATTTTGTACGCTTCATATTTTTGCGATAAATCATAAATTCCTCTTTGTCTTTGCTGGTAGATAATTTTTTGCTGTTGTGGAGCTCCCGGAGGCAAGTTTCTATTTTTTCCCCATTTCCAACCGCCTACTCTTGGTTTTTTGAATTTAAGCAAAAGTCCGATTACTAAAAAAATAATTCCTAAAACAAAAAATACATTTTTTTCATAAGCTAAATTCGTAAGACTTATTATAATTGACAGCGCGCCTAAAATCATCAGCACATTTGAAAAGCCCCATTTCCAGATAAAAAACACAATTCCTGCAATGAAAATTATTGTAATAATCGTCGGCAAAATATCTCCTACAAAGAAATTACCTACATAGCCTGTCCCAAATCCTGAAAGAAATTCTCCTGTTGAGAGTCCGTAAACAGACATTAGAGAAATCACAAGAGAAATCACCACTCTTGTTGTTTTTGATTCATCTCCTTTGAAAATAGAGCGTCCTAAAAGAAAATTTATAAATGCAAAAAAGATTACAAAAGCTCCGCCATATATAATTAAGGAAGAATCAAAAATATTCCCTAAATTAAGAGAACTGCCATAAATTTGCGCATTTACAAAACTTATTAGAAAAATTCCCAGAATTAAAAACAACGGCTCTTTTTTTTGCATGATTTCATTATGAGGTTGTCTTTTATAAATTTATTCTTATGGAAGTTAAAGATGATTTAAGATAAGGAAAAAAGTTCTTTAAAAAATAAAGTAAACATAAATTTATAAATGATGGTCTATTAAATTACCATATGGTAGAAAGTATTAACAATATTAAATTAGAGATAATCAGCTTATTTAGAAGCAATTATTTTAGTCAATTCCATATAAGAGAAATGGCTAAACTTATAGGAAAAAGCCATGTTAGTCTATTGCCTCACTTAAAAAGTTTTGAAAAAGATAAAATCCTTTTGTCAAAAAATGTAGGAAAAAGCAGAGTTTATTCACTTAACTTAGAAAATAATCAAGTAAGAGAGTTTTTATCATTTAGCGAGAAAAAAGAAACATTAAATTTACTAAACAAAGAATTTTTAATTAAAAAATTATATAACGAATTTTTTAGTTTAAATTTAAATGGATGCTTGATTTTATTTGGCAGTTATGCTTCTTTGACGCATCATAAAAAAAGCGATATTGACATTTTGTATGTTGGAGAACTAAAAGAAAGCGAAAAAAAGAATATTAAAGAATTTGGAAAAATTTATAATGAAGAAATACATATGACTTCTATCGCCTTAAAGCAGTTTAAAGAGCAGCTTTCTAAACAAGGCGCATTAATTAAAGAAGTTTTAAAAAACCATATAATTTTATATGGCCACGATATATTTATTAATGAAGTCTGGAGGCATTGCTATGAAAGAAAAGAAAGATGATTATTTATTCTGTTTCAAAAAATCTGGCGGCTTAAGACTCATAAATCCTAATGAAAAACTTGCAGAAGTTTATAAGAAAAAATCAAGGTCCGCATTGAACATGCTTGAATCAGCCAAAGAAAAGCAGGAAAATGAATGGATTTTAGACACATCTTATTATGCAAAATATTTTATTGTTTATGCTTTATTTATGAAAGTCGGAATAAAGTCAGAAATACACGACTGCACTATTTTTGCTTTAAATTCTTTGTTTGCAGAAGAAAAGATAGTTGATAAAGAAGTTTATGAAGAACTTAAAAAATCCAAAGATTTGAGAGTTGGAGCTCTTTATTATGATAAAGATTTTGGCAGGGAAGAGATCTTAAAGAGAGCTAAAATTGCTCCAGAATTCTGTTTGAAAGTTGAATCTATATTAGACAAAATTACAAAAGAAGATATAGAAAAGATAAGAAAGAAGTTTGAGGTTTTAAAAAATATTTAACCAAAAGTGTTACTTCTTACAAAAGACAACAAACAAAACATTTATAAAGGCAGAATACTTAGAAGAAGTATGGCAAATTTAATTAGTAAAATAATTGGAATCGGATTGGGTTTATCTTTAGCTGGAAGTTTAAAGAAAAGATTAATGAATATCAAAAGAGATATGCTAATTATTTAAATAAAATAAATTTAATTGAAAATAAAAATAAGCAATAAAATGAAACCATCGCTAGAAATAATCAAACAAAAGGGAATTGGAGAATATTTGGGATTATGCGAGAGTAATTCTGATGTAATAGAAAATTATCCGCAGTATGTTCAGATGTCAGCATCTTTAGAGCGTGATAGAAAATATTTTGTAGAAGTGTTTTCACAGCCAAATTTCTTGTCTTATTATAAACAATTATATCAAGGCAATAATGAAAAAACAGCTAAAGAAATATTCAATAAATCAGTTGAAGCTGGCAGAAGCAAAATTCAACCAAAAGAAAATAAATTGGAGGAATTGAGTAAAAATTAAAATGACACTCATCAACAAATTCAAATTAGGTCTTGCAGGACTTGTTTTAGCCGGCGGAATGTATGGAATCTATAATTTAAAAAATTCTTCAAAAGAAGAACAAAAAGATAAAAGAATTGTAGTCCCAATAACTTCTTCAGACTGGACAACAAAAGGAAAATTTGAAAGAACTTATAGATGGGACAAAATTTTAGATGAAAAAGAAGAAAAATACAAAATTGAAAAAGGATTGCTAAAAGCTCTTGCAATGAGAGAGAGTTATGGAGACCCTTTAAGATTAAATGAGTCTGGCGACGGCGGAGCAGGATTATTTATGTTTCAGCCAGGGACTGCAAAATATTGCGGGTTAGAAGTTTATGGTAATTCAGATAAAATGGCTGTTGATAAATCTCACGGAAAAGAATTAAGAAAACTCATTAAAGAAAATAAAAATAATTATGGAAAAATGGCTAAAATAGACGAGAGATTTGATGTTTACAAAAGTTCAGACGCTGCTGCAAAATTTTTAAAACGCCTTTATAATAAACATAATTCTTGGGACAAGGCTTTATCAGCTTATAATATGGGACAGCCAGCAAGAAGTTCATCTAAAACAAGCCATGTAAAAAACATCAGAGAATATCAAAGGTATTATAATAAAAGGGATAAGAATTAATCCTTCTTCTTCTCAAATTTTTTCATCTGTTTTTTAAGATATCTTTAAATAATTATTTTTATAATTAATTTCATGCCGATAATTTTAGGAATTGAATCAACAGCGCACACTTTTGGAATTGGAATCGTTAAAAATAAAAAAATTCTTTCTAATGTTAAAAGTAGTTTTACAACTGAAAAAGGCGGATTGATTCCAATGGAAGTTGCAAAACATCACTCGGAAAATAAAGATAGAATTTATTATGAATCGCTTAAAAAAGCAGGAATCAGCGAAGAGAAAATTGATGCAGTTGCTTTTTCTCAAGGGCCCGGGCTTGCTCCATGCTTGTTAGAGGGCATGAAATTTGCAAAAGAAATTTCATTAAAATTAAAAAAACCTTTGGTTCCAGTTAATCATTGTGTTGCTCATTTGGAAATCGGACAAATTACCGGCGCAAAAAATCCTGTAATGCTTTATGCTTCCGGCGCAAATACTCAAATAATTGCATATGCGTCGGAAAAATATAGAGTTTTTGGCGAAACTCTAGATATAGGTGTTGGAAATTTTATTGACACTTTTGCAAGATATGCTGGAATTGGATTTCCAGGCGGACCGGCAATAGAAAAATTAGCTCTCCAATCTAAAAATTTAATTGAACTTCCGTATACAATAAAAGGAATGGATTTTGCATTTTCAGGTATTTTGACTAATTTAAAACAAAAATTAGATTCTAGAGAATATAATTTAAGTGATTTAGCCTTTTCAATGCAGGAAGTTGTTTTTGCAATGCTTGTTGAAAGCGCGGAACGCGCAATGGCTCATACAGGAAAAAACGAATTATTGCTTGGCGGAGGAGTTGCATGCAATTCACGGCTTCAGGAAATGTGCAGAATTATGTGCAGCGAGAGAGGAGCAAAATTTTTCTGCCCGGAAAAATCTCTGCTTGTTGATAATGGCGCAATGATCGCATATTTAGGAGAAATTATGTTTGAGAAAAAAATTTTTGAAAAAAATGCGGATAAATTAGATATTAATTCAAGACAGAGAACTGACGAAGTTGAAGTGAAGTGGAAATAAATAAATTCTGAATTTATTAAAGAAACAAAAGGTTTATATATTTATTATACATTGATATATAAGGGAATATATATGGTTGAAAAAACGACAATTTTGTTAGATAAAAGAATAATTGAACTTCTTAAAAAAAGCAAAGAGCATCCCAGACAAACTTATAATGAGCTTTTAGAAAATATGGCAGGAATAATGATAAAATTAAAAGAGAGAAATCAGTATGATGAGTTTCTTCATAAAATACAACAACCCAAAATGAAAGAAATTTGGGATAATAAACATGATAAAATTTGGGAAAATGTTTAATTTTGGAGATGTAATAATTGCCCAAGTTCAATATACTGATACTTTTGAGATAAAAACGCGTCCGGCGTTAGTTCTTTTTGAGGAATATGGCAATGTAATAGTCGCAGGGATTACGACTAACCCGCATATGAAAGGGATTCCCCTGACAAAAAAAGAAGGTGCAATAGAAAACAGTATAATAAAATTAAATTATATTTTTACAATTTCTGAAAAAATGGCCAAGAAATTTCTATTTTCAATATCCAAAGAAAAAAAAGCGTTGATTAAAGCTGAATTAATGAAAAAATTAGTTTAGTAAATATCCCATTAAAATAAATAATAACAATCTTTAAATATCTTGTTTTTATTATTAAAATATGAAAAAGTTGGCGATAGTTTTTGGATTAGTTTTATTAATATTCTCTTTTGTAATTGTTTCTGCAAGCAATCATAAAGATTTAAATAGCGACGGAAAAATTTCATTTGGAGAATGGTTGAAACAATTATTTGGAAAAATTACTGGAAAACAAATTTCTTCATGTTTTGATTCAGATGGAATGAATATTTTTAATCAAGGAAATTGCGCAGATGGTATTGGTGGTTATATAGATGATTGTATTAGCAGCACAACTATAAAAGAATATATTTGCGGCAAAGTAAGTTGTACTTATCAAAGTATTGGCTGCGGAGCAGGTTATGCTTGTTCAAATGGAAAGTGCGTTTATCAAAGTCAGGGAGGAGAACTTCCTGATGGTGGAGAGTCTCCTTCTATTTGCCCTGATTCAGATCACGACGGATTTTTTGTTTCAACAAGAGGATGCGCAAGCCCTTATGACTGCAATGACACAAATTCTTTGATTAAACCCGGAGCAGCAGAAATATGCGGAAACAATGTTGATGAAGATTGCTCTGGAGCAGATTTAGTTTGCGGGGCGCCAACTTGTGTTTCAAATTGGACAAAAATTGAAACTGCCTGTCAAATAGATGAAACCTTCACAACTTCTTATTTGAATAAAACTGCCTGTATTGATCTTCGCCCTCAAAATGAAACATCCAATTGTGATTATAATAAAAATAATTTAATCTGCGAATCTTTTTCAGAAATAAATAGCGTTGGAATTGGAGGTTATTTGCTTAACATCTCAAAAAATTACACTGGAACTCAGCTTGTTCAATTAGCGCAAGAAGGAGACGGCGGGGTTGATTTTAAATGGAATTTTACAAACCCCTTAAATTTTTGCAATATAAGTGTAGAGGTTGCAGATTCTTCAGTTGATAATCTTGGATATACAATTGTAAAAAATGTCGGGGTTTCAAATAAAACGCTTTGGGTTGAGAGATTAAATAACTCAAATAAAGTTTGCGTGAAAGATATTCCTGGAGAGATTTCAATTGATGATTTTAGCAAAAATTGCAACAACGATGACGAAGTTTTAGTTTTATGCCCTTCTGAAGAGAATTCAACTTATAACTGCGAGATTGTTTATGATGAAACAGGAAATTTTTCTTGGTTTCAAGTTTGGCCCTTAAATCATTCTGCCGTTAAAGAAATGCTTGGATTAATCACTGCGGCATATACAGGATGCAATGAAAATTGGAATTGTACTAATTGGAGTGATGCATTTGGTCAGTGCGGGCAGAGAATTTGTAAGGATTTAAATAATTGCACCACCTCTTTAAATAAACCGATTGAAATAAGTTCTTGTGTTGTTCAAGGAATAGAATGTATTCCAAATTGGGACTGCACTGATTTTGGAAAATGCGCTGATGGAATTAAATCAAGAACTTGCGAAGATTTGGGTGGTTGCGGAGATGATACCACCAAACCAAATGAAACTCTTGAATGTAAAAAGAAAATATCTCCTTTAATTATTATTCTTATTATTGTCGGGTTGGCTTTAATTATTTTTTTAATTTGGTATTTTATGAAAAAGAAAAAAGATGAAGAAGAGTTTTCAAAAGAGCCAAAAGCTGAAACTGCTCATCCAAAACCTCCAGTCAGCCCTCAAACAAATGTTTATATTCCTAGACCGCAATCTGCTCCTGTTCATACAAGGTGATTTTAATTAATCTCGTAATCTCTGCCATTTGTTTTTATTCCAAATAAGATTCCCTCAACTAAATTGTTTTTAAGGATGCAATAAATAATCTTTTTTTTGTATTTATAACAATTTATCTGATTGAGCAAACATTTAATTTCTATCTTTCATTTTCTAAAAAATTAGCGAAGCAAATATTTATAAATGATTTTTAACCTTAATAATTTATCCAATGAACGATTTTTCGTGAGGAAAATTTTGTTCTTTATGGAAATTAAATAAAATGGCAGATATATATTCAATCATTGAAAAAGCAAGAAAAACTGGGAAAATAGAAAAAGGAACAAATGAAGTGACTAAAGCTATTGAGAGGGGAACGGCAAAATTAGTTGTTTATGCCTCTGATGTTGAACCAAAAGAAATTGTGCAGCATCTTCCATTATTGTGCAAAGAGAAAAAAATTCTCTGCAAAGAAGTTGATAGCAAACAAAAACTAGGAATTTCAGCAGGCTTGCCTGTTTCAGCTTCTTCTTTAGCAGTTATTAATCTTGGAGATGCTGAAAAAGATCTTGCTAGTTTAAAAAATTAAATATTCATTTGATTCATAATTTTTAATAATTTTATAAAATGGGCGGAAGTTCAAAACAACAAAAACAAAAAGACGATAAACAATCTCAGCAATCTTCAAAAGGAAGCGAAAAGATTATTTTAGGAGAAGCTGTGCCGGCAATTGTAGAGGAAATTTTAGGAAGAACCGGATTTAGAGGAGAAATTACGCAAGTTAAATGTCTTGTTCAAGAAGGAAGAGATCAAGGTCGTTCAATGAGAAGAAATGCAAAAGGTCCAATAAGAATTGGAGATGTTTTAATGCTCAGGGAAACAGAAATTGAGGCGCGCAGAATTAAATCAAAAGTAACAAAAGGAGCTTATACTTAAATGGAAAATGAAATTCATGTAATTTTTTATAAAAAAAATAAAAAATTTAGAAATCTGGAATCAGAATTAAAAAACCTTTCTTTTAATAAAGTTCTTGAAATAAAAGATTTAACAAAGCAAGAAGCAGAAAACTTATTTAATTTATACAATAGAATAAAAAATTATATTGTAAGAGGGCCAATTCAAGATTCTTCCATGACTAAATACAGCTTATATTTTGAATTAAATCCTTATAAAAAAAATCTGGGAGAATAAAATGCCAAAATGTTTTTATTGCAAAAAAGAATATGAACTTCATAAAGGATTGACATTTATATTAGCTGACGGAACAATAAAACATCTTTGCTCTTCCAAGTGCAGAAAAAATATGCTAATGAAGAGGCGGAAAGTCAGATGGATTTCTAAGAAGAAAAAATAAGACAATTTTTTAACAATAATTTTTAAGCTTAAAATAGGAAATTTTCTACTCGAGATTTGCTCCTAACCAGGATTTCTCTTTTTTATAAATGCCTTCTACTCCCGACCTCACTCGATTATTTATATAATTTATATAATTAATTTTCTCCTCCGTGAAGTCGCTCGGGATTGATTTAAATCAAAGGCATTCTATTTGTAACCAAGATTTTTGAAATTAATTTTAAAAGATAATAAAAATTAAAGTCCCTTGACCTTTGTTATTAATAAACTAAAAAATATTAAAAGTTTGTCAAAGCTAAAACGCTCTACTCCCGCTTTACCTTTGTTATTAATAAACTAAAAAATATTAAAAGTTTGTCAAAGCTAAAACGCTCGCCTAAACTTCTCCTTTCAGAAAAGATTTAAATAGTTACCCTACCCTTATTTTCTGTTAGAAATTGGGGTGAAATGGTGTATAAAAAGTATATAAAAAGGGGAAATAAAACTTTTGGTCCGTATTATTATAAAAGTGTGAAAAAAGAGGGTAAGGTAATTACACAATATGTAAGCGGACCTAAAAATAGTTTGAGAGCGTCTTCTGTTTTCCATAAAAAAAACATTAAAAAATTTTTGATTTTTTCTATAGTTTTTTCTTTAATTTTAGGTTTTATTCTTCTAAATTTAAATTCAGAAAAAACCTTTAAAATAAACTCTTTATCAATCAAAGATAATTCTCCTCAAATCAGCCTTGCAAATTCAAAAATCCTTGGAAGTTTTATTAAATTAATTGGATTTGATGTTGAGAACGAACAGCAAGAAATCCTGGAAGAAATTCCTTTAGATATTCCTGAAAATTTTGAGAATGCTCCAGAAATAACAGAAGAATCAATTGAAAATTCAGAAGAAATTATTGAAAATGAGTCAGAACAAAATAATATTTCAGAAACCCCTCCCAAAATTAATGAAACTAATTCAAATGTTACAATTGAAACCAACAATTCAGCAGAATCCATAGGGGATCACTCCGCTGAGAGTAATATTTCTGAAAATATCAGCATAATTAATGAATTCCCCGGGGATCACCCTGCTGGGAGTAATATTTCTGAAATTATAGTTTTGCAAGAAAATAATTTTACAATTAATGAATCAACAATCCAATATAGCGCAAAATTAGGAGAGCCTGTAAAATGGAAAAAAACACTAAAGTTCGACGCTGGAGCAAATTCAGGAAAAATTTGTACTAATTCGTCAATAGGAGATTGCCAAATTAAAGAAAATAAAACACTAAATAATTTAGAAGTTACCCTACCAAAAACGGCTGGAGAAGTTTCTGTTAGGAAAACAAATTCAGACGGAACTTTTGAAGAGCTGGAAGTGAATGTTAAAAATGAAAAAATTATTTCTGAAACAGAACCAGTGATTTTTCCCCAAGGGATGACTCCGGTGAGCCTTATAACAGGACAATTTACTAAAGATGAAGAGAAAAGAAATATTTTTAGCAAAATATTTAAATTTTTTAGAAATTTTGTCGCATTAGTTGGCAGAGTTATTGATATTGGAGAGAATGAAAATGAGGTCTTAGTGAATATTCAGGAAGAGTTGGAAGATAATGATGAAATTGAAATAGAATATTATACCGAAGCGCCATATTCTGAAGAAATTGTTTTTAGCGAATCTCATAAAAAAATAAATGTCGTCGGAAGCGAGGAAATTCATTATGAAAATGTTTTGGCGTTCAGCAATTTATCAAAAGAGGTTTCTGAAGAAAAAATAAGATTATATAGAATCAGCGAGGGAATAAAGGAACAGACGGGATTTACAGCTTATGATAACAATAACAACGAATTAATTGATTATATTGAATGGAATGTTCCGTCGCTGTCAAACCAAACTTATGAAATTATTTTAATCACAAAAGCCCAACACCTTGATTCAAATAAAAATTTTATTTCAGATATTTACAATGAAGTTAAAGTCAGAGACGATATTTGGAGTGAAGCAATTAATGATTCTGAATATGTGAGGGTAACTTTTGAAAAAAATTTAACAAAAGAAAAGGATATTACAATTTATCCTCGGATAATAAACGGAACTCCAAGAATTGAAGTTTATGAGGATAATAAAACAGAATTAATTGCAGAATTTAGTTCAATAATTAATAATGAATATAATAAAGTTTATTTAACAAATTTAATTGGAACACAAAACACTTTTGACTTGAAAATCGTCGGTGGAAG
>Ga0209541_10017895_pt1 | contig 10313 bp, 10 predicted proteins | sample RifCSPlowO2_01_FD_184027 | JGI IMG/M metagenome (GOLD analysis project Ga0209541, IMG submission 184027) | Groundwater microbial communities from Rifle, Colorado - Rifle CSP2_plank lowO2_0.1 (SPAdes) (version 2) | ecosystem: Environmental > Aquatic > Deep subsurface > Groundwater | place...
GAAGAGGAGAAAAAGAATGTGGGACATTCGTATTCTCGATGAACTTCGAAGGATACGAGAGAGAAGAAAGAATCTTGGTAAAAACAAGATATACCCGCTCTTGAAGAAGTATGCGGAAATGACCGATCTAGCTTGCCCTAGTATTGCCACCATTGGCAGATTGATTTCAGATCTCGGTGGTTTGAGAGTCTGTCCCCAAAAGATCACAGGTATGGGTAAAATAGTGAAAGTTAAAAGAAACAAAGTATTAAGAAAACCAAAGACATTTAAAGCATTGTACCCGGGACACTGTATCGCATTAGACACGATTGAGAAGCAGAGAAATGGTAAACGGATGTATATTCTTGTGGCAGAAGACCTGTATTCTCGAACCAGCTTTGCCCTAGGCACCACCTCCCATGGGTCGCAAACTATGGCACACTTTCTCTACCTTGTTTCAAGTCTGTTTCCTTACCCAATCGTTCATGTCCTAACAGATAATGGTTCAGAGTTCAAAAAGTATTTTAATCGATTGTGTGGAAAGAAAAGTATCACACATTTTCACACATACCCGCGTACACCGAAAATGAATGCTCACTGCGAGAGACTGAACAGAACACTTCAAGAAGAATGCATTGATTTCCAGGCCAATATTCTCTTTGATGATGTTACAAAATTCAATGACATCTTGCGAGAATATCTTGACTTCTACAACACAGAAAGAGTCCACCACGCGTGGAAGAACAAACAGACACCAATACAAGCCATGCTACAATCCAATCATTACCAATCAAATTTACCGCTAGAGTGCAAAGATGGGTGGGGTTATACAGGACCTTGTTTTTATTGAACTTATATGATAAAATAGGGGTAGACTGTATTCAGAAATACCTAGAAAGAAAGGAGAAGGTGATGGAATTTCAAAGTTTATCATTAGCTCTGCTAATGTGGATCGGGGCTAACAGCAAATTCAACGAATTTGAAACCAACGTTGAGCTTCCTGCGGTACAATTTGTATCACTGGCCAAAATTCATGAGATCTCCGGCTTGAATGCTGGGGTTGGAGCTGTGTACGACGAAGTGACAAAAACAATGTACCTTGAAAACAACTTCGATCCAAAAAGTGTAGTTGATCAGGGATACTTGATGCACGAATTGTTGCACCATGTTCAGTTTGAGAACAAGGTGCCATATAGACGCTGCAACAAAGAGTATGAGCGAGAGGCTTATCTTTTGACAAATCTTTGGTTTACACAGCATGGTCTCACTGCACCGTACTCTGAAACACAGGTCTTGTTTCAGTGGTCTGTATGCGATGAAAAAGACTAACGGAGAGGAGGATTATATGAGAAGACAAACGGCGGCAGTTATGATGTTGGTGTGGATACTGGTGGGAATCGGGTGTGCAACCTATCTCCCAGGCAACCCCGACCATGACTGGTTACACGGCAGATGGTTTACCCACAGAACTTCTGGTTGGACTACTGAGCTCAATTTGAGAGTGGTGGATGGTAACATCGTCGTAGGTACGAACATCCAAACAGCTCCAGACGGCAGGCGGGGAACCGGCGATGTGCGTGGAGGAGTTGAGGGTGAGAGAATCAATTTCGAAGTCTATTTTCCTCACTCCGGCAACACTTACACGTACACTCTGTTTCGTAAGAGCAATGTGTTGCTGGAAGGAAAAAGCACAACCGGCAACGTGATATTGCACAAAGCATCATAAGAAAATCGGATGTGCTTTTGAGGGGGGTCTTCGACCGAAGACTCCCCGTTTTTTATACATAACACATCTTTCCATATTCTTCCAACGAAATAAACGTTTTATTTTTTCCGCTCTGGTAGTTTTCTATTCGCGCAACTTCCCGAATGTTAATTTTAGCTTTCTTTTTTAAATTATTTTCCAGGATTGTTTCAATAATTTTTAATTTCTCAAGACTAATTTTTTTTCTGGGAATAAAACTTATCTGTAAGCTATCTAGCCCGTTCTGTATGATTTGATATTTTACTATATTCTTTAATCCAATTTCTTTTGCAAAAAGAGCTCGGAATAAAAGAACGTTAAAGGTATCGTCACCGGGAAGTAAAATAATATCCCTCTTCCGCCCCTGTAATTCTAAAAGCGGAGAAAGTCTGTCACAAGAACATTGCCTCGATAATATCCTACCTCTATCTCCAGTTAAATATCGGATAATAGGCATGGCCGTTCTGTCTAATACTGTCAGGACAATATTCCCCTCTTTATCGTCCTCCAGTTGTCGACAGTCATCATCAACAATTTCAACTATTACTCGTTCACGATAAATATGGTAAAGATTTGTACCAATATTAATTGGGCACTTTTCTCCGACACTTCCAGATTCTTTGCAATTGTATTGAAAAGTTATGGGAACTCCGGTTGTGTCATAAATAAACCTTTCTTCTTCGGACGAAATGCCTTCTCCGGAAATATGGGCAATCAAAGGTAAAGCTACGCCATCTTCTCTCGCATATTTCATTAATTCTAAAGCGACCGAAGAATACGCAGAGACGCAAATAAAAGAATCGCCAAGAATCTTTTTATATATTTCTTGTCTTGTTTTTTTGTCGTTGATAGCGGAGTAAACATCGAGATGAAAATACTCTGAAAAAGGAGACCAAAGTCCTGTTGATTTCCTCCCTATCAAAAGTACGAACTTTCGGCGCAAAAGTTCATCAACGCGCTGAATCTCGAACACATCGGGCTCAAAGACATATAAAAGTTCATTTCTGATCATATCAAATTCATCAATTCTCCCTTTTAGCGGAACGCCGGTAGTTCCACTGGTACAATAGTCTATGGTCGGAGCGTTATTATGCGAAATAAAAGCAGTGTCGTCCCATTCAATTAACGTTGTTTTATTTATAACCGGCAACTTAAACAGTTCTGCAAAAATATCGGTAGAATGAAGATCTAAAAAATATTCGCGAAAACGCGTGCTCCAAAAAACAGAATTATTGTTTAGATAGGTGAGAAAATTCCTTAATCTTATTTCGGTAAGCTCATAAATTTTTTCATGGGGCCAACGTTGAATTTCTTTTATTAGCTTCAATCTTGGCAAAAACCAACTAATGAAAACCTCATTGCCCAACAAATTCTTTAAATTAATCGTTGTGGGCAATGAATCATATAAGTTTTCAACCAAAATCTCTTTTTCTTCTTCATTCATTTTCGTGAATATTAATCATATTAGGGTATTAGTATATACTATATATTATGCGTTTAATGTACTCAATATTAAAATGGTTCTCAAATAAGGACCTTTTGTATATAAGAAGACTTATAATAGAAATATTATCACACAAACTTTCTCACGATGAACAATCTAAATTATTTTGGGATAATAATGGTTATGCTTGGAATATACGTGTATCACCAATAAATCCATCTGAAAACGACTTAAATATTTATAAAAAATATTTGACAGGCGATGGAAATAATAAAAAAGTGCTTTTATTGGGCTCCACTCCGCTATTACGCCATTTGTTAAGTGAGCAGGGTTTCAAAAATTATGTTGTAACAGATTTTTCATTCACCACGATTGAGAACAGTTTGAGAGCACTTGATAAACTCGGCATTAATCTCAATACAGAGAATGAAATATGGCTTAAATCAAATTGGTTAGACATGCCTCTTGAACCAGAATCTTTCGATTACATTGTAGGAGATATGGTTTTTACACAAATTGAACCGAATAGGCAGTCATTTTTTATCAAAAAAATTTCATCACTTTTAAGACCCGATGGATACTTTATCGGAAGAATACATATTTGCAATTCAAATATTTACGATAGAGAACCAAGAAAAATTATTGAGGAGATTTTAACTTCCGAAACTTTTAAAAATACTACTGAACAAAGGTTCGCGCTGCTTTACAAATTAAGAGATAGATTAAGAAATAATAAAACCCAGACCACTTCTCCCCATACAATAATCAATGAATTGTTGAAATATCAAACTTCCGATGAAAAAAAACTAGATTTCTTGAGGTCGGTAGTCAATATGATTTCAAGACGAGCCGAAATAGGACTGCCGTTTATTTCACAAACTAAAGATGAGTTTATGAATGTCATATTCAAAGAGTTTTCATTAGAAACAATCCTAACCGCATCCGATTATGTATCAGAATATTTCCCGATATATGTTTTGCAGAAAAAAACTTAAGAAGAATATCATCTTCTTTATAATTTTCTTTCTTGAAATTCAGATAGAGGTATAAAAATTTTTGGTTTACGCCCACTATGTGTAATCTTATTAACATATTCAATTTTAATATTAACTTTCTCATTATTAAATAAGTTTGTACACGCAAGACGGATATTAATCTCATCACTATCGCTGAATGGACGTAGCGGAATTATAGAAATACGCAAATTATCAATTTTATCCTGAATCACTTGTATTTGTTTGGATGATCGCCCAAGGAGGCCACCGCGCATTAATGCCGTATGCAACAGAATCCATTTTACGGATCGTCCGCTTGGCAAAACGACTTCATGCCCTCTGCGTCCCTGAAATTCAAAAATAGGTAGTGTTCTGCCGCATGAGCAAATTCCTGATAGAAATTTCCCCAAATCACCATGCGCCCAGCGTATACGCGGAGTAGAAATATATGTCAAATCGGTAGCAACAAGTTCTCCTCTGTCACTAATTGATAACGTGTCATCATCGCAACCTGCGATTTCCAAAATTACACTCTCTGAATTTACATGAAATTGTCCTGGATTTATTGGACACTCAAATCCCACTCTGATATTGCCGTTCCCACTTAATGTATTAATAATTGGTACATTGAAAGCCGCATTAATTGTTTGCCGCTCTGCCAAAGAAATAGACTCACTACTTATTCTCACTGCCAATAAGGGTAAGACAACATGATCATCGGAAGCCCACTGGGCAAGTTTTGCTACTAAAGATCCAAATCCAACCAGTATGGCCGGCGCCGCATCGCGAATACTTTTATAAATCTCTTCTCTAACTTCAGGATGATCTAGATCAAACGATTGAATAGCAGTGAAAGCACGATAGAAAAAATCCTTTTTACATATGTATGAAAAACCAGGGAACCCCAACACAACAAATGGTTTCCGTGAAAGAACTTCGCGTAAGGATAATTTTTCGAAAACAGGATGTCTAAAAAAGTATGGAAAACTTATAAGCATTTCGCGTTCGCTGAATATAAATTTCAAGGGAATCCCAGTGGTTCCACTACTCGTATGACTGAATAAATGTTTATCATTTGACTCTGTATAAATCGACTCACCGAAATTAATCAAATCCTGCCGTCGTAATATAGGCAATCTTTTAAGATCAGTTAGCGTTATCTTGTTCTTGGCTTTATTAATCCCATACTTCCTAAAAAAACTGGCCCAAAAAGAAGAACGGTTTTCGATATTATCTCTTAGTCTATTAAGTCTTTTAATTTGCAATTCCTCAATCTTTTCGCGTGGCCAGTATTGTGATTCCGATAAAATATCCAAATATTGCTCCGTAGCCGTTATGAATGCCTGATTACCCAAAAGTGCACCCCGATGCAGATCTGCGGGAAAAAACTTTTCTGGAGAAATAAGAAATTCTAATTTTTCTTGATTATTCATCTGGGCGGTATTAATGCCTCTTTACCAATATCGGTTCGAAATTGCATGCCGTCAAATTTTATTTTTTCTAATGCTTCGTAGGCCTTTTTAATTGCTGAATTTAGGTCATTGCCAAGCGCGCTTACTCCCAATGCTCGCCCCATCTTATCCACGACTGTGTCATTGCCGTTAATTTTTGTTCCAGCTTGAAATATAACCACATCCGAGTTGACGTTAAAAGCCCCCAGGCCGTTGATCTTAATACCCTTTGTATATTTCCCAGGGTAACCTTCGGCGGCCACCATTACACAGCAGGCAAATTTATCAGACCACGCAATGGAAAAATTCTTTAGATTTTTATTTACACAGGCAAGAAATATATCTGCTAAATCGGTTTTTAAAATTCGCATATATGATTGAGTTTCAGGATTACCAAACCTTACATTTAATTCCAAGACCACAGGCCCCTTTGAGGTTATCATAACACCAGGAAATAGAATACCCGTAAATGGTCTACCCATCTTTTTGAGTCCGTTAAGAACCGGCATCACAATTTTTTCTTTAATTTCATCCATTATTGCAGATGTCACCCACGGAACCGGCGCGATACTTCCCATGCCTCCGGTATTCGGCCCCTTGTCATCATTCAAAAGCCGTTTGTGATCTTGTGATGCTGGGAAAAGTACAGCATTGTCACCATCGCAAAATGCGTGTATTGAAATCTCTCGTCCTTCCAAAAATTTTTCAATAACGACAACTTCACCAGCTATTCCAAATCTTTTCTTAATCATTAGGTCATGTAAGGCAAACTCGGCTTCCTCAAGATTAATCGCAATGAATGTACCGAACCCAGACGCTAGGCCGTCTGCTTTTATTACCAGAGGAAAATTCTGATTTTTCACATACTGTTTTGCTTGCTTAATGTCAGAGAAAATTTCAAATGCGGCAGTCGGAATCCCCTCAACCTGCATGAATTTTTTAGCAAATGATTTTGACCACTCAATTTGAGCTGCTGCTTTTGTAGGTCCAAAGACAGGCACTCCAATTTTTAGTAATTCATCAGTTAATCCTTTTTCCAAATAGCGCGCTGAACCTATTACAACCAGATCAACCTTATTTACTTTCAGCCATTCAATAATTTCAGTAGTTTTTGATATCGGAATATTCTCTCCCAAACTAGCAGTGCCAGCATTTCCGGGTGCAATATAGATTTTGCTTACTTTCGCGGATTGATGTAGTTTCCACGCAAGCGCATGTTCACTTCCCTTGTAACCAACTATTAGTATTTTCATTTTTGCGACCCTATTAATATTAATTCATTTTCTAGTAAAACAAAAAATCTCATTAGCATAAGTGGGAAGAAAAAACTTTTCAGCGTAGAATGCAGACCTTTTTTATTTTACCAAGTATGCTAATATAAGCCTATGAAACATGTAAAAGTACCTATAATTGACGTTAAAAAATATGGTGGCAAGCAGGTGGCTATTGTGAATGGCAAAATTATTGCTTCCGGCCATACTTTAGCGGAAGTTGTTACACTAGCAAGAAAACAGATGCCGAGGAAGCCACTTAATGAGATCAGTATTTTTTCAGTTCCACCAACACTTTCGACATCCGCTTTGGGAACAACGCGATGAATTTACCTTTTGTATTTTTAGATAATCCAAATACGCCACGAATTTTGGGTCGCGCCGGAATATTTGAAAAATTTTCTATAGTTTTTGAGGAACGCGGTAAAAGAAGCGGGTTTTTGGATTCCAAAAGCAAAGAAGCCAATGAGGTTGGCAAGGTTTTAAGTAGAATTAGCTAGTTTACAAGCACAATCAATCTTCATCCTCCGCGAGGCGAGAGCAAAATTCTCCACCAGAAGCAGATTCGCTATTATTTACTTTTTCCATCAACACCTATTTTCCATACATTTTTTTCCAAAAAGGCCTCAATCGTCTGTCGAGTAGCTTTATTAATAAGATTTGAATGCGAAATCTTGTTACTCTTTCCATATTGAGCAAGGGTAATGATGTTCTTCCCTTCCAAATACGCCAACCGCTTGTGATAGCTATTCGATAGCGCTTTCCCTACAATCTCTTCCATAACAGAAGTCCGTCCTTTCTCGTTAAATTCTTTAAACGCTTCGTAATATTTTGTTCTATCAATAAATTTGATATTTATCGGAACAAATCCTTCTCGTATCAATAAATAATTATTAATGACGCGTCCAATGCGGCCATTGCCATCAACAAATGGATGGGTGTATTCAAAAGCAAGGTGTAATTTTGCTATCCGTTTTATGATATTTTCGTGATTCGTGGCACCGTACCCTACCAGCATTTTTGTCAGACGATCAACCACTTCTTTTGGATTTGGGGCAATATGATTCGCGACACGCACATATTCACCGTCTTTCCTAAACCTTCCGGCAATATCGTCGCGAATATTTGAAATCAACATTTTGTGAAGCGACAAAATAACTTCCAAGGTAAGTTCTTTCTCTTTTGCTCTTTTGTCTATATACGATACAACGCGCGCCAGATTCTTGGCTTCAAAAATTTCTCTTTCACTGATAAATCTATCCAAATCAATTTGAAGCAGTATTTTTTCAGTTTCTTCGAGAGTAAGCGTGCTGTTTTCTATCGCATTTGAGTTATATACCTGTTCGGCGACTTCAGTTTCAGCGATAAGCTTAAGTAACGCATCCTTGTCTATGGAAGCTTTGTAATATCTTTCACGCAGAGAATTTATCTTATTAAAAATAGCAAGTGTTTTTGCCATATTCTAAGTATGGTCATTTTCACGGTTTTGTCAACATAATCGTGAAAAAATGATCAAAAAACAGAGATTTTCACGGTACTAAAGCTTTTTTCATGAGGAGACCAACTCATCTTCCTGTTTTTTATTTTGTGCTAAAATTAAATCCACGAATGAATGAATTAATTCAAAGAAGAAATTGACAACGTTAAAACAAAAGAACAGATATTTTCGCCTCGAGACAAAAAATCTCGTTGGCATAAGTGGGGAGAAAAAACCTTTTGATAACGGCGTTGTATGCTGGCTTGTTTGTAATTCTTTCCGCAACTTGGAAAAAACTCTTTGCTTTGCCATTTTCTGGATCAATCTCATAAAGACGCCCGTCATTTGCTCCGACATAAAGCCGGCCTTCAATAACAATCGGCGTAGAAAATATTCGCGCGCCTGCTTGGAATGTCCAAACCAGTTTTTGGGTGTCAAGATTAAGACAATATATCAATTTATCGAGTGAAGTAAAGATAACTTTGTCGCCATAAACTAGCGGCGTAGAATACATGCCTGCCTGCATTTTGTACGTAATTCTCGGTTGTCCGGATTTCAAATCAAGACCATACAAATTGCCATCAAACGACCCGAAAAGAAGCAGATTTCTCTTTTCATCAAAGACCAGAGATGCCTTGATTTCGCCGTTCGTTTTATAACTCCACAGCAATTCCCCGTTTTTAGCTTTAAAAAGATAGACTGTTGAATCATTGCCGCCGATAGCAACTAAACCCTTCTTTTGCGAATATACTGGCGAACAATGCACGTATTCGGACATAAAATATTGCCACTTTTTTTCGCCATTATCAAGATCAAGCGCTACAATCCCCCCTCGTTTATTCCATAACCCAAATTCAAGACCAATAAAAAGAAGATTCAGGTCTGGAGCAACTGCCGGAGAAGAGCCCGCCCAATCAGCTTCCATAAAAATCCATTTCGGTTTACCAGTCGCGGTATCCAGAGCGTAAACATTACCATCGTACGAACCAAAATAGACAGAATTTTTCACTAACGCGGGAGAAGAAAAGATGCTTTTGCCTTGAGCATGCCAGCCAACTTTATATTTCCAAGCCACTGATCCATCACTCTGATTGAGAGCCCAGAAATTACCACTGTCACTGCCAAAATAAATTTTTTCGTCATCTATTACCGGCGTAGATTTCGGTACTACATAAAAATAATTCGGGTTTTCGCTCTTAAAATACCAAATGATATCAAAATCGTTGCTGGGTAATTTTTTTTCTTCCTTTTTCAACAGAGGTATATCAAAATCAAGCAGGGATAGTAGTGAAATCAGTTCTATATGCCTCTCATTGCAAAAAGTATAATCATTTAAATCCCTGAAGTTCATTAAAGCAAAAATATGCGACACCTTTTTGTCCAATTGCTCCAAAACCTCAAGTTGCCTGACAAAGGTACCGCCGCTATTTATCAAATCATCAACCAATATGATTTTTTCACCATTAAGCGCGCCTTCTATAATTTTCTGAAGCCCATTTTTTTTCCTCGATTTTCTTAGATAAAAACCGTTAACCGGTGTCCCGAGTGTCAAACCTTTCATGACAATTGCTGAAATTAATGGGATGGCAGCGGTTTCTTGTCCCCCAACTTGGAATGGATACTGGTCCTTGAAACGTTTCCAAAAAATTTCTGCAATGAGATCAAGACATTCTGGTTTTAGCAATATCTTTCTAAAATCAAAGAGCCACTTGCTATCACTACCGTGAGAAGAAACTATTTTCTGATCTTGCGCCGTAACTAAAACGTCACGTTTTATAATTTCCTTCAATTTCTGAATGTCAGCATCGAAAGAGGCCATAAATTTTGTTTTAACTAAAAAAGCAACGCTCGGTCTCCTCTTTACCAAAACATAATTCAAAATCTTTCACAATACCATGCAAAGTTCCCTTTTTGAGAGAATCGTGTAACGGAATAGTCACATGATAAGAAGA
>Ga0209541_10017898_pt1 | contig 10310 bp, 1 predicted proteins | sample RifCSPlowO2_01_FD_184027 | JGI IMG/M metagenome (GOLD analysis project Ga0209541, IMG submission 184027) | Groundwater microbial communities from Rifle, Colorado - Rifle CSP2_plank lowO2_0.1 (SPAdes) (version 2) | ecosystem: Environmental > Aquatic > Deep subsurface > Groundwater | place: Rifle...
TTCCGTGGAATTGTCCACGGGAGAAAGCGGCACCGCGGTGGTTTTGTTGAAAACCGCGCGTTCGGACGCGTCGATTTCGGCCAGTATTGAAAATTACGAACCCGTCGACGCGAAAAACATCACGTTGGTGGCCGGCGAGTATTACAAACTGCAATTGGCGCTTTCGGGTCCGCGAAACGATTTTCCGATCGTAATTCAGTTCATTGACGAATCCAGCGGCAACTTGATTTCGGGAAAATCCGTGACGATTTCGTTTTCATGCCAGATCGGAGACGCGCCGTCGTCGAAATCCACGCGAAACGGCGAAGTGACCGTTGAACCGCCCGCGGCGTGCGGGACGCTTACCGCCAAAGACGTGACGGTGACGGGTTTTGAATCCGTGCATGATTTTGAGATTTCTCCGGGAACCAACCGCAAGGTTCAGATTTCATTAAAGCCCACGGCGCTTCCGCCGGCCAAAAAAGGCGCGTTGTCGGTGCTTGTGGTTGACGACGCAGGGCGGCCCGTAAAAGACGCGGAAGTCGTGGTCATGGATGGCTTTGGAGTAACGCAGGCCACGCAGCTTTCAAGCGGGCTGGGAATGGCGTCGTTTTCGCTTAACGAAGGATCGTATCAAGTCCAGTCGAAAGTGACGCGCGAAGGAAGGTTTTCGGACAAGAACACCGTGGTCATTCGCCAAGACGAAACCACGTCGCTTACGCAAAACATCGGAGCGATTCCAAACGACAAGAAAGTATTGTACAAATTCCTGGATTCGAATTCTTCGGATCCCGTCGAAGGCGCGTCCGTTTGGCTTAGTCAGGGAACCAGCGTGCTTGTTTCCGACGGAAAAACCGATTCCGCGGGTTTGTTCGAGCAACCGGTGCAAGACCTGAATGGTTCGTATCATTTGGTGGCGGATCACCCCAATTACGTGCTGGGGATTTTTCCGAATGTGGTGCTTGTTAAAAAGTTCGATTCGAACGCGCAAGTCGCGCGATTGACGCGGCTAAAAGACGACGCGGCGGGAAATCCGCAAAATTACGGAAAAGTGTTGGTGACGGTGTTTGACGAGGATCGAAAATTGATCGACAACGCGACGATCCAGTTGTTGCGGTCCGGCGTGGATGCTCCGATCGCCGAAAAGAAAACAGGCAAAGACGGAAACGTTTTGTTTTCGCGTTTGCCCGCGGGAACGTATCTGGCGCGGGCCATTAAAGAGGATTCGAACAAAACCAGCGAATCGTTTTCTTTGGCCGTGGGGCAAATCCAGGAAATCGAAGTCGCGTTGGCGTTGGCCAAACGCGTGTTCCGTATTACCGCGCTGGGCGGTTCCAACCACGTGGTCAAAATCAATAACGCGGATGTGGAAGTGAAGATTTTTGATCCCGTCGCCCAGAAGTTTGTCAAAAAACAAGACGGAAAAACGGGTTCGACGGGCGATTTTAAAACCGGCGGCTTGCCGGTGGGTTCCACGGTGGCTTTTTTGGTGAGCCGAAGCGATTATTTGTCGTTTCATTCCGGTCCTTATGTGGTGCCGCCGGGAAAACTTTCGGATGAAATCAAACTTGATTTTTGGATGTATAAAAAAGAGGATCTGGCCGCGGACCAACACATCAAGATCGAGTTTGCGGATTTGATGGATGCGTCGGGAACCGTTCGACCCAACGTGCTTGACGCGGGAAAAGAATACTGGGGTGTTTTCAACATCACGTTGCGGGACGGCAACTTTGACGATCCCAAAATCAGCGTGCGCGCCGGCCCCAATGCCTTGCCCTTGGCCACTCAAAACAATATTTTTATCGAGAACGCGGAAGCCGGAGCGGTTCTAGGCGAAGTCTCGTTTTCTTCTTCCTTAAATCCGTCCGATGTTTTCGCGACGCCGGAAGGAGTTTCTTCGAATAATCACGCCAAATTGACCGTGGTCACATGGGATCGGTTGTCGCAGGGAACCTTTCAGGCCAAAGTCAAGTTTTCGGTAAAAGAAAGCCTTCCAAAAGGAAGCACGGTGGAATTGCATTACCAATTGGCGGCAACGTCTGCCACAGGAACCAAAACCACGCCTGATTCGACGCAGTCGTTTACGGTTGGAAGCGGCGTGTGCAAGCAGAATTGTCCGACCTTGTTTTGGGCGTTTTATTATTCCGCGTCCGCGGACGAACCGTGGGTTCCGCTGGACATCACAGCGCCGCCGATGTTGCTTTCGAATCAGCCGTACCGGATCGGATACGTGATTTACAATTTGTCGCAGACCGATTACACGGCAAGCGTTTCGTTTGAAAACAAGGATACTTTGTTGGGCCTCGGAAGATCATCTGGACGCACGCAAACCAGCGGGTTTTCCAACCAGTTGATTGCGGCCCAAGGATCCGTTGAAACCGGGTTAAGCCAGCCGCTTTCGATCCTGCCGGGAGTCGGAACCGGCGGATTGCTGGAAGCCCGCGTTGCCACCACCCCGGATTTGACGGAATTGTCCGCGACGCGAAAACAAATTTTGTTTTCGATTCAAGGCGCGCGAAACCTCTTGATGGATTCGATGTATGACGGCGCCCGTCTCACTGTGATTGTGCGTGACCAGTTAACGAACGAACTCGTCAAAGACGCGTTGATCGAAGTGGGGGAAATCAATGACGGAAGCGTCGCGACGGGGTTTTCGAAACCCGTGCAATTTTCTACGCTTTCGGCGGAAAACGGAGTCGCGTCTTTTTCGCTTGAACTGGGCGAAAACGAATCCGTAATCGTGCAAGGGCGAAAAGCGGGGTTTGCGACAAAACGGATGGAAGTCGGAAACGAACAGTCTGGATCGTTGGATCCGGGTGCCGCGTGCATTTCTTTGGATATGGTATCGGCAACCGATTATCCGAATATTGAAACCGAAGCCGATGTCACTCGACCGGGATCGGTCGCGATCGAAATTTCGAGTCATAATTGTGCCGAAGCTTTTTCGATTAACGTGAAGCGCCCGTCGTTTTTGCGTTCGTCCGTCATTTCCATGGACGAGGATTCGTTTGATCTTGGAACCAACGATTCCAAAACCGTTAATATTTCGGTTTCCGCGGACGCGCCCGCCGGAATCATTCCGATCTGGATCGAAGGAAAAAAGAAATCCCAAAACCAACCCAAACAAGTGATCGGAATCGGAGAGCTTTGGATCACCGCAAACGACGATATTGGAAAAGGAAACGCGTGCTTTGGAATTGTGGAGAAAACCGGGTGAAAAAGATGGATCAGAAAGGAATTTTGCCGTTGTTGATCGCGGGCGCGATCATGTTGATTCTGGGATTGCTCATGACTTTTCTGATGGCAATCATCGGCGTGTCGAGTGCCCAAGACGCGATTTGGTGCAAGATCATGAAAGACCAGTACAACGCGGAAGACATGCAGGTCTGCAGCGATACGATTATCGAAGCGTTGCAATCCACGGGACAGATTCCACAGGATCAGATCAAACTGACGGCCAATCAGGCGTTAAGCGTTCATTGTACTTTTGACGTTTTGGGCGGAGCCTACGGAAGATTCGATCCCTGGCCGCCCATTACCGACGACTGCGGATTACGAGGCGCGGTGTGCAAAGACCGCGACGCGGCGGGAGAATTGATTCCCGCGGTATGCGAAGTCGCGAATCCACCGGCCGGCGTGACCCGGATCGGCGTTGTTTTGGGGGATCAATCGTGTCCGGAAAGCTTTGTGGCCATCGGACCCGCGGCATTCAAGTCTCCGGACGGACAGAATTATTGGATTTGCAAGCAAATGGGCGAAGCGACCGTTGCCGCGATTGAAGCGCCGGTTTCACCCAACGGTTCCGCGGATTCCGCATGCAGTGGCGCAGGGTTTGTTCCGCTTTCAACCAATCCCCCGGCCGCCACGTTGTTTACGGGAAGTGACGGCGCGTCGTACCAATTGTGCCAAAAAACCGGCACCGGACAGATTTTGGATATTGTTTCCGTTGAAAAAACCGCCGCGGACACCTCATGCGGCGACTTGTCTCTTTTAACCTCGTTGACAGGCGGAGACGACAAGGAGTATTTGGTGTGTTTTAAGCAACAAGCGCAGCAAGGGAGTTGTAACTGCGCGACGACCCCGGAACAACTCGCCGCTGTGTCGTGTAGTACGGATCAATGGGCCACGGTTTCACCGGAATGCCAGGCGGTTTGCCCGCAGTTTGGAACCGCGTGTACGGAGGATCCCGCAAAACCCATTTGTAATGCGGGCACGCATGCGTGCGTGAGTTTAAGCGATTATCCCTGCGGACAAGAAGTCTTGGGTTCGCCCGGAGTCAAAGGCGTGGGTTGTGCCGCGGGCCAGGTCTGTAATCTCGAATCAAGCGTATGCGTGGATGTCGGAGACCAGACCACGGGCGCGTTGTCGCGTCCCAAGTACGCGTTTGATGTCGCCAACACCCAGGACACGGCCGACAGCGTGAACGCGTGTTTTGGATTCGGAACCGAAGCAGAAACCGTTTCTTCCGCCGGAAAACTCGTGTCCATCGCGCTTGGAATGCCGTCGGAAGACAATGCGAAATTCAGGCTTTCAAACGAAAAACTGCTCAGTGGCCTCGGAAAAGGAGGCGTACTGCCGTTCTCGATATCGAACGAATCGTTGAGCGGATCGTACAATTACGCGTTGATCAACGTGTCCGACACCGTGTTAAAGTCGGACGGAACACTGGGATTGAAAACCGAAGAATTTTTAGTGAAATTACGGGCGCGCGACGCAACGGTTTGTTACAGCGAAGACGGTTTGGAGGGCCACACGGGACCCAGTATGGCACCGCGTCTTCGGTATACGTGGTCGTTTGAGGATTCAACCGGAATCGCGATCGATTCGTGCGACCAGAAAAAAATCGATGGTTCGCCGAACACGGGTTTCATTTATTGTGACGCCACGCAGTTTTCCATTGAATTAAGCAAAAAGCTTAGCCAAATTATTTCGACCGCGGAAGAAGGACAACCCGTGGCGGCGGATTCGCTGTTGCTTGATTTTAACGCGTATTTGATGCCGGATGGTTTTTCAAGCGATTTTAGGAAAGATTTCAATTTTGTGCAGGAAAACGTCGCGTTTTTCAGTCAAAACGACGCGTACAAAAAAATCGCGTCGTATTTTACGAACGAAAGCCGGTTGGTGTTGCCGACACGGGTTCCAAAGCTTGGAAAATACCGAGTCGTGATCACGCAGGGGTTTGCCCAGGGAAAATCAAACGTGTTTTTCGAGGACAATTTTCCGATCGCCAATCTGGTGTTGACCATGACGTTGCTTGAGGAAAATCTTTCGAAGAATCCGCTGTATTTCATGCCGGTGGATTACAAAATCGGAACCGTCAAACGACCCGGCGAAAACGCAGCGGGCCGCAACGGATACGGAATCGGATTAAGCGCGCCGATGAACGCAAACGCAGAAGTGGGCATTGACGCGGTAACGAGTACCGGCGGATCCGGTTCGTTTGGATCCGAAAACCAGACCAATTGGCTTTCGAGTTTGGACGCGCCAAACCGCGGAATCGTGCTCGAGTTGTCTTCTCCCACTGTGGATGCGCCGGGATTGTTTTCATGGAGTATCAGCAAGGCGACGCCGGTCATGATTTCAATTCCGCTAAAAAGCGGCAAGGCCCAAGCGTTTTTTGAATTGATGCAAAACGAATCCAGCGTGAATACCGCGGGAAAACCCATCGGGCTTTGGACCGGCGCGGGTTCCACCGCGGGCGATCCATGCGCCGACTTTTCGGGTCAACCCTTGCTTTCAAACGCTTCCGAGCCTTCGCCGGTTGCGGGCACTTGCGCAGAGACTTCCGCGGATGCGCGCGGTTTTTTGCTTTCGGGTAACAAGGAAGGCAAACAAGTGTTTTACAAAACCGTGATTTATACGCCGGCGGGAAATTTTTCCTTGCGAAAAGCCGCGGGTTGTGAAACCGCGTTTGAAATTCTTTCTCCGACCGACTTGACGAATGCAAGCCAGTCCACGGTTGGTTTGGGTTACTTTGATTTGCAATTGTCTTCTTTGCAATCGATTGTGGATAATTTGGCGTCGAAGCGGTTATGCATGTATTCGGGTACGGGGACCGCCGTGTTTTATTGGAACCGCGACGTGGTGTTGGATGCCTTAGGCCACCCGCAGAATTTCGTTCCGCGACCGTTGTTTGACCAAACCAATTTGAGCGGTTTTTCCACGGTGACCGCATGCACTCAGGCAACTTAAGGGAAAAACACGAAAAAAAGTCGGGCCAATAATTATATACGGGAAATACACTTAGATATTCAATCGAAAACAGTGGTTTTGATGGGTATTGGCCAAAACCTGAAGGATTTTTACGTTTCGCTTGAAGACGGCTATTACTCCGTGCTCGACAAGGTTTCAAACACCTTGCCGGTGTATACGGTCGTGGATCCCGTGGACCGGGTTTTTCCGTCTTTTTTGCTTTTGATTCTGCTCGTGATCGCCGGCATCGGTTTTCTGACTGTTTCTGGGTTTGGCCCTGTCGTCATCGGCGGCGATCAGGTGTTTGTCAATGTCGTCGTGGAAAACCGGGTGGGGGACAAGCTTCCCAACGTGCCCGTAACGCTCGTGATTAACGGCGTCTCGACGGACAGGCAAACGGATCAAGATGGGTTTCTTTCGTTTTCGGCTCCTAAAAATTCTTCGGGCAAATTATTGATTTCCATCGAAGGCTATCAGAACGTGGATGAAAACTTTTCGATTTCGGATCAAAACGTGGCCAAGCGATTGGTGTTGCGTCAAATCGAATTGCCCAAGACGCGCGTGATCCAGTTCGCGGATGCCGCGGGACGCGCGATTATCGGAACCACGATTACCGCGAAATTCACGTGTTCGAATACCGAAGCCAAACTGGAAAAAGACACGTTGTCGTCGGATTCATTGGGAAAAATATCGATCGTGGAACCCGCCAACTGCGGTTCATTGCAAGCAACCGTGTTGGGTCCCGCCGAGTACGCCCAAACGCCTTTTTTGGTGAACCAGCCGTCGCCCGTGATCCGGCTCGAAGCCGTGCAACAGCCCGTCGGAAACGCGCGTATTCGCGTCGAGGACGAACAAGCCGATTTGCTTTCGGATTTGGCGGCAAGCGTGGTGTTGTACAATGATTCGGGCGAAGTCAAGCGATTGTCACTCGAAAACGGGTTCGCGCAGTTTCGCGATGTTTCCGTTGGATCGTATTATGCCACCGTGACGCCGACTCAGAACGGTTTTGGTTCGGGAAAAAGCGCGTCGTTTGAAGTCAAGGAAGGCCAGTTGGTGCACGCGACCATCAAACTGTCTAAAAGCGTCCGGCAAAACCTGACGATTACGGTGCTGGATCTTGAATCGAATCTGTCCGTCAAAGACGCCAAAGTGGTGCTGCAAAGCCGCGGAACGGGAAAAGAATTGTATTCGAAGGAAACAGATGCAAGCGGCAAAGCGGTTTTCGGTTTGACGGATCCGGAAGAATGGCTTGTGCAGGCAAGCTTGGCGGATTATTATCCCGACGAAAGCGTAGTGTCGGCGACGGATTCTTTCCTTACGTTAAAACTGGAAAAAATTTCGGGAGAAAACACGGGCATCGTGAATGTTTTCGTAGTGGATGAAAAAAACAAGCCGGTTGAAAACGCCAAAGTGCGTTTGCGGTACAAGGAAACGGATTCGATCGCGCCGTACGACGCGTTGTTGACGGATGTCAACGGAGAAGCCAAGTATCGCGGGGTTAAAGACGGAAAAGAATTGTACGGTTACGCCGAAAAGTTTCCGGCAACCGGCGTTTCGGACGCGGTTTTGATTCAGAAATTAACGCCAAACCAGATGAAAGTCAAGATGGAAATCGGCGACGCCTTGATTTCGGTGTCCGCGGTGACCGAAGACAACGAACCCATCGTGGAATCAACAGCGGAAATATTTGATTCCACCGGGGAACGCGTGGGCGAGATTCCGCTTTCCAACGGCAGCGGTTCGCTTTCCGTGAAAGCCGATAAACGCATCTATGTTGTGGTTTCAAACCCCGATTTTTTCGGTTATCAAAGCGAAACATTCCAATTGTATAAAGACAAGAAAGTTCAGGTTGTTGCGGCGTTGCCGTCGCGACTCGTGAGCGGCGGTCCGAAGGTTTCCTTGGTCGGCGTGTTTGACGCATCCGGCAAAACCGTGGACCAAATGGAAGCGGGCAACAACTACATGGTGAGGTTACAGTTGAAAATCCCGGAGGATTCGTCGTTTGAACAAGCGGGAATTCATTTTAGGGTCGGAAGCCAAGCCTTGATGGAAAACGACCAGATCGTCATCAAGGGAATCAATGTCGCCAACGCGGCGTTGGTCCAGGGGTCCACGTTTAATCCGCCGAAAGGGCAAGTCATTGATTTGAACCCGGCGAATCAGTCGTTTGGCGACGCCAAATGGGCCAATATCGTGTTTTCAAACCCGGTTCCGCAGGTGTATAACGTGGCCGTGGATGTACGCGTGAAAAACACGGCGACATTAAACGCTCCGATTCCGATGTTTTATCGCGCCTGGGGCAAAACCAACCAAAGCACGATGGTGCGCGATCCGCAGGACAACGAATTGGGCGAATCCTTTCAGACCGGAAGACTGCAGGAATTATATGCCAACGCTTATCCCGTGACGAGATTTTTTGAAGGCGCGGGAAGCGAATGCGATGATTACGTTTGTTATTCGAATGTCCGTTTTTTTGACCACAATCAGGGACTCTATATTCAAAGTCCGTTTGAACTGGTCAACAACCGGGATTACGAGTTTTCGTTTTCCTTGACGAATTCTTCCCAAGCCAATTTTTCGGGGGCTTCGTTCCAGTTTTCGATTTTAACCGACGGAAAAGAAAGCCGGGATTACGTCGTTTCGGATTACCGTATTTCGAACGCGTCCGCCCAGCCGTTTTCCGGTGGAAGCATGGCCAACAACAAGCTTGAAATCGACGCCGGAAGCATGGTGGTCAACGCGGGAATCAGCGGGTCCGTAAAATTCCGTCCCACGCGGATTCTGCCCGGATCCATTCTGCTCAAAACCGTTTACCAAGGCGAAATCGTGAGCCTTAAAGAAATTTCGTTCGTCACGATCGCGGATAAAAAACTCGTGATTGGTCTTTCGCCTGATCCGATTCCGGCGTTAATCGAAGTTCCGGCCGTGGTGTCGGTTGCCGAAGAAGGAAACGAAGAACCGGTTTCGGAAGCGGTCGTGACATTGATCCGTGAAACCCGTGACCGCGTGCGGCAAAACCAAACCAAGATGTCAAACACTTTGGGAAACGCCGAGTTCGTGATTGCGGCGTCGTCTCCCGGAACCCGCATTATTGTCGAAGCCCAAAAACCAAATTTTATCTCCGAGCCATTGGTTCGCGTGGTCGATGAAAACGTTTTGCTTTTTTATCCGAACGAATTGAGTTTGGCGCTCAAAACCCAAAGTCAGCGCGAAGCCGAAGCCAAAGTAACGATTGAAAACGTGACCGCGACCCAGATCCGTTTATCCAAACTCCAGCTTGTTGGCGATTTCGCGGGCTTGTTGGATCAAACCAAAATCAACGGGTACTTGTCCACCTTGATCGGAACCAGGGTAGATCCGAATTCCACCCAAGAAGTCGTTCTCTTAAAAGCGTTTTTGTCTCCGACCGCGACGTTGTTTTCGAACCAGTCATTGGACGCGTCGCTTGCCATCGAAGCCGTGGATTCAAGATTGAATACCAAGTGGGTGTTTTCGGTTCCGGTCAAGATCTCCGTTTCGATTGACGGCATGCCCGAAAACGAATCGTGTCTTTCGATCGACGAACCCCTTTGGGAAGATTCAAGCCTGGAAAACAATTTGCAGCATTCGTTTACGTTGACCAACAATTGTAAAGTCGCGGGAAGCGCGCTTTCGCTTCGCGGTTTGGCCAGCCAAGTGTTGTGGAATGATAACGCCGTTGGAAACGTGGAATTGACGTTAACGGACGCGTCAAACCCGAATAATTCCATCACCCAAGTGCTGCGCGACAATGCGTGGTCGCATTTGTTCGATCAAATGTCCGCGGACGGCGTGTATTACGGCGTTCTTACGTTTGTGCCCAAAAGCGGAAAAACAGGTCAAGAAGCCCGGTTTACCGTGGACTTTGCCGCACAAACCCAAACCGAAAGCGGAGCCAAAAAATTGTCGACCAAAGAACCCATTACCGCCAGTATTCTGATTACGAATTTGCAGTTTTGCATGCAGTATTCCGCCACGGGGGCGGGCACCCGAAACGTTGCGGAGTTTCCGAATCCCTTAAACGATTCGGAGTCCACCGAACCCAAACCGCCGGATTCAAATCCTTCGAACGGAACCGTGACCGCAAAGCCGGTGAATGAATTGGTTTCCGCGAGCTTGCA
>Ga0209541_10017901_pt1 | contig 10309 bp, 15 predicted proteins | sample RifCSPlowO2_01_FD_184027 | JGI IMG/M metagenome (GOLD analysis project Ga0209541, IMG submission 184027) | Groundwater microbial communities from Rifle, Colorado - Rifle CSP2_plank lowO2_0.1 (SPAdes) (version 2) | ecosystem: Environmental > Aquatic > Deep subsurface > Groundwater | place...
AAGGCCCAGCAAAATGTCGAATGCCCAGTTCTTCAAACAGAGTAAGTGGATGCATAAAAAAACACAAAAAAATCTGCTATTTAAAGCTTTGCACGAAAATACATTGTTAAGTAAGCGGTTGGTGGAAAGGGTTAAAAGGCTCTAAATATTGCCTATTTTATGCAAAAAGAGTACGAGAGTATTTTAGAAGAGTTTAAAGTAGAGTTTAAGAAACTTAAAGAAATGGGTTTTATTGATTCTAATAGATTTCACGATACAGGAATAGGTAAGACAGCTGAGGATTTATTGGGGGTTATAGAGAATAATAAAACTTCTGCGGATTATAAGGGATTAATTGAATTAAAATCGGCTAGAGAATTATCCGAAGCTATGGTAACTTTATTCACAAAATCACCTGAAAGAAGAGGGATTAATAATCTTATAAGAGAGACTTTTGGATATTTTGATGGGGAGTTTAAAAATTTAAAGATTTTACATACGACATTTTCAGCAGATAAATTTAATACTTGTAAGGGTAAATTTGGATTTATATTAAATATTGACCCCAACCAAAAAAAGATATTTATCAAAGTAAAAAACCTTGAAACAGATACTATTGATAATTCTCTTATTGCTTTTTACCCATTTGAAAAGTTAAATAATATAATAGAACATAAATGTAAATATATTATCTTTATTGTTGCAGAACATAAAAAAGAAAATGGAAAGGAATTGTTTAAGTTTAACAAAGCGGTTCTCTTAACAGGTTTAACTTTTCCCAAATTTTTAGATTTTGTAAGGCAAGGACTAATTAAATATGATTTTAGATTAGGTGTTTACAGAACAAGCAAAAATCCTAAGCAAATCGGAAAAACTCACGACCACGGTTCAGGGTTTAGGATTAATAAAGGAAATTTAAATAAAGTCTTTACAATTACAGAAATTGCTTAATTCTTTTGAAGAACAAAAATAAATTCATTACACATAGTAGTTACTTTATCTCCTATTTTATTGCTTGGAGAATTCAAACTAGGCATTCTTTTATTTGGGATAGCTCTAGTGTAAGTTTCAAGATATTTGTAATCTCCGCAGTCCATAAACATTTCAGACATTATTTTATCAGTGGGTATGTTAATACCTTTTATAGTTCTATTCCCCACAACAAAACAAACAAAACCATTTTTAGCTAGGACTCTATTTAATTGAATAATTACTTTATCAAAATCTTCATAGAAACTTAAAACTTCCCTTGCCCTTTTCTCATCTTTATCTTTAATTTTATCTATAGTTTTCTTTAATGTTGGAGAATTTATTTTAACTTCGATTTTTTTACTAGCTTTTCCCCCTAGAAGTCTATTATCCAAACTAGTTATATTTTTGTAGTCTAACCATTCTAAAGCTAATCTTGAGAATTGACCATAAGCAACAGTAGTTTTACTATCTCCATATGGGGGGGAAGTAACAATAATGTCTATACTTTCATTTTTTATTGGTAATTCATCCATAGAACTAAAAAGTTTAGGCTCTGTTTTTTTTGATGTTCTTACTTTGATGTACTCTTTCATTCCATTTATGTTTTGTTTTGCTATCTTTTCAAATTCTAGAAAAACATTAGGATTATATTTTTCTAGTTTCTCTTTTTCCATCCTATAAAGCTTAAATTCACTATTCCTAGTATTTGAAACATTTCTAATAGTTTCAGATAGAACAACTTTAAAAAAATCTTTTGTATCATTATCTGGGATTTTATTTATTGCAGTTTTAAGAATAGCTAAGTTTTCTATAACTTTTGGTTTAAACCAAAATTCAAGATTCTTAAATTTTGGTAGTTCTTCATATTCTTTTGTATTTAATATATGGGGTAATTCTTTTTCTAATATTTCAAGATTTATTGGAGTAGTTTTAACTTTTGAGATTAAATAGGCTAAGGGATTCAAATCAAATCCATAAGCTTCTTTTATATGAGGCACTAAAGAAGCTTCAACTAAAGAAGTACCACTACCCATAAATGGGTCAAGTAAAGTTTTAGATTCTTTACCATAAAGGTAAATTAATCGTCTGGCTATCTGAGGTATCATCATAGCTGGATAAGTATGGATACAATGAGTAAATTCTTTAGTATCAGATTCTTTAAAATCCCAAGACTTAAAGTTTTCCTGTTCATTTTCCATTGATATGTAGTGTTTTTTCATCTTTTAATTATTTTGTGTTGCTAGAGATATAAGTGACAACCACTTATTAGGCTCATTTAATTTGTCTTTGAGTTGAGGACAGGCTAACTCATAAGGACTGCATTTTATCCCTTGATGAACATTTATGAAATTGTAAAATATTTCAAATCCTTTTAATATTGTTCTTGCACTTTCTATTGAGCCGTGAAACCCTCTAAAGGTCTTTGTTCTTGCTCTTAATCCATTATGCACCCTTTCTATTGGATAATTAAATCCCTCTCCTTTTGAAGCGTTAATTCGATTATGAAATACATTACACTTTTGTTCTTTTATAGAATAACCAAAAACATTTCTTATTGTTTTTGGATATGATAATAACCCATCTGTTGTAATCACTTCTATTTGTTTTTCGGTTTTGTCTTTAATTATCTTCATAACTTGTTTAATCTCTTTTTGTCCTCTAGATTTACAATAATTAGAAGCCACCATAAATCTAGTTTCAACATCTACGCTATCAATAAACCAATTAATCTCGGTACCTTTTTTGGCTTTATGGCTTTTTCTTCTGTGATACTCGACTTCATCAACTTGGACTTCTGTACCTACTTTTAATTTTAGATTATCTGTAAAACTACTTATTTGTTTTGAATATTTCAACACCCAAGAATAAATGCTAACCCAACTAGAATTATGAGGATAAAATGCTTTGAAGTGTTGCTGTACTTTTCTTGTTGAAACTCCACTATAAAAAAGGTCTAAAGCGCAGGTTATCTTTTGAGGACTATTTCTCATTCTAAAAAATCCCTCATCAATAGTGAAATATTTTTCGCATTCTTTGCATTTGTACCTTTGAATAATTCCTCTGTTTTGAGTTTTCCTTTTACACCATTTAATTACATTTTCACTTTTGCAGTGGGGGCAACTTATTTTTTCTGGTACCATAGTATTATGGTGGTACCTGAACTATATAAACCTTTCGGTACCATAATTTAATACGAAGATTTATATAGGTATAACCAGTGGTATAATAATAGGTTATACCAATATGAGAGTACAAGAAAAAAGATGGGGAGAAGTAACTATCAAAAAACAAGGTGAAGGAAAGAATATATTTGACAAAACAAAATCTTTTAGTATAGAACAAACTCCAACAAATTATACTTTAGAGGAATATGTAGAGATATTAAAAATTACAACAGAATTAACTAATAATACGCCCTATAAAGAACTAAAAGATAGATTTATTAGTAGTAACAAAAAAGTAAAATACGAAAAAAGGTAAATTTCATGAAAAAAAAATCCCAAACCCAAAATTCTGAATCTGTTAAATTTAAAGTCCATTTAGAAGGAAAAGATTGTAATACAAATATTATTAGTTTAGATGACTTACAAAATTTGGTTGCAGGTGTTAATGGATTATCTAAATATGTAACCAGACAAAAGTTAGGCAAAAATATTAAATCAAAATTAGATAAAGAAGCTAGAGAAATCTGTACTTTAGGAGTTAAAGATATAACAAAAGGGAGTGCCATTCTTGAAATTGAAGCTTATCCTGATGGACAACAAAAATTAGATGAAAATGTTAACACTGAAATTATCATGAGAGAAACTATTAGGTTAATTAATGATTTTCAAGATGATGAAAGTAAAATTCCTATTGAATTGGGGCCTTATTTTGATAGTTTAACAAAACCATTAAATAAAGAAGAAAGTAAACTAAGTTTTGATTTATATTCTGCTTCGGGGCGTATTATTGTTAAATCTCAAACATTAACTATTCTAAGTAGAGGGAAAGTTCAAAAAATATTATCTCGAAGGAGATTAGAAGGGGGAGTAATATATGGATTACTAAAAGAGATTAATCTAAAAGATTATTCTTCTAAAATTGAATTATTTAATAGAAAATTAGAAAAATTTTATTTTGAACCACACCAGTGGGAAAGTATAAGAGATTTATTAGAAAGTAAGGTTGAAGTTAAATTTGAAGGAAAGGGTTTTAACCGAAAAATGATTAATATTAAAACAATTAATTCGTTTCAAGAAAAAGAAAAAATGACAGCAAAAGACTTACTTAATTCAGGAGTTATCGGGGCATTAAAACATAGAGAGGACATCAAAAATTCGGTTGAATATGCTAAAAAATTAGCTGATGATTTGTTCAAATGACAGAATATTTACTTGATACTTGTATAGTAATTGAAATGATTCGAGGAAATGAAAAAACCAAATTATGGTTAACAGAATTAAATCCTGATGATAAAATATTAATTTCTGGTTGGACAATTTTAGAAATGTTAAAAGACCAAAAATCAAAAAGAGATATGGAAAATTGTGTAAAAAAGTTTGCCCAATATAAATTTTTATGGGCTAACCCAGAAAAGTGTGATGATATTCCAGAGTTACTTATAAAATATTTTCATTCGAATAATGGGAAAAGAGGAAATTGTATATTTGATTGTCTTATTTATGAAACGGCAAAATCTAATAATAATCCTATAATTGTAACAAGAGATGGAGATTTTAATTTTGTAAATGATATAGAAGTTCTAAATTTACAAAATAACAATAAGTACAAAATTGAATATCTTACTGCTTCTCAATAATAATTTTATCTTTATCTGCTGTGGCTTTTAAGTCCTTGCCTAATAATTTACTATCTTCTACAACTTTTTTAGGAAGATTGAGAAGATATTTGCTGTATTCCATTTTTTTAACTTTCTTTGAAAGGACTTTAATAATTTTCATACTTCTTATTTTTAAGGTACCGATTATTTATAAAACTTTCTGTACCTGTTTAAAACTGGTTAGACCAACCGCTTACTTAACAATGTAGCACGAAAAGAAGGCGATGCAATTTCTCTATATAATCTCTTTGCACGCTCAGCATAATTCTTTCCATTACGGCAAGAATTAAAGCCATAGCCATAGCAAGGAAAAGAAGAAAAAATGCCTGTAAGCTCTTTTACAAAAATCTCTCTCTCTGGAAAACTATCACGCATACCTGGAGCAAGATTCTGGAGAAAAACTTGTTTAATATCTTCTTGAGAAATTTCTCTTTCTAAACCCCTTGTTGAACGAAAAGTACGGCAAATAAAAATATCTGGAGAGCAAAAAGGAGCAAGACCTTGAAGAAGGCTTTCCCCATAAGAATAAAATTGTATTTCCTTTGTATGAGGAGCTACATAGAAAAGAGGATCTAAACAGCCTATAAGGCCTTCAATTTGAAAGCTTCCTCTCATTCTTCTATATAACGTAGCTAACTCTTTCTTATTTGCAGAGTATACACCAGCAATAAAAACAACTTTATCAGAAATATGTCCTATATAGGATCCTGAAAGAAGGCCTATACCAGATTGGAAGAGTTCTCCTCTCTGTTCAGGACGCAACATAAAACTCTCACTACTTATTGCAGAGAAAGTCTCTATATGAGGAGAAACTTTAATCCTTCGTAATTCTTCTTGAAATTGTGCTACAGGGATAACCATAAAGAGAAAAATTTATCATTGATATTTAAAAGTATCTATAACATTCTTTGTTCTAAAGAAACAACAGAACCTTCTAATATTTGGGAAGGATACTCCTTACTCAAAGCAGCCCTATGGACTCCTTCATAATATCTTTGTATAAAACCCCATTCTTTTCTTTTTTCCGGATGCATTTCTAAGTATCTTTGAAGAAGATCAACATTATAAAGAGTAGGAAAGTCCGCAGAAAGCCCTCTTTCCTGTAAACAAAGATCTCGAGCATGTTCAGATATATGCGCTTCGTACTCCTTGCCTACTAACTCAGCAAGTGATTTATCTAAATCTTTTTTTTGTTGCCTTAATCGAACACAATAAGAAATAACAGGATAAAATAAACCTAAGCCAGCACCTATGCCAAAAGAGAAACAAAGATCTTCATTTTCCATATCTTACTCAGCCTCATTACCCATCCAAAGTAATTCATTAGGATTTTTCTGCTTCCATTCGGAAAATTTTTTCTTAATAAAAATAATCTGGTCTTTGTTCAAGCCAACACCTTTTTTACGTTGAATTCCTTCATAAAATTTCCCTTTAGAAGGCTGTGCCAAGTAAACACGGTGAAGAAACTCAAATTCTTCATGTTTAAAGATTAAAGGGTTTTTTCGCATCTCATGAATCCTATCACCTCTGAGACTACTTTAAAGGGACAAACCTAATATATAAAGCTTTTGCTTGAAAAGAGGCAACTTTAAATAAATCTATAAAATCCCTCAAACCAAATCCTTTATATACTTTTCCAAAATAACCACTTAACAGAAATAACATGCAAAAAGCCCTATTAGAACTAGAAGAGCAAGTAAAGGGATCTGTAACGTGGGTAATAAAATGGCTGGCATATGACTGGGATCTTCCTCAGCCAGAAACACCAAACATTATTATCATCGCATCCCCGAACTATAAAGAGCTTAAAAAAAGAGGAATAGAAGGAGCAACATACCTTACAGAAGCCAGAGGAGATATTCCAGCAGAAACAATTATTCTTCCCATTTCTAAAGAAACAACTGAATGTATTTTAGAAGAAACATCCCATTTCTTTATAGGAAAATATATCCCTAAAAGAAGAGCGCAACAGTACTCTACAAATCTTTCCATGCATATTCTTCAAGAAGCAGGAGCCGAACTCATAAAAAGAATCTATGGCCTAAATAGAAATATTGACACAAAACTTCCAGAAAATATTCTTGGTGCAAAAGATCTTACAGGAAAAGCACTTTTTGAAGAATTCCTTGAAGGAAACATAGATGAATTTTATAAAAATATATATTTTTGTAATGACGTCTCTACAGCAAAAGAGCTTTATTGCAAAATGATAGGATTTGTAAAAAGAACTGAATTCTCCCAATTATTCGCACATCACATAGGAGATCGTTTAGGACAGCGTCTGCATCAAAGCCTAGAAGCACAAACCATACAAAAACAAGAACTCAAAGAGGCAATATTTACAAAAGAATATCCACTAAGACAAAGGCTAGAGAAATTACGAAGACTAGCAAAGAGGAACTAAATGGAAACACAAGAGCTAGAAAAACTCATACAAAGGATTTGGAAAAATAAAGATATACAAGCAAAAGCAAAACAAGCGTTACAAAGCTCTGAAGCAAAACATTTCCTTGTTCGTTACGGCAAAAAACAGTGTACACAAAGCCCATTAATAAGAATAAATCACTATGCACTCCAAAGATTAAAAGAAAAAACAAAAGGAGAACAAAATGAGCAATACTATAGAGATCTGTCAAGCATCTATCAAGAATCTCTTACACAAACTGCAAACGCATGTTCTTATGCAAGAGAGGAAGAAGGGATTATTTTATTTCGCTGGCGAGAAAATTATCTTCCACCAGAATTAGGAAGGAGTTTTGCAAGAATAACACAAAAGCATCCTATTATTCTCAAAGAAATAGGAAAAATAGAAGATTATATGTTCATAAATCTTCTACAAAGATATGGCAAAAATCCTCTTCTCATTTCTGCAAATACAATAACAGAAGATAGAAGCTCTGCACATCTTTTTATTCTGCAACAAGAAAGAAGAAGTTCTTCAGCATATGAAGTTTCTCTTAGAGCCAAACTCAATGCACTGCGTCTTCTACAAGCCGGAGAAAAACCTTTGCAAGAATTAGAAATATTCTACCAGCAATGGACAGGTTCTTTAGATCTCCTCGAAGGAAGAATCACGATAAGAGAACATGAGATGAAAAAAAGAGAAGCTATTTAAATCCTCTCAGCTATAAAAAACAAAAAGAGGAAAGATGGCAGTACAACTTAATTACGTAGCAGCAAAAGACTGGAAACCTTCTAAAGAATATCTTATAACCTTAATCAAAGTGGAACTTTCAGAAACTGCAATCAAAGAAGCAAAAGGAAAATCTCTAAAAAAAATATTTGAAGATGCAGCTGCTTCAGTTGCTGCAGAATCTTCTACGGGCACCTGGACAAAAGTCTATGATGGGGAAGGCTCTGGAATGTCTCGTGCAGCAAAAGAACGAGCAATGGCCTTTGACTTAGACTACACGAATCACATGTTCAAAGTAGCATACCCTCCATTTCTTTTTGAGTTAGATAATATTTCAGGATTATTTGCAGGCATTATTGGAAACATTGCAGGCATGAAAATGGTTTCTGCAATGCGCGTCTATGACGTCAAATTCCCAGAAAAAATGATAAAAGCATTTCCTGGTCCTCGCTTTGGAGTAAAAGGAATAAGAAAACTTCTCAAAAAACCAAGAGGCCCCTTAGTTGCAACAGTACCAAAACCAAAAATTGGTCGTACAGCAAAAGAACAAGCAGACTTAGCAAAAATGCTTTTCACATCTGGTCTTGGCACCTATGATGGAATAAAAGATGATGAAAATCTTACAAATCTTTCTTTTAACAAATTTGACGAACGGGCAAAGTGTGTTTTGAAAGCGCTCAAAGCTGCAGAAAAACAAACAGGCAAGAAAAAATTTTATCTTTGTAATGTATCACATTCAAATCTAGAAGTCATGAGAAAACGCGCAAAACTTATCAAAGACAATGGTGGCATTTTCATGATGCTTGATGTAGTTTGCACTGGTTTCGCAGCAGCAGATACTATGCGCAGATACAATCCTGGTCTTGCAATTCATGCGCACCGTGCAATGCATGGTTTTATTACAAGAGACAACTCTCCTGGAGTGCATGGTCATGGAAAACTCTATGGCTTCTCAGTATCTATGATTTTCCTTGCAAAAACATTTCGTCTACTAGGTGTAGATACATTGCATGGGGGCTCTCCATTAGCAAAAATGGAAGACTATGGTGAAGCAAAATACATCCAACAAGTCTTGCAAGAAAAAAATCTAAAGCCTCATCCAAAAATTCCTTCTCTGGGACAAGACTGGTACCATATAAAACCAGTATGGATGGTTGCCTCCGGTGGTTTACATCCAGGGGATTTTGAATTAATCCTTAAAGAATTAGGGGAAGATATTATTATCCAATGTGGTGGTGGTTTACTTGGCCATCCTGATGGCGTAGAAGCTGGTGTCATTGCAATAGAACAAGCACGAGAACTTGCAATGAAAAAAATTCCTCTAAAAAAATGGGTGGAACAACATCCTCATTCAGAACTAGCAGCAGCAGTAAAACTTTGGGGCTACGGTCCAAGGATCGTGTACTAATGGGAAAATCAATTGCAATAGAACAAAGAACTTTAGGTGCAATTTTATTAGCAGCCCTTGTTTTTCAATACTTCAGTTTTTTCAGCTTATCAACAATAGGAAGTATTGCAATTCTTGTAGTAGCATTAATACTTATTTTAAAGTAGATATATAATAATAAACAAGAAAAGAAATACTATAGTTATGAAAACAAATCTCACTGTTGGAGCATATATTATCCATGAAGACAAACTTCTTCTTATTCTTCATAACAAATTGCAAATATGGCTTCCACCTAGAGGGCATATTGAACCAAATGAAACTCCCGATCAAGCAGTAATAAGAGAAGTTAAAGAAGAAGTAAATCTAGATATAGAACTTTTACAGTATAAAAGATTGTATACAGGAAGAAATGTCAGAGAAGAATGTGCACTTCCATTTTATACAAATGTGCATAGCGTAGGAGATCATGATCACTTTGGACTATTTTATCTCTGCAAAGCAAAGGATATAACACACTTAGAAGGAAACCTAAATGAAATAAAGGGAATAAGATTTTTTTCTTTAGAGAGCCTCGCAGTAGATTTTATAACAGAAGATATACAAGCCATAGGAAAATATGCGTTAGAACTTTCAAAGATACAAGTAAAATCTTAAGTAAAATGGAACAAAAGAAAAAGACAATCTTTCCAAATGTAGAAAAAACTTATTTATCTCAATAAATGTCTATCTAAGACAGTAACAGTCTTTTCTTTCCCTGTAACTGCATAAAATTCTCGCGCTTCCCGCAAAGGTAACACAGGTAAGCTCATTCCTTGCAAAGTAATTTTTTTTACACGATGAAGCATATTATATTTATTATTAATAACTTCAACAGGGAATCCTAAGATTTCAAATTCTAAGACATCACCTTGAATTTCCTCATTATAATCTTCTTGAACAAAATAGTTTTTGAATACTTCTTTAAAAATACGCACACCTTCAGCATTGGTTTTGAGTTCCAAAACACGAACAT
>Ga0209541_10017902_pt1 | contig 10309 bp, 12 predicted proteins | sample RifCSPlowO2_01_FD_184027 | JGI IMG/M metagenome (GOLD analysis project Ga0209541, IMG submission 184027) | Groundwater microbial communities from Rifle, Colorado - Rifle CSP2_plank lowO2_0.1 (SPAdes) (version 2) | ecosystem: Environmental > Aquatic > Deep subsurface > Groundwater | place...
AAAGGAGAAACTATAGTTAAAAGAGATAAAAGGACTAGAAAAAAGAGGTGGGAAAATCTTGAAGATGAGATCCAGTATAATTCTGAAGAATTAGACCGAACAGTGGTTTCTAGAGACCAAATAAGAACAATAATGAAAACCTTCAAAGATAAAATGTTACCAACCGTCTTTCCTAGTAGAGATTTGAAGCAAGGATGGATACCTAAAACTTTAATTTTTGCTAAAGATGACTCTCATGCTGAAGATATCTTAGAGATCGTAAGGGAAGTCTTTGCCGAAGGGAATGATTTTGCTGTTAAGATCACTTATAGAACTGAAGGAATCAACCCCCAACAATTAATTCAAGATTTTAAAACATCTCATAAAATAAGAATTGCGGTTACAGTTGACATGGTTGCAACTGGAACTGACATCAAGCCTCTTGAAATTGTTTTCTTTATGAGGGCTGTCAAAAGTAGGCTATTGTTTGAGCAGATGAAGGGAAGAGGAGTTAGAGTAATGGATAAAGAGGCATTTAATCAAGTTACACCAAATGCTGTTAAAGAGAGATTTATTATTGTTGATGCTGTAGGGGTTTTAGACAATAAAGATTTAAATGAAACTAGTCCTTTAGAACAATTGGGTAGAAAGACTTCTTTTGAGAAATTGATAAAACTGTTTCAATATGGGAATAACAAATTAAGAAGAGAACATGTTACTTCAATGGCTTCAAGGCTTTCCAGGCTAGAAAAAAGACTAACTGGAAAACAAAATAAAGAGATTTTAGATATTGCTGGTAAGAGTTTGAATGATTTTTCCAAAGAGTTAGTATTGGCCGTAGATGAAGATAAGATATTTGAAGAGTCTAAAAAAGAGTTTGGTTATGAGCCAACAATCGCGCAAACCGAGCAAGTTGCGAAAAGAAGAATAAAGGCCGTTGCTTTAGATTTCGTTAAGAATAAGAAGTTGTTAGAGAGATTACCTGAAATTAAAAGAGAAACAGAGATAATTCTTGATGATGTTACTTTAGATGAAGTTGAATATGCTGGTTTTTCTGAAATTGCAAAAGATAAGGCTAAGGAAGTTGTAGGTTCTTTTAGAAAATTTATTAAAGATAACAAAGAGGAACTTTCAGCAATACAGGTGCTATACGAACAACGTGGAAGAATTAAATGGCATGATTTAAAGTCTCTTTCTGAAAAGATTAAATCTCCACCTTATGCTTTGACTACTTCTAGGCTTTGGAATGCTTATAAAAATCTGGAAGAAAGCAAAGTAAGAGGTCAAACTAAGAGTGAAAGAATCGCAGATTTCATTTCTTTATTGAAGTTTGAGATAGAAAAGACTAAAGAGATTGAGCCGTATTTAGATACAGTAGAAAAGAGATTTAGTGAATGGCTAGGTCGTCAGAAAGAAGAAGGAGTTCATTTTACTCAAGAGCAACTAAAATGGTTAATGCTCATAAAAGACCATATCTCTACATCTGTAGAGATTCTCAAAGAAGACTTAGAAGACGCTCCATTTAATCGGTTAGGTGGTTTAGGCAAAGCACATAAAGTCTTCGGACAAAGGTTAGCACCTTTGTTGAAAGAGTTGAATGAGAGTGTGGGAGGATAACTATGAAAAAGTTATTGAAACATCAAATTAAGCAACTCTGGAAACTTATAGTTTTCTTTCGAGTAATTTAGATTAAAATGTTCCTTAAGATATTCATAACTATTTGGATTGAAATCTTTTTTATCTGCAGTAACCAATAAAAATAAATCCTTATCTTTTTGATATTGCAATGCGCTTGCCAATATCTGACAATCGGCATAATTTTCTATAATATCTCTTATTGCGCTAACCAAATCAGCCTTTATTTCTTCAACTGGAATAACTTTAACATCTACTTTATTTTTTAGAAACTTTTCTATTTCTATCTCAAAAATATCTCTTTCTGAAGCAAAGAGTTCCTTGAGTTTATTCTCATTTACCTCTTTGTGAGCTAAATAAAGCTTTTCTGCAATAGGCATATATCTAACTGGCAAATATTTGCTTTTATTTAAATCGTAACTTATATTTTCTACTTTTTTTAAAACTTCTATATGAATAATTGTGAGTTTTGTAATAATATTAAATAATTCTCTGATAACTGCATAGCAAATGATAAATTTATTTTGTTTATTGGAAATATATAGATGACATTTATTTACAATTTCCTTGCTTTTATCTGTCTGATAATTTGCATAGTTTATTATAACATTTGCATCTAAAAAACTATCTTTTTCCATTTAATCCTCGCCTGTCCAATCCTGCATTATTTCTCTTATTTTTTCAACTTCTGGAGATATTTCTATTTTTCTATCATCAAGTTTGCTTAAATAAATAGAGTATAAGTCTGAAAAAGCTTCTTGGGCACAAGCTTTTCTAACTGCAAGTGGGTTTCCAAGATATAAATTTAACAAATTCTTGTCTGAGAACCTTTTTTTTACTGAAATTGTTTGATAAAATTTATACGTTGCTATAAATTTCCATATAGAATCAAAAGTTAAAAGAATTTTTGTTCTGTGATTCTCTAAACTATCAAAATATGAGAGTTTTCTCACAGTTGACACAAATCTTTCAGTAATTCCGAAAACCTCTTTAAATTCCTCATCGATTGGACAGGTTATACAGAACTCATTAAGTATTTCAAACATTTTCTCCTTGTTCCAAGAATTTTCTTCGGTAAGTTCTAAGAAATTATCTGCCAATTGATAAAGTTTATCATTATACTCTAGGTGTTGCTCTTTTTGTATCTGCCTTGATTTTTTATTATGATTGTTTTTAATGTAAACTTCAATTATATTATTTATTTTATGTTTATGTTCAAATGCCCATTCTTCTTGATAATCTTGCGAAGGATCCGCAATCATTAAAGGAATTGCACCATATAGATACCAAACTGTTGGAAGTTCAGATAACCCGCTTTCTGGGGAGTTAATCACTTTCACTGCGGTTTTAGCCAATTGGGTTTTATTTGGAACGTTATTAATTTCTTTATATTTTCTTATAATTAAACTAAAAAGCGTTTTGAACTTTTTCCTTTCATCATCGGTTATAGGGATATCAAAATAAGTATCTCCAAAAACTCTTTGATATATTTTTGCTTTATCGGCAGAAATTATTTCTTTAACTTTTCCTTCTTTGGTTAAGTCTTGAAGGTAGCTGTTTATTGTTGACCAATTAGACTCAACTTTTATGCGGATTTGCTCAATAGAAAGGGGAGTTTCTTTCAAGCACAATAAAATATCTTCTTTAATTTGTTCTGCTGTTTTTCTAACGTTCATGAGAAACCGCCTCTTTTCATAGTTAAATTAGAAAAACACTTCTTTTAAATGTTTCTATACATGCAAGTATAGAAGATAAACTTATAAGGCATAGAATATTATGAAATTCAATAAAAATCAGGGATAAAATACAAAATGGCAATTGGAAGAACAGTTAAACGAGGCAGTATTGAATATAAAATGAGTTTGGTCTTTAGACGAAAGTTAATGCCCTTATTGAAAGAGTTGAATGAGAGCGTGGGCGGATGATGAAGCAGAGAAATAAAACTATTACTGAGGATATGTATGCTTTTCTAACGATCTTAGCAGAAAATAGCAGGGGTTACCTAAAAAGAGATAATGATACCAAAAACAATATAATAAGAAGTGAGAGAGAACTAGCCAAAATATTTGGAAAAGAGAGGATTGAAAGTCTTATAGATTTGGGTTTTGAGCAAGGCTATATAAGAAGAGAAAGAGTTGACGGGATACCTGGTGAGGAAGGACTTGAAAACGCTTTTTTGGTCCCCAGAATACAACTCAAGGGCTTAAAATATTTAGAAGAATTTGAAAAAGAAAAAAGGAAAGAGATAAAATCAAAGTCTATTGTTTTGGCTAACTGGCTGTTACTAGTCGCCACATTTGGTTTATTAATATCTGCTTTAATAACTCAAAACGTAGCAAATAAATCTTTTGAATCTGAGAATAGGCCATATATCTATGTGGGAGAAATATCCTTAAAGAATTTTGATGAAAACTCTTCAAGTTATGAAATAAAAGCTTTTAACTTCGGAAACTTTCCAGGGAGAGTAATTGATGTAAAGACTAATCCAGAGAATGGACAGAAATATACTTTGAACTATTTTTCAAGAACCACAGTTCTAAATGAAGGAGAGTCTCTTCCTCTAGAGATTAATGAATTTGCAATGGGCAATGAATTCAATATGCCATTTACGATCAGTTATAGTGGTGTAGGGGAGTTGGCTGATAAAATTTATGCTTATTCTTTCACTGTTACTGTGAATAAAGAAGATAAGCAAATTCAAATCAAGGAAGGTAAAATATAATATTTGAAGATGGAACAACTAATTTTCGGCAATAAAGAGAAATTCATTGAAGAATACTTGAATGATAAAAGAGAAAAGTTATTTGAAAATTTAAACAAACTTCCAAATAAAGAATTGCCGTTTATGGAAAGTCACTTGAGAGCTTTATACTTTCAGACTTACTTCTTGTTGGCTGAAGGATTTTACAATGCTTCTTTGGTTTTAATGGGAATTTTATTAGAAACAATCACCAAAGAACTATTATTTATGAATGACGTTACAGACAGCGAGCTTGAAAAGATTAATTTTTATGATGCTATAAAAAAATGCAAAGAAAGAGACTTGCTGATACATGAAGAACTAAATTTTCTGAAAAATATAAACATTAAACTAAGAGACCCGTATATCCATTATAACAAAATGAAATTATCTGAGGGCACCTCTTTTTTAGGCGGAAAGATTAGTGATCCTGTACCTAAGATAATTTCGCTTTTAGAAAAAACATGGAATGGAGAATTAACAGAAGAAGAAGCAAGGCATGAGCTAATAAAGGATGTAAAATTTGAGCCTATGACTTCTAAAGATTTTAGACCTCTTGCACAAATGGGCAAAAGCGAATTTGAAGATAAAGAAGCTATTAATATTTTTTTAGAAGTTGATAAGTTTACTAGAGGATTTGCTAAAAAATATTTTAAACCTGAAATTAAAAAAGAGGCTGAAAATGGGAATAATTAGAAGAAAAAAAGTATCTTTTGTAGCGACAAAAATTGTAAAGATTCCTGTACTCGTTAAATTCACGACATATGATGGTCAAAGAGTTTCTTTTAAAGCAACGAAAGCCATAAGAGTTTCTAAAAAAGTCAATTTTACAGCTAGGAGGAGAAAATGGTATTAAAAAAGAGGCTTTATTTAGATACCTCTGTTTTTATGGCTGAATTTAATAAACAAGATCTCAGGCATGAAACATTAAATAACTTTTTTAAAGAAATATCCAACCTTAAAGATATAGAATTGTGTACTTCTAAATGGGCATTAACTGAATTAAACAATAGACTAACAAAAGATCAGATCAAAGAATTAAAGATTGTTAAATATATTAAGGATATTCTTGATAAAAATAAAATAAGAACACTAAAACTAACAATCTTGAATGTTCACCCTAAAGACCATTATACTTTTCATGATTTCTTTAGTGATTTGGCCAAAGATTTGGTAAAGTATAAAACTGGAAGAGAACGCCCAGGGCTAGGAGATATAATACATGTGAGAGTTATGAAAAACCATAAAATAAATAATATTGTAACTTTTGATTCTGATTTTGAAAGTATTCAAGGATTTAATTGTATAAATTTAATGAAAGGAGTGAGAACATAGAATGGCACAACAAACACAAACTAAACCGCTCAGAGAAGTTGCAGAAATAATATCTGGTTTTGCATTTAAAAGTTCTGAATTTTCAAAACACGGAATACCGATAATAAGGATTTCAAATATTATTAATGGAGATAAAGTAATTATCTTAGAAGAAAGTCAACCATATTATAATGGAAAGATTGATGATAGAATAAAGAACTATATTATTAAAAAATTTGATATTTTAATTGCTCTTTCAGGAGCTACTACTGGAAAAATAGGAATTTATTATGAAGATAAACCATCTTTATTAAATCAAAGAATCGCTTTAATACGTAGAAAAGATGAAAAATCAAATAAATATCTGTACTACTTTTTGCAAACTAAAAGTCAACAAATCTTAAAAGAAGCTTATGGGGGGGCTCAACCAAACATAAGCCCAAAAAACATTGAAAAATATGAAATATTTTACCCTAGTGAACAAAAACAATCCCTCATCGTCCAAGCAATAGAAACCCAATTCACACGACTTGATGAATCCGTTAAATTATTAAATTTGGTTAAAGCAAAACTTGAAGTTTATAGGAAAGCTGTTTTGAAGAAAAAGCTTGATGGCTTAAAGACAAAGAAACTTGTAGATTTTTGCAATAACTTTAAACAAGATATAGTTGATGGTCCATTTGGTTCCGACTTACAAAGAAAAGATTACTTAACACAAGGAATACCTGTTCTTAAAATACAGAACGTCAAAGAAAATAAGATATTTCTCAAAAAAATGGACTATATTTCCGAGCAAAAATATTTGGAACTTGAAAGGCATTCCTTCAAACCTGGAGATATTGTTATAACAAAACTCGGGAATCCATTAGGGGTTGCAGCAATAGTTCCTCCAGAAATAAAAAAAGGTGTAATTGTTGCTGATCTCGTGAGAATAAGAGCTCAAAAGATAAATACAAAATATTTATGTTATGCTCTTAATTCTACAAAAATATCTAATTTCATCAATTCAAAACAAAAAGGAACTACCAGACCGAGAGTCAAATTATCAATAGTAAGAGAATTACCTATTCCAATACCTGAGAATGAAATAGACCAACATAACATTGTTTCAGAAATAGAATCAAAATTCTCAGTCATTGACAAGATTGAAACGGTTGTTGAAGCGTCTCTTGAAAAGGCTGATAAGCTTAGGAAGTCTATTCTAAAGAGTGCTTTTGAAGGGAAGTTGGTTAAGGTGGAAGAGGTGAAAGATGTTTAACAGAAAAGGACAAGATGCCCTTGCAAGAGTAGTTGAAGGCGTAATTGGACTTATTATTCTGTCTGCAATGCTCCCCTTAATTTTCCAATTAGGAAATATAGCTAATCCTCAAAAAGAAGTTGTTATTGATAATACTGCTGTAGAGCAGGCACGTAATTTGTCAGAGCAACTTTCTATTTGCCAACAAAACTATGAAGAATTAAACAAGTCCGTAATAACTAAACAAGACTTGCTTGACCTGACTTCAGTTGTAAAAGGAATAAATCAAAATGTGATAAGTATCTATGAAATGAATAATAATTATATTGAAAATCATATTTCTCTAACAATAAAAATTACTATAGTCTTAACTTTAATGTTTTCTTTAGGGTTATTTACTCTTATTGATGCTACTTTGTTTAGATTTAAATTAGTTAGAGGATTATTTAGAGCAGTTAAAAGAAAGGTCAAAGGGAAAACAGAAGAGGCACAAACATGAGCAACGATAATGGTCTTGTTGATGAATATGAAAAACTGCAAAGACTAAAGAAAGAAATAGAAACAAGAGAAGAAGAACTCAAAAAGAGCCTTATTGAACTGGCAAAACAAAAGAATGCGGATACTTTGTTTGGAACAAAAATGAAATGCTCCATAAAAGAATATGAAAAGATTGTTTATCCGGAAGATAAAAGTCAGATAGTTGATTTAATGAAACAGAAAGAGATATATGATAAATATTCCATGATAAACTACATGGGTTTTAATTCAGCGATAATTAAAGGGCAAGTTGATAAAGAGATTGTTGATTTGATTAAAATTGAAAAGACTCAAAGATTGTCTTTGAAGGAGATTTGAAAAATGAAAAGTAATAAAATAAATAAAGCTCCAGAGGCTGAAATGATAGGAAAAGTTAGAGGAATGATGGACTATCTTTATCCTGGAATTGAAGAAAAGACAAGAGAAATTTACGTGCATGAAAATGAAGACGTTATTAAAGTCATAAAAAGAAAAGTAGACTTTAGATTAGGATTTCATTCTTGGTTTTTATTAAAATATGAATTTCCAAATGAAGCTACCGCAATGGAAATGGCAGATTCATTTCCAATGGATTTCTTTACTAAAGATGAGAAGAAGATGATTAAGAATTTCTTGAATTACAAAGAATCTCTATTTAAAATAATAAAGATTTCTAATGATAAAAGAGATTATACTATAAAAGACATGTTAACTAGCAAGCTATATCTTGTTAAAACATTAGATATGCCTGCAAAGTTTAAAGAAAAAGATTTAATTAAGACCACTATAATAAAAAATTTGGAAAATGATTATTTCTTTTATGGAGGAGTTAAGTCATTCAAGGTTTCAGATAAAGAAGAATTTATTAAAGAAATGTTGGAAATAGTTAAGATTGAAAATATCATTCAGAAAGAGAGAAAGGAAGGCTTTATTGAGTGGAAATTTGATAAAATGGAAGTGTCAAGATGATACAACAAGTAGATTACTTAAACTTTACTTAAAGTATCTTAAACTTACTATAACTTCTTAAAAAATCAATATGTCTCTATCATTTGTCTAGATTTATCCATTTGCCACTAGACAAAAGGCTTAAATAGTTCTGTTTTTGTTGTTTGATATAGCACTATATTTAATAGGGTTATCTAAAATGAAGAAAAATAAGGAAAAAGGTATGAGTGGATTAAGCCCAAATCAAGAAAGAATAATGTCTATTCTAGAATATAAAAAAATAGAGATAATCTTAAGAGAAGAGTTGGTATCTTTAATAAAGAAATATCTTCATGTAAAAGATATTTCAGACCTTATTGAGAAATTACAAAAGAAAAAAAAGCTTGTTTCGATCAAAAAAGGGATTTATATGGTGGTCCCATTTCGTTCCATAGATAAATATTGGACATTAGAAGAGCAGAGAATCGCAGATTATCTGTTAAAAAATGATTATTACATTGGGTTGTACAATGCATTCAACTTACATGGATTTACAGAACAAATCCCTAACAAGCTTTTTGTTTTTAATACAAAATACTCTGCCGACAGAATGATTCTTCATTATAAGTTGAAGTTCTTTAAAGTAAAAAAGGAGAAATTATTCGGAATCACCCAAAATAAATATCCTTATTCAGACAAGGAAAGAACTATACTTGATGCCTTGGAATATCCCCAGTATCTAGGTGGATTAAGTGATGTTATAGATAGAATCAAAAATGTAAAGTTTGACAATGGTAAATTAATTGATTATGCAATAAAATATGACAGCATAAAAATAATGAAGCTCGTAGGTCTTTTAACAAATAGCTCTAAACTCTTGATTCTGCTGAATAAAAAAGAGGCTTTATCTTATTACACCACTATAAGAAAAACAGGAACTAAATTGCTGGACAAAAAATGGAAGATAAGGCTAACTTAAAAGAAGAAGTCCTTAGATTGGGAAGAGTAACGGGTTTTCCTATCATGTTGCTTGAGAAAGATTACCATTTAACTAAAATACTCCATAAAATTAGCGAGAAAAATATAGAAAATCTTGTTTTTAAGGGAGGAACCTGCTTGAATAAATGTTATCTTGGCTTCTACAGATTAAGCGAAGATTTAGATTTTGTGTTTAATCAAGATGTAAAGGGTTTGTCTAAAATTCAAATTAAAAAGATTTTAGATAATTTGAGAAGAATAATCTTTGAGATTCTAAATGAAATTAATTTCAAGACAAGCAAGGAATTAGGTAATGGCTGGAAAATGCTGACTTCTAAAGAAGAACCCAAAATAATAGGACTAGAAATCGTGTCAAATTACAAATCTTTAATAGATAATTCAGCTCAAACAATAAAAATAGATATTTCTTTTAGAAAGAAGTTAATAAACTCTACAAAAATAAGACCAATACATCATGAGTTTATTGATTCGCTTGGAGAGCCTATATTAAAAGAGGATGTAAAAATAGAGTCTATTGATTTATCGGAGAATTTTGCTGAGAAATTTAGAGCTTTAGTTACCCGAAAAAATATAGCAGTAAGAGATATTTATGACATTCATTTCATATTAAAGGAAAACATACTAAAGATAGATGAAGAAATCATAGCACTTATTCTGATAAAAATAAAAGAGAGTTCAAAATCAGAATTTACAAGGGATGACTTAAGAAATTTTATTATCAGTCTAGACTCTAAAATGTCTAATTTAAATGAAAAAGAGATTTCGGCAGTGTTAACGTCTGGCAAAGAAGTAAATGTGCGAGAAATGGTTCGATTAATTAAACATGAGGTCTTAAAAGCTATTAAATAGTATAAACAAAATGACGCAATCACACCAACTCGTAAACAAACTATGGAATTATTGTAATATACTAAGAGATGACGGTTTATCTTATGGAGATTACGTTGAACAATTGACTTATC
>Ga0209541_10017903_pt1 | contig 10308 bp, 10 predicted proteins | sample RifCSPlowO2_01_FD_184027 | JGI IMG/M metagenome (GOLD analysis project Ga0209541, IMG submission 184027) | Groundwater microbial communities from Rifle, Colorado - Rifle CSP2_plank lowO2_0.1 (SPAdes) (version 2) | ecosystem: Environmental > Aquatic > Deep subsurface > Groundwater | place...
CCACCATAATGATTTTGATTTAGATGTATATTTACGAATATCAGTCGGGGAGTTGTGGCAGAAACGACTTATGGCTGGAGGTTTTCCAAAAACTTTTGAAATCGGTCGTGTCTATCGCAACGAAGGAGGAAGTCCGGACCATCTACAGGAATTTACAAACATGGAGTTTTATTGGGCCTATGCAGATTTTAATGACGGAATGGAACTTGTCCGTGAAATGTATATTGAAATTGCCAAGGAGGTTTTTGGTAAAACAAAATTTACTTCTCGTGGCATGACATTTGATTTGGCAGACGAGTGGGAGAGAGTTGACTATGTTTCTAAGGTGAAAGAATTGACTGGTGTTGATATTTTGACAGCTAGTGAGGAAGATATGAAAAATAAATTGCAGGAGCTTCATGTAAAATATGATGGAGATAACAAAGAAAGATTAACTGACACCCTTTGGAAATATTGTAGAAAACAAATTGCTGGTCCAGCTTTTCTTGTAAATCATCCAAAATTAGTTTCACCATTATCAAAATCAAATTCAGAAAAACCAGATACTGTTCAAAGATTTAATCCTATTATTGCGGGGTGTGAAGTGGGGAATGGTTTCTCGGAGTTAAATGATCCGATAGATCAAAAGGAAAGATTTGAGTTACAACAAAAACTTATAGATGCGGGGGATAAAGAGGCAATGATGGCAGATGATGAATTCGTGGAAATGTTAGAACACGGAATGCCACCAACCTGCGGATTTGGATTTGGTGAGAGATTTTTTGCTATTTTGGTGGATAAGCCACTACGCGAACTGCAGACCTTTCCCCTTATGCGACCTAAGTAAAACTTCCAAATTTGGCGAACTCCTCGTTCCCAAATTGAAAATGCTCATCACCTTACCAGTAAGTAAGGCTCTTCACCTTTTCAATTTCTCACGTCGGATTTCATCCAAATTGTGAAAGTTTTACTATGACTTATTATTAATTTTGTGATTATTCTAAAAAGTCCTTATTTTAAGGGTCTTTTTCGTGTTATAGGAGGAAAAATAAAAAGACTTGACTTGTTTTATATAGTATGCTATACTTGTATTCGGAAGTGGGCAGTCTGATTACAACGATTCACATCGGGTGTTCGCCCTTACGCCTTGGCCTAGACGACCGGCCATGTTGCGTCGCGGGGGCGTTAGTCGCGCTGGTGTGGCGTCAGAGACGGCTCAGTTGAAGTCCTGCGCTGGGATGAAATACTCCATAAGCGCCAGGTGGTGGATCTGCAGATCTAGCCTAGACAGAGAGAGGAAGTGCCCTTCCACTGGTCCCATCGTTTGCTTCGGCAGGCGATGGGCCCTTTTCATATATAAAAATAGGACTAATTTCTAGTTATCCACAGCTTGTGCATAAGTCAGTTGTGGTTAAGTGGGAAGCAGTGGTATATAATGTGAAGCAAGTGGGAAAAAGTGGGAATAGATTTGTGTGGCCAAATTTATTCTTAAAATAATTTTTAAAAACAATAACACATCATGCTCATAGGAGAATACACACACACCATAGATGACAAAAATCGTCTCTCGCTGCCAGCGAAGTTTCGTCAAGAAATGGGAAAGAAAATTGTGGTTACTCCTGGACTTGATTCCTGCTTGTTTGTGTTTACCCAAAAGGAATGGTTGAAGATTGAGTCAAGATTAAATCAGTCTTCAATAGGTCAAGCCGACAGCCGAAGTTTCAGCCGACATATGTTTGCCGGCGCAACAGAAGCCGAGGTCGATTCCATTGGTCGTGTTCTTATTCCAGAGTTTTTGCGAGATAGAGCAAATTTAAAAAGTAAGGTGGTTGTAATAGGTGTTTCTACTCGCGTGGAAATTTGGAACGAGAAGACGTGGTGTGAATACAAAAAGGTCGTGGATAAACAGGCCGATACTTTGGCCGAAAAACTTGGCCAAGTAGGAGTCATATAGTATGACTCACGTTTCAGTTCTTTTACATAAAGCAATAGATGGTTTAGATATAAAAAAGGGTGATATTTTTGTTGACGGAACTTTGGGTGGAGGAGGTCACACAGAGGAAGTCTGCAAGAGGTTTGGTGATTCTATTTCTATAATCGGTATTGACCTAGATTCCGAAGCAATTGAACGCACAAAAGACAGACTTTCTTCTCTCAAGTGCAATATCCAATATGCTCAAGGTAGTTTCCGCAACATTGATAAAATCCTAGACAGTTTGAATGTTGGACAGGTGGACAAAATTTTATTTGATATAGGTCTTTCATCAAATCAATTTGAGGATTCTGGTAGGGGGTTTTCTTTTCAAAAAGATGAACCACTTATAATGTCCTTCAAAAAAGACTTAACGGAGAACGACTTGACTGCTAGAGAGATTTTAAATAATTGGGATGAAGAAAATATCAAGGCAATTTTAGAGGGTTATGGTGAAGAGCAGTTTGCTTGGAAAATTGCCAAAGCTATTGTGGCGAGACGCACGGTAAAACCAATCGAAACGACTTTTGATTTAGTAGAGATAATAAAATTGGCTACACCAAAATTTTATCACCACAGAAAAATTCATCCAGCAACTAAAACATTTCAAGCTCTACGGATTACGGTGAATGATGAGATAGAAAGCTTGAAAGAGGGTATTAGAAAAGGATTTGAAAGATTAAATAAAAAAGGACGATTGGCGGTGATTTCTTTTCATAGTCTAGAGGATAGGGCAGTTAAACAATTTTTTAAACAAAAAAGCGACAATAGTGAAGGTAAATTAATCACAAAAAAGCCAATCACACCAACCGATGATGAAATTAACATCAATCCACGAGCGAGGAGTGCCAAATTAAGAATAATAGAGAAATTATAAACATAAATGGTAGAAAAAGTCTTACAACTAAATAGAGAAAAAACAATATTTTGGGCACTTTTTGCTATTTTGTTTTTATTTACTGGCTTCTATATGTATTGTGTCAGAACTACAATTAGTAATGTGGTGGCTCGCCAAAATTTAGAAAACGAAGCTTCTAGCCTATCTTTAACTATAGGTAGTCAGGAATTTGAATATATTAAAAAACGTAATAACGTTACTCTGGCTCTAGCCTACTCTCTAGGTTTTAAAGATAGTCAGGATAAAACTTTTATTTCTCGAACTTCTTCTACTGAAGTTGCTTATTTGAGTGACTAAGTTAGAATGTTTTAGATGAAGTCCTACTATCCAACTCGTATTCGCCTTATTTCTATCGGCATTTTTATTTTTGCTGTCCTTCTCTTGGTTAGACTTTACATATTGCAAATAGTTGAGAACGATTTTTATATAAATAAGGCCAATAGACAATACTCGTCCACATCTAAAAATATTTTTAGCAGAGGGACGATATTTTTTCAAAACAAAGATAACAGTTTAGTGTCAGCAGCCACACTAAAATCCGGTTTTATAATTGCCGTAAACCCAGAAGTTTTGAAAGACCCAGAGTCTGTATATATAAAAATTAATGAATTACTACCAATAGACCACGATACTTTTATAAGCAAGGCAACAAAGACCAAGGACCCCTATGAAGAAATAGCCGTTCATGTAGATTTAGATATTGGACAAAAAATTGGTGACCTAAAGATACAGGGTCTACAGGTTTTTAAAGACCGTTGGAGATTTTATCCTGGGGGAAATACCGCTTCTCACATAATTGGAATAATGGGTTTCAAGGGAGACGAATATGCTGGTAGGTATGGTCTAGAGAGATATTATGACGCAGAGCTTTTAAGAAAAGACGGTGCCTTTGTCAACTTTTTTGCTCAAATGTTTTCTGATATAAAAACTGTAACTGAGGAGGACTCTCACAGTGAGGCGGATATTGTTACCACCATAGAACCAACAGTACAGTCTTATTTACAAGAAATTATCAGTGTTACGACAAAAAAATGGAATTCTGATGCTACGGGTGGAATTATTATGAATCCAAGTACTGGAGAAATATATGCCATGGAAGTATACCCGACATTTGATTTGAATAACCCACAATTAGAAAAAAAAGTTTCAATCTTTTCTAATCCTTTGGTAGAAAATGTTTATGAAATGGGTTCTATCATTAAACCTCTGACACTTTCGGCTGGAATAGATGTTGGGGTTATTACTGCCGCATCAACATATTATGATGCGGGTTTTATTATTGTAAACAACAAAAAGATTTCAAACTTTGACGGCAAAGAACGTGGAGTAGTTTCTATGCAAGATGTTTTGTCTCAATCTTTAAATGTTGGAGCAGCACACGTACAAAAACTTCTTGGTAATAAAAGATTTACTGAATATATGTATAGTTTTGGTTTAAACGAAAAAACAGGAATAGATCTCCCAAATGAAGGACGAAATTTGGTTGACAACCTAAAGAGTCCAAGAGACATAGAACATGCTACAGCATCGTTTGGTCAGGGAATTGCTCTAACACCTATAAGCACAATCAGAGCCCTATCAACAATTGCTAATGGTGGGGTTTTAATAAATCCACACATAGTAAAACAAGTAAATTATAAAATAGGTGTATCGGAAAATAAATCGGCAGAAACATATAGACGAGTAATAAAGAGGGAGACTTCCGAAGAAATTACCAGAATGCTTGTTCATAGTGTAGATAAAGTACTGCTGGGAGGTACTTTACACATACCAAATTATAGTGTCGCTGCAAAAACAGGAACAGCTCAAATAGCAAAAGAAGGTGGGGGTGGTTATTATGAGGATCAGTTTCTACACTCGTTTATTGGTTATTTTCCTGCTTATAATCCTAAGTTTATAATCTTCTTATACACCATAAATCCAAAAGGAATAAGGTATGGTTCTGAAACCCTATCTAAACCTTTTATGGATACAGTTAAGTTCCTGATAAACTATTATGAGGTTCCACCAGATCGTTAAAATTACCTCATCTGCGTTGTTGCAGTTCAATTTTGTTCGTTCACCGTATTTCTATACGGCTCACTCACAAAATCTCCTGCGTCTAGCATCTGAGGCAATTTAAACGATCTGTACAACATTTACACTTATGGATTATATAAAAAAAATAGTAAAGAAGATTTTTCAATATGAGGCGAGTCTCATTTTAAAGAAATATAAACCAAAAATCATAGCTATCACTGGTAGTGTCGGAAAAACAATGACTCGGGAGGCTGTATATTTGGTTTTATCCAAAAAGTTTTTTGTTCGTAAAAACGAAAAGAGTTTTACTGTAGAACTCGGTATACCACTGACTATTATTGGTTGTCCCGTGGGAACAATGAGTCCGATTCAACTAGTCAAAAATATTTTTTTAGGTTTAAAACTATTAGTTTATAAAAATGTTTATCCAGACTGGCTTGTACTCGAGATAGATGGAGATAAGCCCGGTGATTTAAGTTTTGTGAATTCTTTTCTTTCAGTAGACATTCTGATAATGACAGCTATAGGCGAAGTACCTTCTCACGTGGAGTCTTTTTATGATGTAGACAAGTTCTTCTTGGAGAAAAAGTTTATAGTAGATTCGGTTAAGCGAGAGGGAACCATAATTTACAATGCCGATGATTTACAGGTTTCAAATCTTTTACAAGATGTTGTTTTAAAAAAGATATCATGTGGTGTTGGTAGTGAGTCGTTAATTCAAGGGTCAGATTTTAAAGTACTGTATAGTAGTGACAAAACAACTTCTATTCCAACAGGAATGTCCTTCGAAATTATTAGTGACCATAACACGAGTCCGATTACTATTTTTGGTTCTGTTGGTATCCATAACGAATATGCTTGTCTTTTGGCAACTGCTTTAGGATTAGAATTTGGAATAAATTTCAAAGAAATATGTTCTTCTTTAAATAAGTATAAAAATTTACCAGGCAGAATGAGTTTAATTAGTGGTTTGAAAGATACAATTATTATTGATGATTCATATAATGCATCACCTATTGCAATGTCCGAAGCCTTGTTTGTTTTTGGACGGCTCACATCTACCAAGAAAAAAATTGCTGTGCTGGGAGACATGTTTGAGTTGGGAAAATATTCATCGGATGAACATAGAAAAATAGCTATATTACTCAAAGATACGGTATCAAATGTAATTTGTGTTGGTTTGCGTATGAGGAAGTTAGGCGAGGAGTTGCTTAGCTTGGGCTTCAAAGAATCATGCATCATTTCTGTGGATTCGTCGGAAGAAGCAGGGAAAGAATTGCAAAAAATATTGGAAGTAGGGGATATGGTTTTAGTTAAGGGTTCACAGACAATGAGAATGGAGAAAGTAGTGGAAGAGGTTATGCGTCACCCAGAGGATAAGGAGAAGTTGTTGGTTCGTCAAGAGAAAGAGTGGTTAGAAAGATAAATATGTTATATTATTAAATATTAATTATTAAATTAATTATAAAACATGAATAAAGTTATTATTTCAGTATTAGTTGTTGTAGTTTTAGCTGGTGGATACGTTTATTACAACACCCAAAAAGAGAGCGAGGAAGTACAGGGTACAGATACGGTTGATACAACGGTTGTGGACAGTAATACTAATGTGAAAGAATTTACAATGACTTCTTGGGTAGAAAATAAGGACGGCAAAATGGCCCCATCCTTTTCTTTGAATGAAATGAGGGTTAAAAAAGGTGACACAGTAAGAATAAATATTACCAACACAGCGGGTTCACATGATTTTACACTTGATGAATTTGGTATAAAAAAAGACACCCCTCTTAATCAGGTTGTAGTAGTAGAATTTGTAGCCGACAAAGTCGGAACTTTTGAATATTATTGTAGTAAATACAACCACCGTTCACTTGGTCAACGTGGTAACTTGATTGTGGAATAAAGTTTCTCTTTGTGACTCTACGCGGAATCGAACCGCGCTTCCAGCCTTGAGAAGGCTGTGTCCTAACCGATAGACGATAGAGCCGATATAACAATACTAACAATTTTTCAAAATACTTTTTCAGTTTATCACATTAAAGAACACAGCCTTGGGTCGGCTGGTCGCAAGTTAAAATCTGCTGATTTTACTCGCGACCCTCCCTCGCGCCGTCGCGCTCCGGTTTTACGAAGCCGCAACACGGCTTCTCACCTAACCGTTAGACGATAAGGCCATAAAACACAGAAAAACTATAACATTTTTTAGTTAAAAATCAAAAATCAAAATGACAAAAACCAGTCGGCGGGGAACCGACTGGTTTTTCCTAGCGACGTTGTCGTCGCTGAGAAGGAATCGTGGTGAGTTTCAGGTTTGCGATTGTTGCCGGGCCTTGACTCTGTCGGTGTAGTTCGGAGACGCAGGCATAGGCATCTCTGAAGTTTATAAAGGTCTTGCCACCATTCTGCCATAGGTATGCGCCCGGGACAGGATAGGCGTTAGGACACTTATCCACCTTTCTCCCAAGAAATGAAGTGCATTCACCACAAGGGTCGCCGATGACAATTAGGAACTTCTCTTCTCTGAACTGTGTGAATTCCTTACTATCTTCGGCTATGAACATCTCAATCCTCGCGGTCGAGACGCTCACAAAATCTGGGGCTGGTTTGTTTACGATTTGTCCTTCGGCTCGTAGGGCAGTTTCCAGTGAAGGAAATGCTTTAATGCCGTTCGACAAAAGGTTTTCGTACTCTCGTTCAACTCCAACGCTTACTCTTGGGCCGAATGCAATCCAACTTAACTGAAACTTGGCTACGCACACGTAGCCTATTACATGCTTCATGGCGTGCCTCCTCTAATATGTACTCTAGACTTTTTATAATTTATGTCAACTAATATTTAATTGGTTTTTATTAGTATTATCGCGAGAAAACCGTTGCTCCTGTCATTGTGTTAACTGACTGAAGCAACGGTTCGTGTCATTCTCCACGTAGCTCGGCCATAAGCTCTGCTACGGAACGAATGCGGTCTACTCGGTAGGCGTTCGTGCCAACCGTGTAGAGTGGTAGGTCGGGAGCGTACCCGGCCGACGTCAAGAGGCCACTGCAGATACATAGAAACTTCTGGTTGTTCGGCGATTTCGGCATCGCCTGACATTCCGAAAGTTTTCCATCAGATCCGCGCTGTAGGACGTAGCCTTTGTTACACAACGCCGGACGTTTGGTTGTGTACATTGGCGAGCCCTTGAGGATTCGAAACGGAAGCCCACACGGTGAGGCCGGAGTCTTGTCTGGATATGCGACGACAGTGATGTCGTCTTTACCAGCGTCAACTACGGCTTGCTTGTAGGCATCCGTGGCGGAGCTTTCGTTGGTAGCCAGGAAGCGCGTTCCCATCTGCACTCCACTAGCTCCCAAAGAGAGGAATCTCACAATGTCTTCGTGTGTGTAGATTCCTCCAGCCACGATGACTGGGAAGTCACCGTGCCTGTGAGCCACTTCCAACACAGCTGGCAGAAGTTTCTCCAGCGCGAAAGCTGGGTCATCTACCTCCTCGGGTTTGAAGCCGAGATGGCCTCCTGCTTCGGGTCCTTCGAGGACGATTGCATCTGGTCGGTAGTGAATCCTCTCCCAACGCTTGACGATTATCTCCAAGGCACGAGTCGAGGAGACGATCGGTATGAGCGCTGTGTGTCCTGGTGGTTGGATAGCGGGAAGTCCGAGCGGAAGTCCAGCACCAGAGACAATCGCGTCGATTCCAGCGTCAAGTGCTGCGCGGATGGTGTCTTCGTAGTCGCCGACCACCGCGCACATCACGTTGATGCCGATGGGACGGCCACCGCTTGAACTCTTCGCTTTCTCGAGTTCTATTCTTACAGCGGTGTAAGTGTCAACCACCTTTCCGTCTCTTTTGGAGACGATGGTCCGAAGGCCAGCACTCGAGACTATTCCGAGGCCACCTTCTTGTGCCACTGCTCCAGCGAGCGGGTGGAGAGAAACGCCAACACCCATACCCCCCTGGAAGATGCAGTTGTCTGAACAAAAATCCTTAATGGCCAATTCGGGTAGTGTCATTCGAGCACCTCTTGTGTGAACATTTCCTACGTAAGCATAGCATCATACTAATATAACCCAAAATTTTAATTTATTAAGTGTTTAAATTTATCCAAGCACCAATTTAATGAGATTATAATGCTTCTGTAAGTCACTTTTGTACACCGAAGTACAGATGGGATTTTAAAAATATGAGTTTTACTCATTAAGTTGGTGCTTGGATTTATTTTCTTTGATATAATAATTAAGTCGTTCTTTTTGGAAAGAGAGGTGATTAGGATGTAGGGAATATCCAACTGACCAATTCCACACCAACCATCATGCAGTATTATCCCTAAGAGGCATGAATGAAGTACGGTGGACAGAGTCGCAAGAGTTGGCGCCGGAAAGTATGTCGTCGTAAACGGCGTCGTGAATCTAACCGGGGTCGCCAAACTAGTCAACCACGGCGGTCTCACTCTCAATGCTCGTTTCGTGGTCTGCGACGGAGAAGCAGTATTAACCGTCACCACATGACGAACAGGAGGTGTGGCGGAAAGAGTGGAAAGTGGAACGTTCTCTTGATGAAGATTTACCGTCACCGGAATCTTCATCACTACTTCGGTAACCTTAAGTGGGAGGTTGTCGGAGACGTTATCTACTATGGCACCATGAGAGGGAGAAAGGCCTTCCGTGGGATGTCTGACTTGGAAGTCGGTGACGCTCTCTTTTCAATTTTCCACAAGAGAGACCTTGTGGCCTGTGTTGAGGTGATTGACCGCGTGTCACTGGCCAAAGGTCGTGTTACGAGAGAGAAGCAGAGGCAAGCGGCCTAGGGGCCATCTTGTGGAGAGGGGTGTCCGACCTGCGTGCCGGACACCCCCCTTCTTTTTAAATAAGCCATTGACTTTAATATTTAAATATTGTATTGTAAAAACAGAGCTCGAGAGGTTCTCGAGTAAGGGCAAATACCGTTTCGGTGGAGACAGTTATGAAAAGATGGTTCGCCGGAGCGGTGGTCTACAAGTGGGTCTCACATACCCTGTACTTTATGGTGTTAGACAGTACATCAACCAGTAGGAAACGACGTCCTCCGTTTAAGAAGACCAAGTTTCCCGGGGGGATGAACAAGAAACATCCTGAAGACCTGGATCCTAGAATGACCGTTTCTCGTGAGCTCGAGGAAGAAACGGGGCTTGCGCAGAAATCGGGAACCGAAACCAAATACCTTCTCGACTTTATCGAAAGGCGGAGGGGGATGATTCAGATGGTTTTCTACCTTGTTGCCCTTGAGGATTGTGAGGGGGTTCTCCGCACGACGGAGCTTCGCGATGGGGCAGACCTCCTTTCTCCGCCTTACTGGGTGAAAGCCGACGAGGTTGGTAGAATTCTGTTCGAGACCCATCAACCGGCACTGGTCAAATCCCTTCAGTACTTCGGTCTCGTGGGCTGACAATCGTCAAGTCGCCCA
>Ga0209541_10017904_pt1 | contig 10308 bp, 14 predicted proteins | sample RifCSPlowO2_01_FD_184027 | JGI IMG/M metagenome (GOLD analysis project Ga0209541, IMG submission 184027) | Groundwater microbial communities from Rifle, Colorado - Rifle CSP2_plank lowO2_0.1 (SPAdes) (version 2) | ecosystem: Environmental > Aquatic > Deep subsurface > Groundwater | place...
CGGGATTATGAAATAGTTCAACAAGTAAATCAAACCCAATTGGAAGAATTTTCTAGATTTAGACCAAAAAATATCCTTGTTTACTGTGCAAACCAAGGAGAAAAAATTGCAGTCATTAAAACTTTACAAAATAGAAACAAATTAAGAAAATCTACCGCCAAATTTAGTATAATCGAAGAGAATGGAATTTCTGTAATCAAAGATTGGGCAGTGAAAGATAGTTCAGGAAGAATAGAACATGTTATGGTTAATATTGTTGTTCAAGGGCAAACAATACCCAAAGTTAGTGGAGGTTATCAATTAGTTACACTTAGAGGGCATACACCAGATATGATGCCTTTATTCGAGAATACACAAAACTATGAAGCACCAAAAGTATTATACTTGCTAGGTGGATGTGAAAGTGTTCAGTTTATACCACAAATAATAACAACTACAAGGGCAGTAATTGCTGATAACGATGTCGGAGAGAGTGCAAATAATACTTTTCTTTTAGTTAGAGTTGTTGACCTTTCAAGAAAAGTAGATACTTGGGATTCATTAAGTAGGACTATACTTTCAGATTCTGAGAGAGCAAAACTAAAAACATATTTCCCAGGGATGGAATATACAACGCAACTTTTGCACCCTTAAATTTAAATATTAATGAATAATTTTTAGAATATTTGGAGGAATATAAGATGATAGAAAGAACATTTGTAATGATAAAACCTGATGGTGTGAAAAGAGCTTTAGTTGGAGACATAATTAAAAGATTTGAAAATATTGGATTGAAATTAGTTGGGATGAAAATGAATTGGGTTAATGAAGAATTTGCAAAAAAGCATTATCCTCTTGATGAAGAATGGGCAAAAGCAGTTTTTGAAAAAAGCAAAAGTGGTGCGGAAAAAAGTGGAAAACCATTTAATCATAATAATCATCTTGAATTTGGGAAATTTATACAAAAAAAGAATATGGACTTTTTAATTGATGGACCAGTTGTTGCAATGGTTTGGGAAGGAGTTCATGCTATAGAAATTGTTAGAAAAATGGTTGGAGCTACAGAACCAAGACAAGCTATTCCTGGAACAATTCGAGGAGATTTTACACATGTATCTTATTCGTATGCGGATGAAAAGGATATGGCTGTAAAAAATTTAATCCATGCATCCTCTGAACCAAAAGCTGCTGAATATGAAATTAGTCTTTGGTTTGAAGAAAAAGAACTTCATACTTACAAGAATGTGCATGATATCATTGTTTTTTAATTTTTTAATTTTTTATCTATTCTTTTAGCTTCTGCTTCCATCTCTTCAAAAGTTGAAATTAAATCTTCTTTTATTCTCTTCAATGATAGTTCTAAGTTTTTTTCACGAAGAATATATTTATTTCCTTCAATAATTATTAATCCGCAGGATATTAATTTGTTTAAATGATGAATTACAGTTGCTCTACTTAAATTTAATTTATAAGCTAATTCATTTGATGACATTGGACGTTTTGCTTGTAGTAAAGCAATAAATAATCTGAAACAAGATTTATCTTTATCTCTTTGAGAGAATAAACCGAAAGATTCTGAGAACCATTGAACTTCTGAATTTAAATTCTCATCAGGAATTCTAACTTTTACTATGGTTAGACGTTTGAATCTGGTTATCATATTAAAGAATATTGATTATAGATATAAAAAACTTATGGCTTTGTTGGAATAATGACTTTATCATTGTCAACATAGATAACATCCTCAAATTGAGCAATTTTAGAATTTGGGAGTTCTAATAAAAGTGGATATTCTACAATGTTTCCAGATTTTTTTAAGCTGAAAAAATCTAATTTTGAAATCTTAAGATATTCTAAAATGTATCTTTCACTAAATGGGAAGCATCTTCTTTTATCAAATATTTTTTTGTAAAGATTTCTAATCCTTTGATCTCTAATTGGGGATAGATATTTTGCTAAAGCATAAATATAAGCATTTTGTGAGGATTTTATCATTCCAAGCCCGTCTGTAACAAAGATTTCAACAGCATAAGCTTCTCCTGGTTCTAACTTATTATCTGAAGAATTGCCATGGACTAAAATAGACTTTTTTGAATGAAGCTCCCATTGATTTAATTGATGTCCCATAAGATTTCTAATAAGTTTATATTTAGAATCTTTAATTACTTCATCTAATCTTTCTCCTATTACTGAAAGTTTCATGCCTGGTTTTAAATCACTGATGGCTTTTTTTAGAGCTTTTTCTGTGAACTCAACCATATCATCATAATCCTTATTTAATGAAACTGTGAATGCACTATCAGCAATATAACCATCAATATGAAGACCAATATCAACTTTGATTAAATCACCATTAGAAATCATTCTTTTGTCGTCTACTACGGCAGTATAATGTACTTCATTATTTAATTGGATATTTACAGGAAAGGATAATGATACCTCAGGATATTCCTGAATAAATGATTCTATTTTTTTTGTAAGTTCTAGGATAGAAAACCCTGCTTTTACCAAAGGTTTTGTTTTGTTACAAACCTCAGCATGAATCTTTCCAACTTTAATGTAAGTTTCCTTAGGTGTCATAGATTTTGGTTATAATTTTAAAGATATAAAGGTTTCTAAGGAAAATAATATAAGTTTAAACAATGTAAAATATTGTATGAAAATCATTTCTTGGAATGTTAGTGGTCTTAGAGCAATTTTGGATAAAGAGTTTATGAGTTTTGTAAAAAAAGAAAATCCAGATATAATTTGTTTGCAAGAAACTAAAGTCGACGATAAATTTCAGATTAATATTCCCGGGTATATTAATTATATTAATAATGGAGAAAAAAAGGGTTATTCAGGCACTGCAATATTTACAAAAATAAAACCAATAAAATATTCTTTTGGTAAAGATAAAGAAGGAAGAGTCATTGCTCTCGAGTTTTCAAAATTTGTTCTAGTGAATGTTTATACACCAAATAGTCAAAGAGGATTGACCAGATTAGATTATAGAATGAAATGGGACAAAGAGTTTTTGGAATATTTGGAAAAATTTGAAAAACCAGTAATTGTTTGTGGAGATTTTAATGTGGCACATAAAGAAATAGATTTAGCAAATCCAAAAGCGAACAGAAGGAATGCCGGTTTTACCGACGAAGAAAGAGAAAATTTTACAAAACTATTAGGAAGTGGATTTATTGATACATTTAGAGAATTTAATGACAAACCTGGGCAATATTCATTCTGGGTTTATTTTGCGAATGCACGTGCAAAGAATGTTGGATGGAGAATAGATTATTTTTTAGTTTCAAAAAATTTAAAATCAAAATTGAAAGATGCATTTATTTTGAACAAAGTAATTGGTTCAGATCATTGTCCTATTGGATTAGAAATTGAATGATAATTTTCTTGAAGGTAAAAAAAGGATTTTGAAATTTACTTTCTGAGAAAAAACTGAAAAAAGAAAAGTATTTAAACTAGATTAAATCAAAAAAAGAGATTTAGAATTGGAGAAAAAAGTATTGAAGAAATGAGTCGAGAAAGAGAACTGCTTCTAAATGGTAGACATAACCAATATTTAGAACATTATTCTTCTGAAAGAAAAACATTTACTAACGGAGTACTTAGAGCCCATCCATTTATTGAGAGAGATAGAAGAGCTACATTTGCACAATATTTGATGAATTCTTTAAGAGATGTTTCTTATAAAGAGAATGGTTTTTTTGATCCTAAAAGAAAAGGGATTACAATCAATCCAAGATATTTGTGGGCAGTAAATGAGGTCTTTGATGATGTCGAATGTATAAAATCTGGGCCAAAAAATTTGACAAAATATGCTAATGACCATAAAAATTTTTCTATAGAAGTACAAGAATTAAAAAAGGTTTTTCCAGGATGTACATTAGATGGATTTGAATATTATGAAAAATTATTATTATTAAGAGGAGCAACATTAGAATGGGAAATTACTGAATTTGCTCAATTTTTTAATCAAGTAGGAACAGGATTAAATATTATGGCCTTGGGTGATCCAGCATTAACCCTAGAAGAAAGAAAAAGAAAATATGGTATAATCACTAAACATTTAGAAAGAGTTACTAAAATATATGAAACTTGGCTTAGTCATTCAAAGTTAAAGGAAAAACAACCAGAGGTATTTAATGATAAAATACTTAGGATTCAACTTCCCGAAAATTTAGAGTCATTAGCAAGCTCTTTTGCTGATGATCCGTATTCTAGATTGGCTATTAGAAATTCAGGAATTGAAACCTTAGATAACTGGAGAAGTATGCTTATTTTAAAATATGGACGAGCCCATTTACTATTTCCTTAATTTAATTTCCAAATATCATCTCCTAAATAATGAATATTTTTAATACAGATTCCTTTATCTAAAGAATTTAATTCTTGAGAAGAAAATAATGCTAAACCAACTGCTAAAGGTTTTTTGTGTTGAATATCTTTTATGACTACAAAATCATTCTTTTCAATGTTTGAATCAAATTCAACAATACCAGGACGCATGACATCAGCACCATTGATAATATATTTAATTGCACCCTGATCAATGAATACTTGTTTTAGTAAATCTTTTTGTAATAGAAGTTTTAATGTTGGAACGAGTTTATTTTCAAAATAAAAAAATGATGGAACTTTGTTGATTAAGATAATTTTCTTATCCATTAACTGGATTACATCCTTCTTCGAGACTTCGAAATTATAATTTTCTAGTTCTTTGGAAAAATCTTTTGATTTTAATGGGACTAGGTTCATAATAAATGAGAATAGAAAAACATTTATTAATTTGTTGAATATAGAGCATTTATGAAAAAAGTATTATTTTTAGTAGTTTTTCTTCTATTAAGTGCATGTGCACAGGAAATTGCTGTCGAGGATTCAATTAATACAGAATTTTGCGGAACATCAACCCAAGGGGCTTGTGAAAGTGATAATGATTGTGTTACAGATGGATGCTCTGGGCAAGTTTGTAGAACAGTAAATGAGGAAGCAGTTTTTACAACTTGTGAATGGCTTGATTGTTATGAGAAGAATGAAATTGAATGTAAGTGTGTAGATAGTAAATGTTCTTGGAATTCAATCTGAAAGAGTAAAAGGATATAGGAAAACTCCAGAAAATGATACAATATTGTTTGAGCCTATCTAGAAGTTTTAATATTAATCTTTTCACACAAATTATTTACAGGACAGCGAGAGCAAAATGGTGAGACTGGAACGCAAGTATTTTGACCAAATGCGACTAAAATATAATTCAAATTTTTCCAATATTTTTGTGGAAGTTTTTTTCTGATTTCGAATTCTGTCTCTTCTGGAGTTTTTGTTTTTAGGAAACCAAAGCGATTCAAGATACGATGATTATGCACATCAACACAAACTCCAGGTTTGTTAAAGCCTTCTATTAATACAAGGTTTGCAGTCTTTCTTCCAACACCAGGAAATTTTAATAATTCATCTAAATCATCAGGTACCTTTGAGTTGTATTTTTCTAAAAGAATATTTGAGATTTGTTTTATAGATTTAGATTTATTTTTATAAAAACCAACCGGATAAATTAATTTTTCAATTTGTTCTTCTGTTAATGTAAGCATTTCTTTTGGTGTTGCAGCTTTTGCAAACAATCTTTGAGATGCTTGTGCTGTCACTTCATCTTTCGTTCTTAATGAAAGTATTGTACCTATCAAGATTTGATAAGGATCTTGTTTCCTTTGGGACATTAAAGTAATTATTGGAACTTTGTAATTTTTTACTTCTTTCTCTAAAATGTTTAGGATTTTAATTAAGGTATTTACATTCATAAAAGCAACTAATTAATTGAGAATATATTAAACTTGTTATTGAAGAAACTTTATAAGCTATTTCTGGAAAAAATATTTAGATGAAAATACTTGAAGAACAATTAATGAGAGAGATTTGGGGAGATAATCCAGAAGCATTATTTTCTTCATGTAGTTTATTTAATTTTGGAATGCTAGGAATATTTAATTTAAAAGAAAAGGTTGCAGAAATTGATTCAGATGCAGCGGAGAGAATAACTCATTTTATGACTTTAGGATTATCATTAATTTTGAATAGCAATCCTTATGATCTTAGAGAAGTATGTAAAGCTACTGGATTAATATTAGATTATGCTTTTGAAAATTCTTTTGTAGATTATGGAAGAGAATTAGAAGCTTATTTAATGAATGTTGGACAACTGAAAGAAATAGCAAATTTGAAATATTTAACAGCAAACAAAGATAAAGGTTTTAAATGGGAAAATCTTCCAGAGTTTTATGCGTAAGAAATATTTAGTTTTATTGGTAATGATATTCTCTATTATAGGGTTTATATCATCTACATATTTAGCATGGGACCATTATAGAGTTGCAAATGGTTTTCTTTGCGATTTGGGCGAAAGTTTTGGTTGTGATATAACTAAAGAAAGCAAATATTCTGAAATATTTAATATTCCTGTTGGAATCTTTGGAATGTTTTGGTTTTTAGTTATTGCAGGATTAGCAATGATTGAAAGGAAATATAACATCACTGAAATTATGCTTGGATGGGGAATCATTGGATTGATATTTGTAGGATATTTTGTTCATGGAGAATATTTACTTGGAGCAATATGCCCTTATTGTACAATAGCACATGCTTCAATAATATTAATATTTATTGCTACTTTGGATTTCTATAGACAAAGAAGGAGGTAAAAATGGCTGCAAAAAAAACAACAAAAAATAAAAAACCTGTTAAAAAGAGCTCCTGTAGTGGCTGCTGTGGTTGTGATTAATCTTAAATATTATTGATTAATTTTATTTTTTATATGAAAGAAATACTAGCTTTAGATATTGATGATACTTCTTTGGCTTATTGTCAACAATTTATAGAATATGTTAATGCAGAACAAGTTGTAGCAGATATGGCTTATAGTTCTCGAAAGAATTTAGATGTAGCATTTGAATTAGGTTTGATTCCTTACATTCCATTCAAAAAAAATGCAACAGGATTAGTAAAACTATTAGAACAATTAGGATTGAAACCTTATATTTTTCCTAAAAAAAATATTATAGTTAATTCTAAAGGAAATAAAGAATGGACAAGAATGTATTTAGAACTTTTCAATGATGTTCAAAATTGGTTGAAAGAATATCATCAAAGAAGTCATGCAGAATCATTTCATTCTGCATTCAAAAGAAGGTTTGGAATTATTACAAAAAGAAGACCGCGAGCACAATTGTCACAAATTACTGCAAGAATTATTCTTCATAATAGAAAAAGAAAAGCATATTTCTCTAAGTTGACTAACGCAAACTAGAATATCCGCGCAAAGCCAACTTGACCACAAAGCTTATATATAAGTTCTGTTTAAAGCATTCTTGTTGATTTAAACTCTACAATATGGAAGAACATAAATGCGAAGGATGCTGTGAAGGCAAAGAAGAATTGTACCTTAATCAGTTAAAAGAATTACAAGCTGATTTTATTAATTATAAAAATAGGATACAAAAAGAAAAGGAAGACATAAAGAATAAAACAAAAGAAGAAATTCTTAGAAAATTCTTGGAAGTAAAAGATAATTTTGAAAGAATTCCAGAAATGAATGATGGAATAAAAATGATTTATGAACAATTGAATAAAATATTTGAAACTGAAAATATCAAAGAAATAGAATGTGAATGCTTTAATCCAAAAGAACAAGAAGCAATCGCAGTAAATAAAGAATTAGAAAAAGATAAAGTAGAAGTCGTAGAAAAAGGGTATAAAATTAATGATCAAGTTCTAAGAACAGCAAAAGTCATAGTAGGAACTATGGAGGAAACAACATGAAAATTATAGGAATAGATTTAGGAACAACTAACTCAGCAGTCGCAGTATTGGAAGGAAACCAACCAAAAATAATTACATCCGCAGAAGGTGGAAGAACAATTCCGAGTGTTATTACAATCAAAGGAAATGATATTGTCGTAGGGGAAGTTGCAAAAAGACAAGCAGTTGCAAACCCAATGCATACAGTTCGAAGTATCAAAAGATTAATTGGGACTACAGAAAAAGTTACAATTGATGGAAAAGATTATACTCCACAAGAAATATCTGCAATGATTCTTAGAAAAATTAAGAAAGATGCAGAGGCTTACTTAGGAGAAAAAGTTACAAAGGCTGTTATCACAGTACCAGCTTATTTTAATGATGCACAAAGACAGGCAACAAAAGATGCTGGAGTAATTGCAGGTTTCGAAGTTGAAAGAATTATTAACGAACCTACTGCTGCAGCGTTAGCATATGGATTAGATAAAACTGAAGCGCATACAGTTTTAGTTTTTGATTTAGGTGGAGGAACATTTGATGTTTCTATCTTAGAATTAGGAGATGGAGTTTTTGAAGTTAAATCTACAAGTGGAGATAATAGATTAGGCGGAGATGACTTTGATGAAGTTTTGATTGATTATATTGCGAATGAATTCAAGAAACAAAATGGAATTAATCTAAAAGAAGATAGAGTTGCAATGCAAAGATTGAAAGATGCTGGAGAAAAAGCAAAAATAGAATTGTCTAGCTCAATGCAAACTACAATATCATTACCATATGTAAGTTCAACAGAAAAAGGGCCATTGCATTTAGAAATGACATTAACAAGAAATAAATTTAATGATTTAACAAAGCATTTAGTTGAAAGAACTGTTAGACCAGTTAAGCAAGCTTTGAAGGATGCAAACTTAGACCCATCAAAAATTGATAAAGTTTTACTGGTTGGTGGATCAACAAGAATCCCTGCAGTGCAAGAGAAAGTCAAAGAATTATTGCAGAAAGAAGGAGACAAATCCATTAATCCAGATGAAGCAGTTGCTGTAGGTGCTTCAATCCAGGGTGGAATTTTGAAAGGGGACATTAGAGATGTTTTACTTTTGGATGTTACACCATTATCATTGGGTATTGAAACTTTAGGTGGGGTATTAACAAAATTGATTGAAAGAAATACTACAATCCCAACAAAAAAATCTCAGATTTTCTCAACTGCTGCAGATAGTCAACCAGCTGTGACAATTCATGTAATGCAAGGTGAAAGAGCGATGGCCGTTGATAACAAATCATTAGGAAGATTTGATTTAGTAGGAATCCCGCCAGCACCAAGAGGAATACCACAAATTGAAGTTACATTCGATATTGATGCAAACGGAATTGTAAATGTTTCTGCAAAAGATTTAGGTTCTGGAAAATCACAAAAAATTACTGTTACTGGCGGTTCTGGAATGGATAAAGCAGAGATGGAAAAAGCTGTCAAAGATGCAGAGAGTTATGCTGAAGAAGATAAGAAAAAGGCAGAATTAATTGAAGCTAAAAACCATGCAGATACTTTAGTTTACACATCTGAGAAAATGCTTTCAGAGTATGGAGACAAAGTTGATTCAGAAACCAAAGAAAAAATTCAGAAAGAAGTTGATGAATTGAAAGAATCTTTGAAAAGTGAAAATACAGAAAAAATCAAAAAGCAAATTGATAAAGTAAATAAAGTCGTGCAAGAGATTGGTATGAAGATGTATCAACAACAAGGTGCAGAAGGAGCTGAGAAAAAAGCTGATGACAATGTTGTGGATGCTGAATTTGAAAAAGAGGAGAAATAGATGTATCAAAAGACAGGCAGTTCATACGTAAAACCTTCAAGTGGTAGTTATGGAGTTTCATCTAATGGTGGATATGAAATAAAAACATCTCGAAGAAAAAAAGACGGATGCTGTGAAGGCGGATGTGGAACTGCTTGTGTGAAATATAAAAATTATCAATAAAATGGATTATTACGAAACTTTGAAAGTGGAGAAGAATGCTTCGAAAGAAGAGATTAAGAAAGCTTACAAAACTCTAGCAAAGAAATATCATCCAGATTTAAATCCAGGGAACAAAGAAGCTGAACAGAAATTCAAGGAATTGAATGAAGCTTATTCTGCATTAAATGATGATTCCAAAAGGGAAAATTATGATAGATATGGAAGTGCTGAAACTAATAATAATTTTCAAGGATTTAATGGACAAAATTTTCAAGGTTTCGAGGATGCTTTTGAGAATTTTTTTGATCTTGGTGGAAGACGAGGGCGTGGAAGAAATAGAGGAAGGGATATTAAATATGAAATGGAAATTACTTTCCTTGAAGCGTGCTTTGGTGTGAATAAAGAAATTAATATTTCTAAATTGGATAAATGTGAAAAATGTAAAGGGCTTGGTGGAGAAGGTGAAGAGAATTGTAAGAAGTGTAAAGGCACTGGAAGAATTCAAAAAACATTTAGAACACCATTTGGAGTCTTTGCACAAACAACTATGTGTGATTTATGTAGAGGCCAAGGTAAAACCATCAAA
>Ga0209541_10017905_pt1 | contig 10307 bp, 11 predicted proteins | sample RifCSPlowO2_01_FD_184027 | JGI IMG/M metagenome (GOLD analysis project Ga0209541, IMG submission 184027) | Groundwater microbial communities from Rifle, Colorado - Rifle CSP2_plank lowO2_0.1 (SPAdes) (version 2) | ecosystem: Environmental > Aquatic > Deep subsurface > Groundwater | place...
GATTCAACATAATAGATTCCTTTGGGAACTTTAGCAAATCTTTCATCTATGGAGGCTGCAAAAAGTACATATTTATCTGCGATTCTGACCAATGCCGGATCGACCAGGTTTGGAACCCTGATTCCCGGCTCTTTTACGAAATTAAGGCCATCGGAGGAGATGGCTGATCCAATCCCGTGCTGCATTTCTGCTGCAGTTACATAATATATTCTTACTCTGCCATCCGGAAGAGTTATCGCGTCGGGTACAGAAGCCCAGCCATTGTCCCCGTTAGTCTCTGAATCAATTCTAAGCCCTTCTTTTTGGAAAGTTAATCCATCCGAAGATACTGCAGAAAAAATTTTGTGGATAGATTGTCCAGGCCCGGGGTTCTGGCTGTTAGCGCCCTTGTAATACATCCTTATTTTTCCGTCCGGAAGGTCTACGATAGTAGGATCGCAAACCTGGAATTCAAATCCTGTTTCTGGAGAGATTCTGACTCCTTGCTCTTTTACAAAAATCAGGCCGTCATTGGAAATTGCGGACAATATCCCTTTGCTGTTGCAGTAGTACAGACGAACTTTTCCCTCTTTCAAGCCATGGACAAAAGGAACAGACCCATCTACAACTCTTGAGCCGCCGTCTTTCTCCCAAGAAAAAGACAATGTTTCTGCAGCAGGTTCTGCTGGCATATTGTCAATTTCAGGGATTAAATCTTGGGGTGTTTCAACAGGTTCTTGTTCTGCTTCCGGAACATCTGCAATAGGTTCAGGTATTTTTTCTGAAGGAATTTCAGGAATTTCCTGTGTTGCGCAGCCATAAATTAATATGGTAAAAATCATCAGAAATAAAAGAGCCTCCCTTTTCATGCGTCAACTATCCCTCAGTCTATATATTAAGCTTTCGATTATTTTATATAGGAATATACTGCTATAAGTGTTATGGAGATATACTAAAACTATTTATTTTATTTGTTGCCGGGGCTTTAACTGGGTTATACGCCTCTAATGTTGGTGGGGGCTCATTGGTTACCTTTCCGTTATTGGTTTTATCCGGATTATCCACTCACATAGCAATTGCCACAAATAGGCTAAGTGCAGTTTTATTAGAATTCTCAAGCGCAGTTAAATTTAATAATGAAAAAAGCTGGATTTAAAATTAGGCGTATTGCTGGGGTTAATTGCAGCCGTTGGCTCATTCATTGGCTCGAGTATAGTGATACGGATTAATGAGAAATCCCTTAACTTAATAATCGCAGCAATTTTGCTGATACTGTCCATTACCCTGTTCAATAAGGATAAAATTGGAATTAAAGAAAAAAAATTTAATCATAAAAACATAATTATCGTTTCATTCTTCACTTTTTTATTGGGGATATACGGTGGTTTTTTTGGTGGCGGGTTTGGCACATTTATCATGTTCTTATTGGTGATGCTCGGATTGACATTTATAAAAAGCGCTGCAATTGGAAGGATTGTCGGTTTCATCATGTCTGCAAGTGCTTCAATAGTTTTTGCACTTAATGGATTAATCAATTACACTTATGCGCTTAGCCTTGGGCTTGGCTGTGCACTTGGGAGTTGGATTGGCGTGGGTATTGCCCTCAAGAAGGGCGATAAATTCATAAAAACATTGTTTATTATCATCATATTTTTAACAATAGCGAAATTAGTTCTTAACTTCTTCAATATCAACATAATCTAGGGATTTTGCTGTGTTTGCCTTGTCACTCACTTGGTTCGCTCGACAGCAAAGTTTTTTCTGAACTCTGCGAACGCAGGTTTCCGGAACTCCGTAGAGGGAAAAGAGCTTAGCAGGAATTGTCTTTTACAAAACAAAAACCTTTATTAACCGTCCTTTTCTTCTCCGATGAAAAGTTTTACGATGGGGTAACTATATGGGACAGGATGCTGTACAAAAAGAAACCGGCCAAAAAAAATCCATAGGACAATACCTGTTTGGCATCTATGACAGGAAATACAAGCTATTGCTTTTAATCCCGTTCATAGTCCTAATTCTCGCATTTGGGCAGATATTTTACCAGTATTATACTACCGGGGACTTCTTTAACAAGGACGTGTCATTGAAAGGTGGGGTCACTATAACCATACCTTATGCCAGGGATTTTGATGCACAGACTCTCGATGATTCACTTTCAAGGGCATTCCAGCAGAATGATATTTCTGTAAGGCTGCTTAAGGGCGCCGGCGTAACCACAGGGGTCATAGTTGAGGCGGACATCGATGGCAATAACAAGCAGCAACTTAATCCTTTGATTGATGAGGTCGGAAAATCATTGAAAATAGACATGGACAACACCAATTATGGGATTGAGATAATAGGCTCCAGCCTTGGAGCAAGTTTCTTCAGGGAATCAATAGTTGCTTTGGCAGTAGCTTTCTTTTTCATGGGGCTCGTAGTCTTCATATATTTCAGGACATATATACCTAGCCTGGCCATCATAATCGCCACAGTCTCCGATATGGCCGTTTCGCTCGCCGTAGTCAATCTTTTTGGGCTTGAGATAGGCACGGCAGGAATAGCTGCTTTCCTGATGCTGATAGGATACGGGGTTGACACCAACATTTTGCTCACAGTTAGGGTTCTCAAGAGAAAGGAAGACACAGTTATGCAAAGGGTCATGAGTTCGCTAAAGACAGGAATGACAATGACATTTGTCGCAATGCTTTCGGTCATTGTCGTGTTGTTTGTGTCGCAATCTGACATAATAAAGCAGATAATGATGATAACTCTCGTAGGATTGTTTGCTGATATCCTGTTTACATGGGTGCAAAATGTTGGCCTGCTGAGGCTGTATCTTGAAAGAAAGTCCAAGAAAGGGGCTGCCCTATGAACTATAAAATAAAGCACATTCTTACTAACTGGAGGATAATAATCCTTCTTATATTCCTCGTAGTGTCTCTTGTGGCTATCCACCCGACTTTAAGCAAGGGAGTAGCGATAAGAAATGTCATAACAAACAGCTCTGCAAGCATTGCCGGAATCCCGCAGCCAAAGCCAAATGTGCAGCCTGTTGCAAGAGAAAAGATATTATCCATAAACGGAAAAGACGTAAAGGATTCTGATGAATATTACAAGGCAATTTCGGCACTGCAGCCCAACAAGACGGTTTACATAAAAACTTCAAGTACAACTTACAAATTAGTAACGGTAGAAAAATTCCAGACAATAGAGCTGAACGAGACAGAGGAACTGATTATTGAGGAAGAAGTTCAAAGAAATGAGACAATAAACGGCTCAACAGCTATAATCAACACCACCATATCAAAAAAAGTCAATGTGCCAAAGACAAAGCAGATAAGCCTGGGCATGGAAGACATAGGATTAAGGGTGTATGATGCCCCGGCAACAAACATAAGGAAAGGCCTTGACCTGCAGGGCGGCACAAGAGTTCTTTTGCAGCCGGAAGTTAAGCTTAATCCTTACGATCTTGGAGTCCTGATTGACAATATGAAGGAAAGGCTGAATGTTTACGGCTTAAGCGACATAGTTATCAGGGATGCCGGCGACTTGAGCGGCAACCAGTATATTGTTGTTGAGATAGCAGGCGCGACAGAAGAGGAGATAAAAGACCTGCTTGCAAGGCAGGGTAAGTTTGAGGCAAAGATTGGCAACAAAACAGTTTTCAGGGGAGGCCAGGATATCGTGTATGTGGCGAGAAGCGCGACCGAAGCTGGAATTGACCCGAATGAAGGGTGCGGCCCGTCAGGCTCCCAATATTTCTGCAGGTTCAGGTTTTCAATCACTCTAAGTCAGGAAGCGGCCCAAAGGCAGGCAGACGCGACAAGAGACCTTGAGGTCGTGTACGACGACGCTACGGGAAGAAGTGACTATCTGAGCCAAAAGCTGGAATTGTACCTGGATGACAAGAATGTTGACGAGCTGAATATCGGAGCTGATCTTAAGGGGCAGACAGTGACTCAAATTGCGATTTCAGGCTCAGGCGTTGGGTCTAATCAGGAGGAGGCGATCAGCAACTCTCTAAGCAGTATGAAACGGCTGCAGACAATCCTGATAACAGGCTCATTGCCGGTTAAGCTGAGCATCGTAAAGACAGATTCAATATCACCGGTACTCGGAGAAGAATTTATGAATAATTCTTTTTTGATGGCAGCTCTTGCAGCCATATCTGTTGCCGTGGTAATAGGGCTTAGGTACAGGAAGCTGATTATAGCCATCCCAATTATGATAACCCTTGTTTCAGAAATAACCATTTTGCTTGGCGTTGCTGCTTTCATTGGATGGAACATTGACCTGGCTGCGATAGCAGGAATACTCATTGCAATTGGCACAGGCGTCAATGACCAGATTGTCATCACAGACGAGACTTTGAAAGGAGAAGGGGGATCTTCAAGCACGTATAACTGGAAAGAAAAAGTAAAGCGGGCTTTCCTGATAATCATGCTTGCCTATGCAACCGTAGTTGTCGCGATGATTCCTTTGATCTTTGCAGGAGCCGGCTTATTGAAGGGATTTGCAATCACGACAATAATAGGTGTCACAATAGGGGTTTTCATTACAAGGCCGGCTTACTCCTCGTTTGTTGAAATAATATTGAAATAAATCAAAACAAATAAATATGAGCGTTTTTCCTTCTTGAAGATGGCAACTAAAAGTTGGGCTATGATGCTTGTATTGTTCACGACGCTTTTAACCTCGTCGGCGCAGATTCTCTGGAAACTGGCATCTGCAACATTGGAGTTCAGCCTTTCCAGCATCTTAACAAATTATTATTTCATCGGCGGCATCTTGCTTTATCTTGTCGGCGGGACTCTGCTCATCATCTCTTTCAGAGGGGGGGAAGTCTCTGTTTTGTATCCAATAATAGCGACAAGCTATATCTGGGTTAGCTGGCTTTCAATATTCTTTTTGCATGAATCAATGAACCTGTTCAAATGGACAGGCATAGCCGCAATATGCCTAGGTATGATATCCCTTGGCTTGGGGAGCAAGAATTCTGCCTCAGTGGTGGCATAACATGGGAACCCAGCTATGGGCAATCGGGCTGGTGATTTCAGCAGCCCTGATAGGTTCATTTGGCCCAATACTCCTTAAGAAGGCGTCTGAAAAAAAATTGTCCAGCTTGAAGTCTTTGGCTACCAATTATCACCTGTTTGCAGGAGTCGGTCTTTATGCCTTAGGCACTCTATTGTTCATACCTGCATTAAAAGGCGGCGAGCTCTCAGTTTTATACCCTTTTGTTTCTGTAGCTTATATCTGGGTAAGCCTGTTTAGCGTAAAATTTCTGGGAGAGAAAATGAACATGTACAAATGGGCAGGAATTGCGCTGATTATAATAGGCGTTAGCTTCATAGGGTTCGGAAGCAAGTAGAAATGTTTTTATATACTCTTCTTCTTTTAACCGGCAATGCCAAAAACAATAATCCTTTCATTAGGCGGCTCTTTGATATTTCCGGATGATCTGGACAAGACTTTCTTGGGTAATTTCAAAAAAACAATTGAAAAGTATATAAAAAAAGATTACAGGTTCGCCATAGTCTGCGGCGGCGGCAAGCTTGCAAGAAACTTTCAGGAAATTGCTTCTAAAGAAAAGAGATTGACCAATGAGGAGCTTGACTGGCTTGGAATTTACGCGACAAAAATAAACGCTTTCTTGCTCAAATCAATGCTCAATGAAAATGCGGAAAATTTCATCGTTGACAATCCAACCAAAAAAATAAGGCTCAGGAATAAGATTGTCATAGCCTCGGGCTGGAAGCCGGGCTGGAGCACAGACTATGATGCCGTGCTACTTGCGAAGAACCTCGGCGTCAGTCAGGTGGTGAACATGAGCAATGTGGATTATGTCTATACCAAAGATCCAAGAAAATTCAGGGACGCAAAAAGGATTGAGCAGTTGAAATGGAAAGATTACATGAAGCTGGTGGGGGCAGAATGGAAAGCAGGAATGAATGCCCCTTTTGACCCTGTTGCAGCAAGGGAAGCTGAAAAATCCGGAATAAGAGTCTATATCCTTGGAAAAGATTTATCGAACTTCGGGAATTTTCTGGATAACAAAGGATTCAGGGGGACTGTAATAAGCTGAACCAAAATGGAAGAGTCATATAACTGGAATCTGATATGGATTGTTGCGGCACCGGTGGCTTTGGCTGAAATTTACCTGCTCTATTCGGGCATTAGCGGTTTCTGGAAATGGGTATCTTTTATAACTGCACCTGCAGTTACAGGATTAATAGTTTATTCAAAAGACAGGAAAAAAAGCAGCGTATTCACCGCAGTCGGGATAGTGCTCCTGGCTGCCGTGGTTATGAGACTTTTGGAACTATTCGGGCTTTTCTAAATGAAATCGCTTATCTTGTGGGTCTTCTCCTCGTGCCACAGCCACCAAATCAGGACAATTGCCTCTATCCCTTCAGCAGCTAGGGGAAGGTTCAGCCTCCCAATCAGGTTCAACCCGTAAGCCGCGTCCGAAAAAGGATAGAACGGCGCAACAGCGCCCACAAGGAGCCAGTCAAGGAAAATATGGAATGACACCCCGAACGCTATTACCCCGAACAGTATGCTTGCTTTCCTGTTGAAGTCAAAATAAATCACGGAAATCGCCAAAAACAGCAGAATAACAAGGAAAGTATGTGTGAAAACCCGGTGGAAAAACGGCACATCAAGCCCGATAAAACTGTTAAGCAGCCAGAATAAGGGCACATCAATGTCCGGCAGCAACCCAGCGATTCCTCCAATGAAAACAAAGTGCAATGGGAGTTTCCTCTTGTTTTTGATTATATGGTCCCTAAAAAGATCCAGGGCAATGATTGTGAACAGGACATGTACAACTGCTTGCGGCATTTTAGTGGTAAAATTTTTCTTTGACTATTGATATGAAAAGCACAAAAGCGAAAACCGAGGCAAACAAGAAACTTAGCAGTGATAGTATGGGTATGCCAAGAATTGCAGGCCCTTTTTCTATCTGGAACAGCAAGGCTGCGGTTATCAGCAACGCTGCAATCAGGAGCCCGTAGGCCACCCTGTTGCTGCTCCTGTCGATCTCGAGCGCTAATTTTTTTATGTCTGTATCCTCAATCTCAACCTTTACAGTGCCTCTCTGTATCCTGTCAAGGACTCTTTCCGCCTTTTCAGGGAATTCTTCGGCAAATCTCCTGTATCTGCTCATGCTATGGACAAAATTCTTCAGCATATATGCCGGGCTAATCCTTTTGGCCATCAGTTTTTCAATAAACGGCCTTGTGCTTTCTATGAGCTTGAAATCAGGGTCGTACTCCAGTGCAATTCCTTCAAGTGTTATTACAGTTTTTCCAAAAAGGACCAGCGACGCAGGTACCCTTAGCTTATGCCTTAGCCCAATCTCTAGTATCTCTTCAAGCACCTTGCTTATTTTTATCTCTTTGATTGAGGAGTCCCTCAAAGGCTGAATCAAAAGGTCTATGTCATACCTCAGCTGATCATAGTCGGTTTCATTGCTTTCCATGCCCATTCCGCTCAAAGTCTCCATAATTATATCCGCGTCCTGCCTGACTATGCCGTAAATAATGTCCATAGCCCTGCTCTTCAGCCTTTCATCGAAATAGCCCACTATGCCAAAATCCACAAATGCTATTAAGTTGTCTTTCAAGACTATGATGTTGCCGGGATGAGGATCCGCATGGAATATCCCGTGCACGAACACCTGAGTCATTATGGCGTCAAACCCATTTTTGATTACTTGCCTAAAATCAACATGCCTTTTCTTTATTTCCCTGAGATTGGTGAGCTCTACTCCTTCAATGAATTCCAGAGTCAGGACCATTCCCGTAGTCAAGTCATCATAAACCTTCGGAATCCTCACAGTTTTGCTGTCCTTGAAATTCTGGAAGAATCTTTTCGCATTTCTCGCTTCAAGCCTGAAGTCGAGTTCTCTTTCAGTCCATTCCTTGAATTCGGCTATTATCTTCACTGGCTTGTATTTTCTGATGTTTTCTGCGTGTTTTTCAAGAAGCCCTGCAAAATAAAACATGATTTCTATGTCGGTTTCCATTAACTGCTTTACTTTCGGCCTTTGCACCTTTACAGCCACTTTTTGTCCGGTTTTCAGTGTGGCTTTGTGCACCTGGCTTATTGAAGCTGATGCCACAGGTTCTTTGTCAAAATGAGAAAAAATATTTTCTATGCTTCGCCCGAACTCTTTTTCTATCGTGGACTTTACATCACTAAACGGGATTGGAGGAACCTTGTCCTGTAATTTTTCCAGCTCTTTGCAGTACTCCTTCGGGACCAAATCCGGCCTTACGCTCAGCACCTGCCCCAGCTTTATAAATGTGGGTCCCAGCCTTTCAAGGGTCCTTCTGAGCCTTACCTCGGGCTTTAAGTCCTCTTTTTTCCCAAGTTTCCGCTTGAGAATCTTTGTTACAGGGACGTGGTGCCTTAACCCGATTCTGGACAGCAAGAAGTCAAAACCCTCTTCAAATAGCACGGCAAGTATCTGCCTTAACCTTTCTATATCTCGCACCTCTTTTACTAAATGCAGCATTTTGATTTACATGAATACTTCTTTGTTGACCCAATGATCATAATCCCTGTTTGCTTTAGCCTTAATCTTCAAAATGCATGGTATCCTGTAGGAGTGGACTTTTCTTACCTCTTTTTCCAGAGCCCCTGACTTTTTTTCATTGGTCTTGGCGATTATGACGGCCTCTTCGCCATTCGCAATCTTGCAGTTCCACCAGTACATGCTCCTTATCGGGAATATGTTTGCGCACCCTATGATTCTTTTCTTCAATAGGTGCATGGAGACCTTTTCAGCTTCTTTCCGGTCTTTGCATGTTATATAAACCAGCAGCATACCTTAGTCTGTGGGCTTAATATTTATTAATCTATTGAATTTTTCTTATGTAATTTTCTTATGTAATTTTAAATATATCCTTTATCACGCATTTTTTGGATTTAAATGTGGTTTCACCGCAACGCTTAACTGCCGGAATAGCTGATTTTCCGCTATCTTTAAAAAACATCAAGCACTTCTTTGCGCTATGTACCTTTTTTCAAATGTGCTTGGAGTCTTCGTATTTGACGATAAACTAAACAAGGTAGATGAAATCTTATTCAAAACTTTTGAAGATTCCCAAAACAAGAAGAATCTGATAGAAAAAATGAAAGGCAGGCACAAAGGCCTGAAAGAGCCGGATGGCAATTCCATTAGAAAAATAATGCTCTATTTCAAGAGCGAAAACTTGCTGAATGAATTCTATATTAAGAATCTTGAACTGACGAAATTTGACACAAGGAATTCCGTAAAAAATGATTTGCTGCTGATCCACTCTACAAAATCCATTGGGGAAATTGACAAAGCAATAGACCTTCTTGTCAAAAGGCTGCGTGAGTGGTATGATATATACAATCCTGAGTTTTCAAGGTCAGTTGATGATCATGAAAAATTTGTAGGCGAAATTCTTGAAAAAGAAAAGGACGAGCTTCTCAGGCAAATAAATGTTGAGGCGACTGACTCTATTGGTGCAAGCTTTGCGCCTCAGGACATTGAGCCCATTAAAAGCTTGGCGCGCCAGATATGCAATCTATACCAGCTAAGAAAAGCCCAATTTGAATATATCTCTGCATTGATGGACGGTTTATGCCCTAATCTAAAGGCAGTATGCGATGTCCTTGTTTGTGCAAAACTTATGGAGCATGCAGGCAGCCTGAAGAGATTAAGCGAGATGCCCTCTTCAACAATCCAGGTGCTTGGCGCCGAAAAAGCTCTTTTCAGGCACATTAAGACTGGCGCAAAGCCCCCAAGGCACGGCTTGATAATAGCGCATCCCCTGATTGCAAGGGCGCCGGAAAAAATGCACGGCAGGATTGCAAGGGCGCTGGCCGACAAGATATCCATAGCTTCGAGAGTTGATTACTTTAACGGGCAATTCATCGGCGATAAACTAAGAAAGGAATTGGAAGAGAAATATAAACAATAAAATGATAAGGCAATCAAAAATATTTGAGGTTTACGAGTCTGAAGGCAGGAGAAGGCAGCTTTACACCATTAACCTTGTCCCCGGAAAGAACGTCTATGGGGAAAAGCTTGTTTCAGAAAATGGCGCAGAGTTCAGGGAATGGGATGCTTCAAAGAGCAAATTAGCCGCTTCTATCCTGAAAGGCAGCCCTAACATAGGGATAAGAAAGAATGATGCGGTGCTATACCTTGGCTCGGCTTCAGGCACCACAGTAAGCCATGTATCAGACATCGTTGGCAACAAAGGCATGATTTTTGCTGTTGATTCTGCACCAAGGGTGATGAGGGACCTTATTTTCCTTGCGTATGGCAGAAAAAACATCGCCCCTATACTGGCGGATGCCAACAA
>Ga0209541_10017907_pt1 | contig 10307 bp, 12 predicted proteins | sample RifCSPlowO2_01_FD_184027 | JGI IMG/M metagenome (GOLD analysis project Ga0209541, IMG submission 184027) | Groundwater microbial communities from Rifle, Colorado - Rifle CSP2_plank lowO2_0.1 (SPAdes) (version 2) | ecosystem: Environmental > Aquatic > Deep subsurface > Groundwater | place...
CTCTTCCACGCTCAATGTTTTTACTCCGGGCCCGAAATATTCCAGGATTTTTCCGGTTCCACCATCCACATCTATTCTGCGGAGCACCTCTAGGATTACGTCCTTGGCAGAGCACCATGGCTTTAGCTGGTTTGTAAGCTTTATGCCGACAATCTTTGGCATTCTTAGGGTATACTTTCCAGTGGCCATTGCTGTCGCAACATCTAAGCCGCCTGCCCCAATCGCAATCATGCCGCTGCCGGCTGATGTCGGCGTATGGCTGTCTGCGCCAATCATAAGCTGCCCTGGCTTCGTGAAGCGCTCCATATGGACAAAATGCGAGATTCCGTTTCCAGGGGCTGAGAAATAAACGCCGTATTTGGCAGAAATTGTGCGAAGGAACAAATGGTCGTCCATGTTCTTGTAGTCCGTCTGCAGCAGGTTATGGTCTACGTATTGTATGCAGAAAGAAGGCTTTACCTTGGCTATGTCCATGGCCTCAAATTCCAAAAAGGCCATTGTGCCTGTGGCATCCTGTGTCAAGGTCTGGTCAACTTTCACAGTTATCTCTGAGCCAGGCTCAGGCCTGCCTTCCAGAATATGCTCTTTTACGATCTTTTCTGCTAATGTAAGCCCCATGAGAAGCCACGATTAAAAGAAATTTTATAAACGTTTTGCTTTAAATGAAGCGCTCAGCCGCTTTTGCGATGCCTCTGACATGCTGCACTGTTTTACGGAACAATTCCTTTTCCATCGCATTTAATCTTATTTGGATGACTTTTTCAATGCCGTTCTTCCCTAAAATCACAGGAACACCGATGAACAGCCCTTTCTGGCCGTATTCTCCGTCCAGATAGGCTGCAGCTGGCAATACCCTCCTTTTGTCTAATAAGATTGCTTCTACCATCTCTGCTATCGCATTTCCTGGCGCAACCCATGCGGATGTTTTTAGCAGAGGCAGAAACTCTCCGCCGCCATTCCTTGTGCGCTCCACAATCTTATCCAGCTCTTTTTTGGAAAGCCATTCTTTTGCAGGGATTCCTGCCACATTCGCATATCTCAGCACAGGAATCATGGTATCGCCATGCCCGCCCAACACAAAGGCCGTGACATCCTGCACAGACACGTTCAGCTTTTCTGCGAGAAAGCTTCGGAATCGAGCTGAATCCAGTGTTCCGGCCATTCCGAGTATGCGTTGTTTTGGGAATCTAGAGACTTTTGCAGCTACGTGCACCATCGCATCCAAAGGGTTGGAAACAACAATCAGCACGCATTTCGGAGAATATCTTGCTATATCCTTTGTTACTGATTTTATGATTCCGGCATTTATCCTTACCAGATCATCCCTGGACATGCCCTCTTTTCTTGGCATGCCGGCAGCGACAACAACTACATCAGAATCCTTTGTCAGCCCATAATCATTGGTCCCGGTAATTGAAGCATCAATACCAATAACAGGCAGAGCCTCCTGAAGATCAAGGGCTTTTCCCTCGGCAAGCCTTTCATCAATATCAACAAGCACAACATCTGCCAGCTGCTTGGCTGCAATCCATAAGGCAGCAGCGCTTCCGACATTTCCAGCACCTACAATGCTGACTTTCCGCCGTTTCAAGAATTATCTCACCACGCAGGTTTTTTTGCCGACAAATATTTTTGGGAGGTGCCTCTTTCCAAGGTTGAACATTTCTTCAGGGCTCATGGCAGTTGTTCTGCCCTTTACATATTCTTTCTGGATTGCCTCAAAAATCCTTTTAATGCCTTCGTCGCTCTTGTCAATCCCTTTAAATCCGAGGCATTGCTCTACCCAGAATGCCACTCCAGCCAATCCGCTCTTGTCAGTCACTGACACGCTTAATGGCCTGTTAAGGATTTTGGCAGTATCAAATATATTGTAAATCTCTTCATTCTTTATCGCACCGTCTGCATGTATGCCTGCAAGCGTGACATTGAAGCTCTCTCCCACAAACGGATAGTTGGGCGGCACCAATGCGCCTATCTCGTTCCTGAAGTAATTCCCTATCTCAGTGATCACGCTTAGGTCCATGCCGTTTGTGCTTCCTGTCAGTGATGCATGCTCGATGCACAGCCCTTCAATGGGCGGATTGCCTGTACGCTCCCCGAAGCCAAGAAGTGTTCCATTGGCAGAAGCGCACCCGTACAGCCATGCTGTAGACGCATTTATCAGCACTTTATGGAAATCATTGTGGCCATGCCATTCAAGCTGCTCTTTCGGCACTCTGGCCTCGTGCACAAGCACATTTACCAGTTTTGGCACGCTGCGCGGCAGTGCTGCCCCAGGATACGGCGTTCCATATCCCATTGTGTCGCATATCCTTATCTTTACAGGCATGCCTGTCTCTTCCTGCAGCCTCATCAATTCCTGCGCATATGGCACCACGAATCCGTATATATCGGCCCTTGTCGTGTCCTCAAAATGGCATCTTGGCTTTATCTCCTCATCAATGGCGCGCCTCACAATAGAAAGATATTTTTCCATTGCTTTTTTCCTGTCAAGGCCCAGCTTCAGGAAGGTATGGTAGTCAGATACGCTTGTCAATATGCCTGTTTCTTCAAGGCCCATCCTCTTTACAAGCTCAAAGTCTTTTTCCGCAGCGCGTATCCATCCTGTAACTTCAGGGAACTTAAATCCCATCTTAGTGCATTTTCTGACAACCTCCTTGTCTTTGTCGCTGTACAAAAAGAATTCGCATTGCCTAATGACGCCATTTTCGCCTCCCAGGCGATGCAGCATCTCGTACAGGTCAGTGATTTGCCTTACTGTATATGGCGGCCTTGCCTGCTGGCCGTCGCGGAATGTAGTGTCGGTAATCCAGAATTCATCAGGAGGGTCAATATCCACTGATTTGCCGTCAAATGGCGTTTTTGGTATCTCTGAATAAGGGAATGTTTCCCGTAGAAGATCAGGGCTCTCCTCGTGCTCTATCTCAATCTTCTTTCCGTCGGGCTTCTTATAAATATCCTTGCTTGCTTTCAGGAATTGGAACTTCCCCACGTTGTACACCCCCATGATTAGGCAAAAATCCTGGTTTTATAAAGCTTGCGCTACAGATTGGCATCTGTGCGCAAAGCCGCTTTTCTTACAGCTTCAGCCACTTTTGGCACGACCTTTTTGTTCAAAGCATTCGGGATAATGCTGTCTTTTGACGGCTTCTTGATGAAATCAGCAAGGGCATGGACAGCAGCCAATTCCATCTCAGTGTTGATTGTTTTTGCCCTTGACTCAAAAACCCCCTTGAAAATGCCCGGGAAGGCAAGCACATTGTTAATCTGGTTGGGAAAATCGCTTCTGCCTGTTGCAACAACAACAGCCCCTGCCTTCAATGCCTTGTCCGGCATGATCTCCGGCACAGGATTTGCCATTGCGAATACAACTGGATTTTCTGCCATTTTGCGTATCATATATGGCTTGATTAAGTTGGGGCCTGCCACGCCTATCAGTACATCTGCGCCTTCGACAGCATCTGAAATCGTGCCCTTCACCTTTTTTCTGTTCGTATATGTCGAAATCTCTTTTTTATACTGGTTTAGGTTTGAGCGCCCCTCATAAATTATGCCGTCCCTGTCGCATACGATAATTTCGCCTATCGGGACACATATCCTGTGGTTGTATCCTATGCATTTCAGGATCTTTGTTGTTGCAATGCCTGCAGCGCCTGCGCCTAACACAACCACCTTTAATTTTCCGAATTTCTTCTTCACAACCTTCAGTGCGTTTATCAAGGCAGCCAGCAGCACAATGGCAGTTCCGTGCTGGTCATCATGAAAGACAGGAATGCTCAATTCCTCTTTTAAGCGCTCTTCAATCTCAAAGCATCTGGGGGCTGCAATATCCTCCAGCTGGATGGCTCCGAAGCCGGGTGCAATCAGTTTAACGGTGTGTATAATCTCATATACATCCTGCGTATCAAGGCAGATGGGAAATGCATTCACGCCTGCAAACTCCTTGAACAAGACAGCTTTTCCTTCCATTACAGGCAGTGCTGCTTCCGGGCCTATATTCCCCAGCCCCAATACAGCAGAGCCGTCAGTTACAATTGCTACCATATTCCCTTTGGAAGTGTAATGGTATACATTGGCCTTGTTTTTCGCTATCTCAATGCATGGTTGGGCTACACCAGGCGTGTAAGCCAGGCTAAGGTCTTTCCTGTTCCGTATCTTTGTCTTGGAAGAAATCTCAATCTTTCCTTTCTTTTCGCGGTGCATAGCCAGGGATTGTACGTATATACTGGCCACTCTTTGTTTAGAAATTAATATCGCCCCCCTTTTTGTTGTCCATAAGCCTGATTTACAGGCTGAGCGCCTTCTTCAGCGCCCCGACATCATATCCGACTATGATGGTTCCATCGACATCAATGACAGGAACACCCATCTGGCCGCTCTTCTCGGTCATCTCCTGTGCAGCCTTGCTGTCTTCTGCTACATTGATGTCAGTGAAAGGGATGTGGTGCTCTTTCAAAAACTCCTTTGCCTTGTGGCACCATGGGCACACCGGTGTACTGTATACTTTTACTTTCTTTCCGCTTTTCTTTTTCTCTGCCATGCTTGTATCCTCCGTTTTTCAAAAATAAGGTACTATTTAAATATTATCATTGCATAAATGTCAGAATTTCCCATCCAATCTATGGCTGGTGGTTCTTGACATAATGGAAAGACAGTAGAGGAAAAGAGGAGCTAAACCTTTACCATCTCCATGTTTTCATTTTAAACGGCCTTGCTTCTATATCTTTTCTTTAAGGCTTAAAACAAAGCTTTAATGTGGGTATTCTATCCGGTCTGCGATTGGTGGTTAGGATGCAGGCATCCTCATTCAGAATATCCACATTCTTAGAAATCCGGCCGAGCGAAAGCAGTGAGCGAGCAACTCCCCAGTCTGTGACTGGGGATGTCGGATTTCTCTTGAATGGGGCTTTGCAGAAACAGCAAAGATTAAATACAAGTTGATATTTTCAACTATCCATTTAAAAAATAAACCTAACGTTTAGGAGGTTCATATGAAGCACATTGTAGTTGCGCCGGTTGGCGACCATATTGATGACATATTTGTCGGCATACGCGAGTTCCCGACAGAGCGTGTCGTCCTTATTGCGCCACCGCATAGGAAAAGCGAGGCACAAAAGGCAAAAAAAGGATTGGAGAAGTTCAGGATACCTGTAAGCATCCGTGAAATAAAAGGCAATGTCTGGGAGGAGATATTCGCGGCTGTTTCCGAAATCAAGCAGCTGGAGAAGGGCAAGAATGTCATTGTAAATGTCTCGACAGGGGACCGCGATAGCAGGTGCGCCGCAACAAGTGCTGCCTATGTGAACGGCATCAAGGCCTTTGCTGTTGACGGCGACCATGCCATGCTGCTGCCTATACTGAAATTCTCATATTACAAGACGCTCACGGATAAGAAGATGGAGCTGCTACGCCTGCTGAACAATAAGGACTGCTGCGCTTCCCTGGAGCAGCTTAGCAAGAAGTCAAGGATGAGCCTGCCTCTCATCTCCTATCACATAAATGGCAACCTGAAATCAGAGGGCCTGAAGGATTTGGGCCTTGTAGAGACAGCAGAGGAAAAGGGAAGGGTTGCGATAAAACTGAGCATGATGGGCAGGATGCTTCTCAAGGGCTATATCCATCAGGACTGAATTGCATTTACCTTAGATTTCTCAATTCTCCTGTATAAAAAATAAATTAAGACAAGATAGCCTGTATAAAATAATATTTCAAGCAGGCTTGGATTGCCGTTGTAGCCAAATAAGCCTGTGAGGAAGCTTCCGATAACTCCCTTCTCGTGAAGCGCAGGATAAACACCCTGTTCGGCAAGCGGTGCAGCCGGGTTGATGTCCCAGACATGCTCAATGATTGGGTTGAATACTCCGGCTTCTTCAAACTCATGGATTCCATGCGCAACCAGGCCTGCAGCAAACAAGATAAGCAGCACGCTGCTTGCATTGAACAGCTTTTTCAGGTTGACCTTCTTCATGCTCATGAAGAACACGTATCCAATCACAATTGCAATTGCTACCCCAAGAAGCCCGCCTATAAAGCTGACTCCGCCTGCATAATTAGTGGCGTTCAGGAAAATTACTGTTTCAACACCCTCCCTTATTATCGCAATGAATATCAAAAGAAAAATCCCGACATGCGAGAACAACGGCTGGGCCCTCTGCAAATGTTTCTCCACCTTCCCTTCAATCTCTTTTGAAATATGCTTCTGCCGCATCATCCATAGTATCATTGTTGTGAGCAGGAAAGCCCCTATAAGCATTGTGGCCCCTTCAAAAATTTCTTCTGCGCTTCCTTCAAAACCTCCGGCAATTAACGTGAATGCTATAGCTGCTAATAAGCTTGCAAGAATTCCGGAAACAATCCCATAGAAGACAGTTTTCTTGTAGTTTCGATTGTTTGTCCTGTTCAGATACGCAAAAACAATCCCGACAACCAGGCTTGCTTCCAGCGTTTCCCTTGACGTTATTAAAAAAGATTCCAGCACTTCAAAACACCTCGCCTGATGGCGCACATTTGCAGAAGAATGCCTGCAATCATTGCTGTCAAACTATTGTTAAGTTTGGACATCCAAACCTATATTTAAACCTTTCTATTTGTTCGGTATGCCGAACAGAATTCTATTTAAGCTTTCCCAGCACCTTTGCCAAGCGCCCTACTGTCTTGTCGCTGAACGCATGCTCAAGGTTGCACGCTTCGTCGTGCACCCTGTCGTAAGGCACTCTCAGCACTTCAGAAAGGAATTCGCTTATCACATTGTATTTCCTGAAGACGCGCTTTGCTTCTTTTAATCCATTAGCGGTAAGTCTTATGACCTTCCCTTCTCCGTAGCGGATAAATCCTTCCTCCTCAAGCTTCCGCAGCATCTCGGAAACAGAGCCTTTTGTGATGTCAAGGTAATTTACAAGATCGACAGAATGCACTTCCTTCCCAAAATCCTTCTTGAACTGGTACACAGCCTTGAGATACATCTCCTTGCTTAGCCTGTCCCGCTGCTCCTTATGCAGGTCCAGATGCTCTTTTATGCTTAGGTGATGGGGCATGAAAAAAGCAAAGAAAAGATGTTTTATAAAGATTTCCAATCCTAATCATTCTTACATGCTTATTGTTCGGCATTCCAAATAAACAAACTTTTATAAACTGATTTTTATGTAAATGTGCCTTAAATGGTGGCATATTATGATTTATGGGTTGTATTCATATTCGGCCTGATTACTGCATTAGCTACAGGTTTGGGTGCTTTGCCTTTCTTCTTCACAAAAAAGATTCCAGAACGTCCTGAAGCATTGTTATACGGGATTGCAATAGGCGTGATGATATCTGTTTCTATTCTTGGGCTGATCCCTGAAGGGCTGAAATACGGGACAACCACGAGCGTGAGCATAGGCCTGATTTCAGGCGCATTATTCCTCCATCTGGCTAACAGTATGCTTCCCCACCACCATAACCTCTACAAAAAACTGACAGGCGCAGACAAAAAATCACTTTTCCTGATTGTGGGTGTTTTAACTATCCACAGCTTTCCTGAGGGCTTTGCTGTCGGAACAGCATTTGCAGGTTCCAATGAGCTTTTCTGGCTGGTCTTTATTGCCATCTCCATCCATAACATCCCTGAAGGATTGGGGGTTTCTGTGCCAATGGCGCTCAGCGGAGTTTCCAAATGGCGTATGGTGTTTGTCTCAATCTTCACCAGCCTTCCCCAGCCAATAGGTGCGGTCATCGCTTATATCCTAGTAACCACCATCAAAGGTATCCTGCCTTTCTCATTCGGCTTTGCAGCAGGCGCAATGATCATGATGGTAATTTACCATATGTCTCCCAGCGATTACCATATCAAGAAGAAGAGCTGGGCCTCTATAGGCACCATCATAGGCTTTAGCATTATGATTGTTCTAGACCTATCCTTTAGGCTTCTACGATAAGCGTTCAGCTACGCGTTAAGAATGCAAACCATCGCCTAGACAGCACATATCTCTTGTCAATGTGCACTGCATCCGATGTAAATCTGCTGTCGAGCTTGTCTAGCAGCGTGTTGAAAAGGATGTACAAGCCAGTGATGCCAATCGCAAACAATAAGCGCTCATAAGCCACTACAGGAATCAATCCTACCCACTGGCTTGCGCTCATAGGAACAGTCCATATCCAGGCTGCTCCGCCTACAGAATGGGCAGTAAATGTGGCTCCTAAGCTCTTCAGGAATGCGTTATTGGAATATCTTTGGGGCAATGCTTTCACTATGATCGGAATTGTCCAGTACAACGCAAAGAACCACACAGTCCTTCCAATGGGATGCGCGATAAACAGAAGGATGGCTGCCAGCGGAACTATGACACTGATTTTAATCTTGTCCTTGTTCACGCCGAAATAATATGCTGCGAACAGCATCGGCAGCAATCGGACAAGGTTAATGGCTGTCCATTCGCTTCCCAAAGAGAAGAAATTCGCAAGTTCTGCAATCAGCACAGCTGCAATACCCACTACTGGCCCCAGGAAACTGCCTGCAATCGGTCCGAAAAACTGGAAGAGCGTGAAGAACTGGTTGTCAGCTCCAACCAACGCCGAGAAATTGATGCGCTGGCCCACAAATGCCAGTGTACTGAATAGAATCAGGAACACAAAGCCTTTTTTGGTCATGATTTTCTTGAATTCCATACTGAAACACCCCGCACCCATTGATTTTGGGATGTTTATAAAGTTTTCCATTGAAAGTTTACTTTTGTTTTTCTTCAATTATCGCTGCGCCGACATAACCGCAGCTTTTGCACATGTATTTCCCGAACTGGGCGCCCATATACAGGGTTATGCTCTTTGATTTGCATACCGGGCACACTAAGAAACGAAAAGGCTTCTCTTTCTTTCTTCTATTTGTCATAATTTAATGGATTTCTTCACACATTATTTAATATTAATGATTATATCATTTCCAATTGATATATTATTCTCTTTGCTGAACCCCTTGTTCACTTCCAGCACGTATTTGGCAGGCTCGGAAGAAACGTATATCTGGCAGTCTTCTGTTTTGCACGGCTCAGCCTCCTGGATGTCCACTATGGCATTTTCAGAATTGATGAAAATCATGTCCAATGGAATGAGCGTATTCTTCATCCAGAAGCTTTGAGTCATTTCTTCCTCAAAAACAAACAGCATACCTTTGTCTTTATCAAGGCTCTTGCGGAACATCAGCCCTTCACTCTGTTCAGAAGGCTCGTCAGCAATCTCCACAAAAACAGGAACCTGCTTTTCAGGGGTAATCACAGTTATATGGGATAATTCCTGCGCTTTGCAGCCGACCAAAAAAATAAGCGCAAAAAGAATAAATTTTTTCATGGTCTCCTTTCAACAAGATATCTTTAATTGCCATTGGTCGGGCTTTTTTTGTATATCCTAAGCATAAAAAATACAGCTGCAGCAAACATCACAATATTCAATATCTGCCCCATTGTCAGATTGAAAATGATAAATCCGAGCTGCTGGTCAGGCTCCCTGAAAAACTCAATAAAAAAGCGCAATACGCTGTACATCATCACAAAAGTCAGGAACAGCGTTCCTTTCCTCAGCTTCCTGTCCTTCATGTACCACAATGCTCCGAAAATCAGGAAGTTCTTGGCTGATTCGTACAATTGGGACGGATGCCTGAAGCCCTCATAGTCCTTGAATTTAACAGCCCATGGTACATTTGTAATCCTGCCGACCAGTTCGCCATTAAGGAAATTTCCAATCCTTCCCAATGCCAGCGCAATGGCAGAAGGAATAACTACAATGTCAGCTATCTCAAGGATATCAATTTTTTTTCTCTTTGAAAACACATATGCAGCTGCAATTGCGCCTGTTAAGCCGCCGTGAAAGCTTAAGCCGCCGTGCCATAAGGCAAATATCTCCAATGGATTCTGGAAATAATAGCTAAAATTATAAAAAATAATGTAAAACAGCCTGGCCCCTATTATAACGCCAATCAATTCATAAAAAATAAGGTCAGCAACATCCTCCTTGCCCAGTCCAAGTTCTTTTTTTTTGGCCAGGTGATATATCATGAAATATGACAGCACAAACCCTATCACATAGATTAATCCGTAATACCTCATCTCAAGCGGTCCTAGCCGCAGCATTACAGGGTCAATGTTGTTAAAAAACATTTAATGCACCTTTTTGACTGAAAGGTAAAACCCGATGCGGTTCAGTGCCATTAGGCAGTATAGAACAATGGAGCTGAATACAGCAAAAAATCTTACAAACGCACCCGCATCCCATCCAAATTTCCCAAGGCCTATGCCTGCCAGATAGTAGATTGTCGCCAGCGCCAACAAAACGGCAGCGCT
>Ga0209541_10017909_pt1 | contig 10306 bp, 10 predicted proteins | sample RifCSPlowO2_01_FD_184027 | JGI IMG/M metagenome (GOLD analysis project Ga0209541, IMG submission 184027) | Groundwater microbial communities from Rifle, Colorado - Rifle CSP2_plank lowO2_0.1 (SPAdes) (version 2) | ecosystem: Environmental > Aquatic > Deep subsurface > Groundwater | place...
TGAAAAATTTAGAGATATGACGCGGTATCCAAAAATTAGATGGAGTCCGGGATGGAACGCCAATATAAAGCCGTGGCAGTTGTTTGAGCACAGAATTGCATTGGCCCGAGAGTTGCGAAATCCGGAAAAGATAAATCAATTTTCAGAATTTATGGATTTTTTTGTTGTGGATTTGAAGGAATTTTTTGGAAAGAACCAATTTCAAAAAACGAGTTGGGAATTGATAAAAAACGCAATGTTAAATGATAACGACATTGTGAGCAATAAATACGGAGATGGTGATTATGGAGAAATTTTCAAGAGAGTTTTGGAGAAAAACGGATAATCTCTATGGACGAAGAAAAAGAGCGGCAAAAAGAAATAAAAGAAAAATTGGAAAGCGAGGGGCTCGACCCGGACGAATTTAACGAGGACAAGCAAGAAGAGCTTGCTGATTTACTTTAATTAAACATGGTCAAGACAACTCAAAAAGAAAATAAAGAACGATACCAATGCGAGGAGTGCGGATTTCACTATGCCGAAAAAGAAATGGCGGAAAAGTGCGAAGTGTGGTGTCGGGAGCACAAGAGTTGCAATATCGAGATCACGGCTCACGCCGAAGAAAATAAAAAACATGATTCCAAAATATGACCTGGATAAAATTAAGTTCGCGACCGATGCACCGACTTTTGAGAAGGCGGTTGATTTATATGAGAAAAGGAGGGTAACGCAGTTTAAAGAAGGGATCGGTGCATATTCGGCTGTGGTGCTCGGCACAAAATCTTATCGGGTTTCGGTTGAGACACAGCGGTATGATTTGGCTACTTGTGAATGTTATCTCGGTCAGAACGATAGGCTTTGCAAGCATATGGTGGCTGTGGCGATTTATGTGGTGATGGGTGGCAAAAAATTGAGCGACGAAGATAGGCGGCTCGTTTCTCAAGCTGTTTGCAGTGGTCGATTGGGAGAATTAAGCAAGAGTGAGTTGGCAGTAACGAAGAAAGCAATCACCGCCAGCATGCGATATATCAAATCATACGAGGGCCCGTCGCGCACTTGGTTTGCGTATCAAAGCTCACTCTCCGAAGGATGCAACCGTTTATCAAAAATTGTTTCCGAGTTGCCGGTAAGCAAGCAAACCGCAAAAGTTCTGGTTGATATGCTTTTGCGACTTGATGATAGATTGTGTCGCGGCGGCGTTGATGATTCTGATGGCACCGTAGGCGGATTCATCGAGGAAACCGTGCAAGCGCTTAAAGAATACGCAAAACTCAATCCTTCTTGCGTTGAAGCGTTCAACGAACTAAAAGGTAAAGAAACCTGTTTTGGCTGGGAGGAACCGCTTTTGGAATTCGTTAAGAATTGATATAATGATGTTGAAATAGTGAGAATCGGTATTTATCGGTGAAAGCCGGTAACAGAATTGTGCAATAAGTCCGCCATCCGTCTTGTGCGGTGGATTTGTCCGAAAGGGCAAAGGGTGTGGTGAAAAGCAATTCTGGCTTACGGGTGTACCGAGAGCTTGGCTAAGGGCCGAGGGGCGCGAGAGAAATTCTTCTCTCTCGCTCGCTGTTCCCGCAAAGAACTCCCATCACGGGAGTTTTTTGCTTCCAGACAACAGTGAGTAGCGGGATGGTGTAAGTTTATAGGTTGGCAAATTCTCGCAAATCAGGTATGTAAATATACCCATTTTGCCTCTCAAAAATGGTTCTAATATTGTTCACGGTGTGGAGCCAGTCAGGAAATTGCAATGTTTTCAAAACCTTGCCAAATTTTCACTGGCTCCATATGTTGGACTGATTTATCTTTGTTGTTTACACTGTATCTATGAAAGTGCTCATTGGTGTTTTTGTGTTTCTTTTCGTAACTCTTTTGGGCGGTTTTTTTGTTTTTAGGGGTGGTGATAAGGTTGCGGTGGATACTTCTCGGGGAAGTTTATCTTGGGTTGAGGTGGAAAAACCTAAAATTTCGCTTCTGACTGAAAGTGGTGTTGTGCTTCATGATCTTAAAACTGGCGATGAACTTGCAGAAGGCAGTATCATTGCGACCGACAAAAATGGACGCGCAACGATACACTTTGCCGATGGGTCACGAGTACGCCTTGACAGCGAGACGCGTCTTAGAATTGAAAACGGTTTCTTTCAACATAGCGATCGGACGCTATCCGTTAAACTTTATCTTTTCGCGGGTCGTCTCTGGTCGCGGGTGGTTTCTCTCACGACGCCGGCTTCGGAATGGCGCGTTGAGACAGGTAACGCGGTTGCTGTCGTACGGGGAACTACCTTTGGCATTGAGTATGATAAGGATATTTCGCGCATTGTAGGATCGCAAGATTCTGTGGTGGTACAACTTGTTGATCCTTCAACACGGAAACTGATTTCAGAGCAGACATTTGTGATCAATGAGCAAAAGTTTCTCGCAGTCAGTGACACTCAAGTGCGACAGCTGATTGAATATGAGAAAGCTGTTTTTGAGGGGACGGCGGCGCCGACGCTTGTCGTACCACGCATTGTTGTTCAGGATGTGCCTTCATCGCTTTTATCGTCAGGATGGATACGGGAGCAAATGCTGGAAGATAAAAATTTTAAGGAGGAAATCAGGATACGGGAAGAAAAGAGTGGAGGAGAAAGGATACGCGATGGTTCTGCTGAAAGCAGTAGGAGTTCGGTTTTTCCTGTTCCTTCTGGCGCAAAAGAGATTCAAAAAATGGACATTCCACTTTCTCCACAAGGAGATGAATTCTCGCAGAGGGTTGAGAGTGGCAGTGTCGGTGGTACGGGTGAAGGAGCCGTGGAGCAAGTTCCTGTAAAAATAAGTGGAGTTGTTCAACCTCTTGAGCTGACGCTTGTTCCCTCGCGAAGTTTTGACGTGGTTGTTGAGGGATCATCTTTTGCTCTCAAAGCAATTCTTAAGATGGCTGATGGTTCAAGGAATGATGTAACGGGGAGTGTTATGTGGAATGTTTTAGGTTTTATTGGTTCTATGGAGAAGGGAGGTATATTTATGCCGCGGCTTGATGCGAGTATTTCTGAATTGGGTACAGCGCCTGGCGCTATTACAGCCACATATAAAGATTCAGTGACGGGTAGTTTGTTTTTTGCGCAAACACCTATTTTCAATGTTGACGCCTATGTTGAAGAGGCGTTGTATTCTCTCGATGGATAAATTATTTTCTGGAAAGAAATGGGCTGTTGTTGGTGTTGGAGTTGGTAGCTTTCTTCTCGTTACACTTTCATTTCTCGGTGGTTTTTTTTCTGGGCTCGAGCTGTTTTTTGAGGACTTGCTCTTTTTTCAGAAACCTATCCATCCTGATATTGTTATTGTTTCTATTGACAATGCCTCAATTGAACATCTCGGGCAATGGCCATGGCCACGCTCTGTTTTTGGAGAATTTTTTGAGCGTCTTGACGCAGTGAAGCCTCGTGTCGTTGCGTTGGATGTTATTTTTTCTGAACCATCGAGGTTGGGTGTCTCTGACGACAGCGCACTGGCTGATTCTCTCGCGGCGATTTCTTATCCCGTTGTTTTTCCTATTGAATACACAGAGGAATTACAGCCGTTGGAAATTCTTAGCGGCAGTAAACAGATATATTCTGGATATGTGGATTTGATCGCTGATCCTGATGGCGTTGTTCGTTCATTCCGGACGAACATTGGTTCACTATTTTCTTTCGCTCTTGAGACGCTTACTCGCGCTGGTGTTGAAGTAGGATTGTCCGATGCGATTGAGCGGATTGTCTATGCTGGTCCACCTACTTCTATTCGTCATGTTCCTTTCTATCGGGTTCTTGCCGATCGTGACATTGCGTACCAATCGCTCGAGGGAAAGATTGTCTTTGTTGGCGTTACTGCGCCGGATCTTCACGATGTTGCTCTGACACCATTCTCTCGTGGAGTGCCGATGGCTGGCGTGGAAATTCAGGCGCAGATTGCCAATATGTTTCTTCGCCAGTATCGTCTTGTTTCTCTTGTATCGTGGCTTACGGTGGGATGGATTGGCGTTGTGGCGCTGGTTTCTACTATTCTTTTTCTTTTGATTAGACGTTTGTTGGTAATATTGTGTGGAGTTTTTGTCGCGCTGGCGATTACCATTGTTTTTATGATTTTTCTTTTTGACGCGGGTATTGTTCCGAATATAGTGCACATTGTTTTGTCGTTTTTTGTCTCTACCGTCGCACTGGTTGTGCATCGTTCGGTAACCTATGATCGTGAGCGGCGCCAGTTGCGGGACGTTTTTTCAAAGTATGTCTCACCGGCTGTTCTTGTGGATATTCTTCGCGATCCGAAGAAGGTGGTCCTCGGCGGCGAAGAACGGGAAGTGACTGTTTTTTTCTCTGACATTCGGAGTTTTACAACAGTTTCCGAACATCTTTCTCCTCTTGAACTGGTGCGTGTACTCAATCGTTATTTTTCGGCGATGGGAAAGATTGTGACGAGCCACGGTGGTGTTCTCGACAAATTTATTGGCGATGCCATTATGGCGTTTTGGGGCGCGCCACTTCGTGACGCGGAACAAGCTGATCACGCCCTTCAAGCGGCGCTGGAAATGCTCAAGGCATTGCAGGATTTGAATCGTGATTTTCAGGAACGCGGTGATCCAGAAATTCGTATCGGCATCGGTATTTATACAGGGCGTGCTGTTGTTGGTAATGTTGGATCAGCCGATCGATTTGATTATACTGTGATTGGTGATACCGTGAATGTCGCATCGCGTCTTGAGGGATTAACGAAGGAGTATAAAGTGCCGATTGTATTCGGTGAGACGACGAAAGAAAAACTTCGTGGCACATATCCTGTGCTTTCCCTTGGTTCTGTTTTCGTCAAGGGACGCAGTGAACCTTTACAGATCTATACGGTGCAGGTATAGAGAGCTTATTTACTAGATTTGCATAGGGTTTATTGTAATTTGCATATAGTTTTGGATTATGCTATTATTCAATAAATATGGATGATAGGAAACTCATAACAATAAGCGAAGCCGCAGAAATATTGGGTATTTCGGTAGATACTCTTCGGCGGTGGAATAAAAGCGGTAAATTAAATCCCATTAAAACATCGGATACCGGTTATCGTTTGTATTCCAGATCGCAAGTGGAACTTTTTCTCAACGATCTTTTTGGTTTGGCTAAAGATTGGGTTTTAACAAATGTTGAAATATCTTCAAACTTTTATTGCTCTAATAGCGCTGTGTTTCAGACCAGATTAATTAGAATGCAAGATATTCTTGGAGAAATAAAAGAATTAGCTCCCCTATTCACTTTGATTGTAGCAGTGGCCGGAGAGATTGGTAATAATTCATTTGATCATAATTTAGGTAATTGGCCAGATGTTCCTGGGATATTTTTTGCGTATGATATTCATAAACGGGTCATAGTTTTAGCCGATAGAGGACTGGGAATTCTCACCACTTTAAAACGAGTGAAACCAGAATTAAACTTGGATAGAGAAGCTTTGCGGGTGGCTTTTACGGAGGTGTTGTCCGGTCGAGCGCCAGAGAATCGCGGTAATGGTCTTAAATTTGTGCGCAAAATTGTTTCGGAAAATCCGATTGGTCTTTTGTTCCAAACAGGGGATGCTGAACTAATTTTAGAGAAAAATAATAATAATTTAGACATAAAATCGGCAGTCAATCCTTTTCGGGGTTGTTTGGCGCTCATAACATTCTAAATAAATATATGAAAGTAGAATTAAAAAAATTTGGGACCACTTTAATTTCCAGACAAAACGGGCGAGAAGCTTTTGCCGCTCTTCAAATTCAGGTAGCTGAATTAAATGAAACCGAAAATTTGGAATTAGATTTTGACGGAGTAATCACTTTCACGCCGTCTTGGGGAGACGAATTTTTGACGCCGCTTATAAAACAATATGGTTCCAGATTGATTTTGATGCGTACAAGCAATCCATCTATAAAAGCAACCCTTGAATTATTAGAAAATATTAATCGGATTGCTTTTAAAATAATCTAAATAATCCGAAATTTACGCAGATCAAAAAACCCTCCGTAAAACGGAGGGTTTTTTGAGATATTTTTTTAGGACAAATGTTTGGAGACGAGTTTGGTCATTTCAAACATATTGACCGTTTTTTTGCCGTCAAACACTTTTTGCAAGTTGCTGTCGGCGTTGATGTTGCGTCTATTGGCCGTATCCTGAAGATTGTGGCTTTTAATATAGACCCAAAGATTTTTGACGACCTCCGAACGGGGCATTGGACCTGCGCCGACTACTGCCGCCAATTCAGGGCTTACATTTAACGGTTTCATAAACGCGGAATTTGCTTTTGGCATAAGTTTATAAATTGTTAGTTGTTTATTAAAGGTATTCGACCTTGAATTACAATATATGTATTATACACATATTAAAGCTTGTTTTGCAATAAATCGCATTTTTTGATAAGTTGAGATGAGTACATTATCGGATTTTTAGGAAATGACGAAGAGAGAAAAGATTTTGAAATTGCGAAAGAAAAGAAACAAGCTTTGGGAAAAATTTTGCGGTTTACAGAAAAAGGATTCTTTCGCAGGGTGGGAAATAAGCGGGGATTTGAATAAGATTCAGCAGAAATTAGATGAGTTAGAAGGAAGTAGTCCATCTAAAAGATATTATACAGAAATTAACACTGAAGTTTCTTAGAAAGAGAGCGCGTATGAATGAAAAGAAAAGAGACGAAGATTATGCGGATTGGGAAAATGAGGGTGGAGCTATAGTTGTTGAATTTTCAGAAAAAGCATTAAAAAAGAGCGGAGACCAGAGTGATTTAGAAACGGAAAACCAAAGATTGAAAGATTTGGAGAAATTCGGTGATCCTCCCGGAGGAGAAGCATAAAGCCCCGCAAACGCGGAGCTTTTTATTTCGGTTAATTTATTTACTCAACATACAAGACGAAAGTAAATATTTTTTGGTTGTTTCCTAAGTCGCGCTCATAGAGTGATGGGCGTCCTTGTTTGTCCATCCGAAGCGCTTTACCCCATTCAGCATGATTCGTACCATTAATGTTTTTAGCCGATTGCGGCGGAATGAAAGACGGACTGATAGTTGAGGTATTATCCGTATGCGTATAGATTATTCCTAACTGTTCGTAATCATGCGTATTCGGATGTTCGTTTGAGGGATCGTTACTCACGGCGCCGCCCGCTCCGCCATCAGGATCGTTTGTGTAATCCATACAAGAACCAAGATTGGCATTGTTAAAATTTTCATCTTGATGATCCAGGCCGAAAGTGTGTCCGATTTCTTGGCACATTACAAACCTGCGCCAGGCTGGGGTATTGTAGGTTGCCATATTGAAGTAGGTATCGTTCATTTTTGTGATACCTTTGGTGATATGGGTGTCGCTCACCCAAATTTGGGCGATGCCTAACCAACCATTCCGGCCATATTTGGAATTACAGACCTCTACCTGGCCGGCTGTCGGTTTACATTGTTTTGGATTTGTTCCTCCTGCGACAATGGTAGTATCAAGAATAGTTGATACACTCCAGTCAGTTGATGTTTCTCCCAGATAATTATCCCACGCGGACGATACATTATCGCCCAATTTCAATGTGAACGGATTAATTTGTCTGGCCCAATGATATACATTCCAAGAGTGAGTGGCATAACCAATACTGGCAGACAATCCCGTCGTGAAGATTATTGCTAACGAGAGAGATAATATTTTTTTCATTGTTTTCATTATATCTTTTTTGAATTGATACGCAAATGCGTATCTGTGGATAATATTAAAAGTGTATAATAATAATGTAATTAAGATTTCATAATGAGAAAATTATTTTTAGTTGTAGGTATTTTTGCTTTCGGCGCGGTTTTAGTTTTGTCTTTTTTGCCACGAATGGTTTTCGCACAGACAAGCGGTTTGACTACTATTGAATTATTACAAAAACAAATTCAGGATTTATTGGCGGTAGTGCAAAGTTTGCAAAAACAAGTGAGTGAATTGAAATCTGAATTAGGAGCGAGCGCGCCGATAATTTCTTCCGCCACTTCTTCCATTTCTGTTATTGTTTCCACTACTTCAATTATTACTTCTATTATTTCCGAAGAACCAGCATCAGAAGTATCAGAACTGGTTCTCCCGACATTCACTCGTCAGCTTTCCCGCGGAGCGAGTGGCGAAGATGTGAGAAAATTGCAAGAGTTTTTTGCGCAAGACAAATCACTCTATCCCGAAGGATTGATTACGGGCTATTTTGGTCCGGCGACCGAGCGGGCAATGAAAAAATGGCAGGAGAAAAATAATCTTGAAGCAGTAGGCAGAATAGGGCCGAAGAGCATAATGAAATTGAATGAGTTGATGACGAGGGGTGCGGGGAAATCAGGAATTATTCCTCCCGGGCTTTTGATTGCTCCGAGGATTCAGCAGAAGTTTGGAACAAGTAATTTTGCTACGACTTCAATTCCGATTTATCCAATTTATACAACAACAACCGCAACGACAACTGTACAATATATCTATGTTTACTCCACCAGCACACTTGCCACTTCTACTATTGCAACAAGTACAACATATACAACAACGACAACCTATGTTTATATTCCACCCACGCAAACGACGCAACAAACAACCACGCAAACAACTACCAATACTACAACAACTACAACGAATGCTTCAACAACGGCTACTTCTACCACTGCAACCAATCCGCCGATTTTTACGATTACTTCGCCGAATGGCGGTGAGCAAATGACGGTGGGGAATACTTATACTATTTCGTGGACATCCGCGGGCGTATCGGTTTCATCAGTAAGTATTGATTTGTATAAATCCGGCAGTTATATCACTCACCTCATTGATAAAGATAATTCTGGTAATTTTACTTGGACTATTCCTTCCGGTTTGAGTTCAATTACGACAGGAAGCGATTATAAGATCCGGATTTATAACAATATGTATTACAGCAATTACGATGAAAGTAATAATGCCTTTACGATTACGGTGCCCGTAACCGCGCCTTCAATTTCACCTATTGGCTATTGGAAATTTGATGGGAGTGGCGCTAATGAAATTTCAGGAAGTCCAAGCGCAACGAAAGTTGGTAACGCGGTGTTTAATGCAAGCGGTGGAAAATTCAACGGATATTTATATATTCCCGGGAGCAGTGATTATGCAAAAATCCCTTATAATAGTATGTTTGATTTGCCCGATAATTTTACGATTGAGTTTTGGTTTAGACAGAGAACTAATCAAAGTTTCAATCAAAACTTAATTTATAAAGGAACGCCGATAAATAATTATAATTTTAATGTATCGCGATGGTTGTGGAATGAATATAATTATGGTCCGGTAATCGCAGGGCATACGACTGTAAACACCGGTTATTGGACGCAACCAAGCAATCCTAATCAGTTGGCGCATAATGAATGGCATCATGTGGCATTTACCAAAAATCCAACATATCACGCCTATTATCTTGATGGAGTTTTGATAGGATCTAAAGATGTAACGGCTACATCAGAATATGGCGGACCGGCCAAAACTCCCGCGGTGGACATTATTATTGGGGATACGGCGGTGGATACGGATTTTGATAATATAAGGATTTATAATACTGCGTTGAGCCGTAATGAAGTGTTATATAATTACGCGGAAAATGTTTCGGTGAGCGCGATTATTGTGGCGACTTCTACAACTGCGACATCTACTACTACGACAAGCACACCCGGAGTTTTAGCTCCAGAGCCTTCAAATGATGATTCTGGGGTATGGGCTCAAGTTGATATTGCGACTGGTCAGATTGTTTCATCGTCAATTTGTACCCGTTCCGTGTGTGGAATAAATGGTGAGTATCACGGTTATGTTCCACCATCTTCTTGGGCTACAGGATCTGTATGGTGGCCTACATCAAAGAGATATATTTGGCAGATGTCAGGACAAGCAGGATACGGTTCGGGAACTTTTGATTTCAATACATATGTGTTTACTGTAGCGGGCGGAACCATTTATAATGGTGTGTTTATCGCGACAGTGAATTCTACCTCTACCGTTCCCACAAGCACTTCCACGGCGACAAGCACCTCTTTTATGCTGAATAGTTTTCAAAATCAGTTGGCGAATATCTCAGTGATGGTTTCGCGATTGAGCGAGGAGATTAAACGATTGTTGAACAGATGATCTACGAATTAAGAATCTTATACGAATATACGAATTTATGAAAAAAATTATTACTGGTGTTTTGATTTTTGGTTTGTTTCTTTTTGTTGCGGGAAATGTGGACGCGCACGAGGAAGATGCGGCGGAGCATCCGTTGCCATTGCAAGCGAAAATTGGAAGCGTGTTTAAGAAGATGGCGAAGAGGTTTACTGGTTTATTTAGCAACAAAAAATCAAA
>Ga0209541_10017910_pt1 | contig 10306 bp, 21 predicted proteins | sample RifCSPlowO2_01_FD_184027 | JGI IMG/M metagenome (GOLD analysis project Ga0209541, IMG submission 184027) | Groundwater microbial communities from Rifle, Colorado - Rifle CSP2_plank lowO2_0.1 (SPAdes) (version 2) | ecosystem: Environmental > Aquatic > Deep subsurface > Groundwater | place...
GACATATCAAAAGTTGAGATAAAACCAAATCCTGTATTCATAATAGGAGACAATGAAGGCATACCAAAAAAGGAGAAAAAGTTTATCTTAAAAAACAAGAATATAACTCCGGTAAGCATAGGTCCAAAAGTATACTTTGCCTCACACGTAGTTGTTATATTAAATAATATATTGGATAGAAATGAAACAAATAGATAAAAAAAAATTTGAGATAGAAATAAAGAAATCATTAGAAGAAGTAAAACAAGATAAAGTTCATTCCATAGAAAAAGTTGCAAAAGAACTTAGGATAAAACTAAAGTGAAATTTGATCAGCATTTTCTAACAAACGAAGGAGTAGCAAAACAGATAGTTTCTTTTCTGAAAATAAAATCAAATGAATCAATTTTAGAAATAGGTCCAGGAAAAGGAGTCTTATCTAAATATCTGAACAAGGCAGATTTAGTTGAATTAGACAAGGATTTAGCAGATAAATTAAAAACTAAGTTTCCAAATCACAAGACAATGAACAAGAATGTTTTAAAATTAAAGTTAGATTATGACAAGATAGTAGGAAACATCCCCTATTCAATATCAGAGCCATTGATTAATAAATTGATGAACTCAAATTTTAGGTTATGTGTATTGACAGTCTCAGAGAAATTCCTTGAGAAAGGCTTGTTGAATTTGATAATTCCAAATATATTTGAAGTAAAAACACTGATGAATATAAATAAAAAAGAATTTTCCCCAATTCCAAGAGTAAATTCAAAAGTTATATTGGTAAAAAAGAAAGGATTAAATAACAGGGAAAGATTAATAAGGAATATCTATGTTCAGTCAGACAAGAAATTAAAAAATATTATAAATACCAGTTTAAGTTTTAAAGAAAAAAAAGTAAGGGAATTAAACTTGGAAGAATGGAAGGTGCTGTTGAATGACATTAAGAGAGCCTGAATCAATGGATGAATGCGTTTACTTCACTAACAGACTTCTAGATAATGAGGGATATATCAAGACTTGGGTGTTCCAAGAATTATGCCCTAAATGCCAAAAATCATTAATGGGTAAACCAAGAGACAAGAAAACAGGAAAAGCAAAGATAAGAGCTGATGAATACGAATGTCCCTCATGCAGTTATAAGGAAAACAAAGAAGAGTATGAGGACAAGTTGACAGCAAACATAAGATATAAATGCCCCTACTGCAAGCATGAAGGTGAAATTCAGGTTCCTTTCAAGAGAAAAAAGGTCCAGAGATTCAATGAGGAAAAGCAAAAGAAGGAAACAGTGGAAGCATTGGTATTTGACTGCTCAAAATGCAGGAAAAGGATAGAAGTGACTAAGAAGATGAAATAATTAATTAGCTTCTATGTAAAGTGTAAACTTCACCACCGAGGTTTCTTTTAGATATTTGCTTGTAATATAAAGCACAATAATTAGCAACATAATCCATTCCAGATTTCTCAACAAGAATAGCATTAGCATCAACAGGAACACCCTTAAATAAATCTTTCAAAACTAAACCTCTTATTGAGGGACTATCTGAACCTATTATTATCCTATTATTATATTAAGTATACTTCTTCCAACTGGAAAAGATTGTTCCATAATATGTAAATCACAAGGATGAATTGTCAGTCCACTATGTAAAGAATAAACAATTTGAAGACCATCAAGATCAGTGGCATACCTCAAGACTTCTAAACTTTTTCTCATAAAAGTTAAGAATTTAGAAAAATATAAAAATCTAATGTCTATGTGCTAACTTAATATCCTCAGCCTTTATTGTCTTTCTTTTGGAATGCTCTGAGAACTTTACAGATTTCCTTCCTATTTCTTCCCCTATCTCTTCAAGAACATCTCTGAAGGCTTCTTTTGCCTTGTCAGAAACCCTCAAGGCTCCTGCTTTCTTCAATAATTTCTCCATTCCGGACAAAGACAAAGGATGTTCAACCATGCCATAAATACATAACTTTAATCTTATTTAAAGATTACTAAAGAAAAACTTATAAACACAAAATCCTGGTGAAGAATACCCTACTGTAAATCAGTCGCTGATTCTAAGAGATAGCAAGGTTTATAAACAGCCATCAAAGAAAAATTAAAACATGGGAAAAACTTACAAGCCAAGGTCGGGAAGTTTACAGTATTGGCCCAGAAAGAGAACCAAAAAGATTTATGCTGACGTCAAGTTCTGGAAAAAATCAAAGGAGCCCAAGCTTTTGGGATTCATTGGCTACAAGGTTGGGATGACCCATCTTCATTATGTCCCTCAAAATTCAAAAGACAAAACAGAGACTTTTTCTGCTGCTACAATCATCGAATGTCCTCCTTTAAAGCCTCTTTCTCTAAGATTCTATAAACATCATTCCTACGGCTCTGTGATCATTGGAGAAATTTTTTCAAAAGCTCTTGACAAAGAGCTGTCAAGAAAAATAACCTTAGGCAAAAAGCAAAAGGAAGAAAAAATCCCGGAAAATTATGATTATCTTAAATTAGTTGTTTACACCCAGCCTAAATTGACAACAATAGGAAAAAAGAAACCAGAGGTAATTGAACTTGGGATATCGGGAGAGTTGGAATTTGCAAAATTATTATTGAACAAGAGCGAGATAAAAATAGAGGATGTATTCAGGGAAAATCAGTACATTGATATCCATGCAGTTACAAAAGGGAAGGGTATTCAGGGACCTGTAAAAAGATTTGGCGTTTCTCTAAAGCAGCATAAGTCAGAAAAAGGAACAAGAAGGGTTGGTTCCCTTGGAAACTGGTACGCAAAAACCTGGAGAGTTGCTCATCCAGGACAGACTGGTTTTTTTAAGAGAACAGAGCACAACAAGTTGATATTCAGGATAGAGAATGAAAAAGAAATAAATCCAAACTCGGGGTTTCATAAATATGGGGTAGTAAAAAATGATTATGTTCTGATAAAAGGTTCAGTCGCAGGCCCCCAGAAAAGAGCCATAGTGCTCACAGAGCCGATAAGGGACAAGAAACCATTGCAAGCATCGATAATATCTGTTAAAAAATGAAAGTAATGAATTTAGAAGGAAAAAAAGTAAGAGAAATAAATCTGCCAGTTCAGTTTAATGAGGGATATCACCCAAATCTGATAAAAAGGAATGTATGGACAATTCAGAGCAATAAAAGGCAGCCTTATGGGGCGAAGGAAAGGGCGGGATTGAGATATTCTTCCACGCTGTCAAAAAGAAGAAAAGATTACAAGGGAAGTTATGGAAAGGGATTGTCAAGAACTCCAAGAAAAGTTTTGTGGAGGCGTGGCACTCAATTTGGTTACGTAGGGGCAACAGCTCCAGGAACAACAGGGGGAAGAAAGGCTCATCCTCCAAAATCAGAAAAAATATTCAAAAAGAAAATAAACAAAAAGGAAAAAAGAAAGGCAATAAGGTCTGCAATATCAGCAACATTCAACATTGAATTAATAAAAAAAAGAAACCACAAAATGCCGGTGGAATTTCCATTCATAGTTGAAAATCAGATGGAGGATTTAGGAACGACAAAAGATGTGAAAAAAGTTCTTGGGATACTGGGATTCAATGATGAAATAAAAAGATGTGGGGAAAAGAAGGTAAGGGCCGGAAAAGGCAAGACAAAAGGAAGAAAATACAAAAAGAAAAAAGGCTTGTTGATAGTTGTATCAAAGAAATGTAATTTAATGAAGTCGGCAGTCAATATTCCGGGAGTGGATGTTGTTGATATAAAGAATATAAACTCTGAACTGCTAGCCCCTGGAACCCACGCAGGAAGATTAACTCTTTACACAGAAGCATCAATGGAAAAATTGGAGAAGGAGAATCTATTTATTTAAGATGAAAGATCCGTATCAGATAATAAAGCATCCTGTATCAACTGAAAAGGCAGTCAGGCTGATGGAATCTGAAAACAAGTTAACATTCATTGTGGATAGAAAATCAAAGAAACCAGAAATAAAAAATGCATTGGAAGTATTATTCAAAATAAGAATAACAAAAGTAAACACTTTAATACTTCCCTCAGGAAAGAAAAAAGCTTATGTAAAGCTGTCTCAGGAGACGCCTGCGATTGATATTGCAACTCAGCTTGGATTGATATAAAATGGGAAAAAGGATAATCACACAAAGGCGTGGAAGAGGAACTTCCACATATAAGGCTCCATCTCATAGATACAGATATTCATTGGAGTATCCAAAAACAAGGGATAAATTAACAGGAAGGATAATAAGGCTAGTTCACGATCCTGCAAGAACTTCACCGATAGCGATTGTTGAATTTGAAAACAAGACAAGAATAAATATTCCAGCCCCAATGAATGTGAAAGAAGGTTCCATTATAAATTATAATTCTGATCAGACTTTTGGCTCAATATCGAGGCTTGAGGATATTCCAGAAGGGACTGAAATATATAACATAGAAAAAATTCCAGGCAGCAATGGAAAATTCTGCAGGAGTGCTGGTTCATCTGCAAGAATTATAATGAAGACAGATGATTTTGTTCTTGTTCAGTTGCCGTCAAAAAAGCAGATGAAATTCAATCCAAAATGCAGGGCAATAATTGGATTAATCGCAGGTTCAGGAAGGAAGGAAAAGCCAATTTTAAAGGCGGGAAAAAAATACCATATGATGAAGGCAAGAAACAAATTATACCCAAGAACATCTGGAGTTTCAATGAATGCAGTTGATCATCCATTTGGTTCAGGAAGGGGAAGCCATATTGGAAAGCCGAAAACACCTCCAGTAAATGCTCCTCCGGGAAGAAATATTGGATTGATAAGAGCAAGAAGAACAGGAAGGAAAAAATAAAATGCAGGAATTTAAATTCAAAGGAAAAACAATTGAAGAATTAAAGAATATGGAACTGAACGAGTTTGTAGAGATTCTTCCGTCAAGGGAAAGAAGATCATTGAAAAAGGGATTCACGGAAAAGCAGAAAAAACTGCTGAAAAAAATAGATTTATTTTTGCAGGGAAAATACAAAAAACAGATAAAAACACACTGCAGGGAGATGATAATCCTGCCAAAAATGGTGGGCATGACAATTTACGTGCATAAAGGAAATACTTTTGAACCCGTTAAAATAGAGCCGGAATCTATAGGTTTCAGGCTTGGATACTTTGTATTTACAAGAAAGAAAGTGGAGCACTCAGCCCCAGGAATAGGGGCAACAAAATCAAGTGCATCAGCATCAGTGAAATAAAATGGAAGCAATAGCCAATGGAATGAATATTGGAATATCAAGGAAGGAATCAGTTGAGATATGCAGGTTGATAAGAAACAAGCCCGTTGAAAAGGCAAAGAAAATACTTGAAAAAGTAATTGAAAAAAAAGTGGCAGTTCCATACAAAAGATATCTTGGATCCGTGCCGCATAGAAAAGGAAATATTGGCCCTGGAAGATATCCAATAAAAGCTTCCCAGAAAATATTGTCGCTGATAAAAAGCGCAGAGGCAAATGCTGAACAAAAGGGCATGTCAAAAAACCTTCTGATATCTCATATTTCAGCGCATAAAGGCGAAACGCAGTCAAGATATGGAAGAAAAATGGGCAAAAAAGCAAAAAGAACTCATATAAAGATAATAATCAAGGAAAAATAATGATAGAAAAAGAAATAATTGCAAAAAATATAAGGGAGTACACAATTCAGGAATACATAGCGAAAGAACTGCCAAAGGCGTGTTACTCAAGGATTGAGCTAAAAAAAACACCTCTGGGTGAAAAGATAATAATCTACACCTCCCGCCCGGGTCTTGTAGTAGGCAAAAAAGGGGCTAACATCCAGAAGATAACCGAAACATTAAAGGAAAAATTCAGGATGGAAAATCCGCAAGTGGAGATCGCGGAAATTCAGAACCCCAACATGGATTCAAAATCTGTTGCAGAAAGGATATTATCATCCCTAGAAAGATTTGGCCCGAAAAGATTCAAGTCCATAGGATATTCTGCGCTACAGGATATTATTGATGCAGGAGCAACAGGTGCGGAGATAGTTATGTCCGGAAGAGGGCTTCCTTCAAAGAGGGCAAAAACATGGAGGTTCTTCGCAGGCCACATGAAAAAATCAGGGGATATATCCTTAAATCATATAAAAAGATCATTGGTTGTCGCAGAACTTAAGTCTGGCGCGATAGGAATAAAAGTTAACATTCTAACTCCTGATGTTAAGCTGCCGGATACTATAATATTAAAAGATGAAAATAAGAAAATAATTGTTGAAGAAACAAAGGAAGAAGCAGAAATAATAAAGAAGGCAAGAAAGGATGGTAAAGAAAAAAGAATTAAAGCAGCTTGATGCTCAGTCATTAAAATCAAAGCTCGAGGAACTGAAAAAGGACTTGATGAAAATCAATGCAAAGAGGTCATCAGGATCATCAATAGAGAATCCTGGAAGAATAAAGCACTTAAAGAGGGTTATTGCCAGGATCAATACATATATCAAAAACAACAGGGAGGAAAACAAAAAAACGTGAATGGAATAGACCCACTGACCGGATTGCCGAAAGAACTGGGCATAGGAGAGTCAATAACAAAAGAAAGCCAAAGCATAAGCATAAGGACAGTAAAGAGAAGATTTGGAAAAATAACAACATTGATTGAAGGTTTCCAGAAGGAAGTAAACATAAGGGAGATATCAAAGAAACTGAAGTCATCTTTGGCATGCGGAGGAACAGTGAAGGATGACGTCATAGAGCTCCAGGGAAACCACATAGAAAAAGTAAGGCAAGAACTGATAAAATACGGCTTTCCAAAAGATTCAATAAGCATCCAAAAATGAATTTGAAAAAACTCAGGAGCCTTATGATAGGTTCTAATGTAGAGGTAATAGAATCAAAAAACAAAACATTAGTCGGGTTGAAGGGAAAAGTTATAGATCAGACAAAAAACACAATGACAATTGAAACAAAAAAAGGAAACAAAAGAATAATCACATCACACGCAAGGGTAAAAAATGAAAAAGATTAAGAAAATAAATCCAAGGGGAAGAATACTAGTAGGAAAAATAATAAAAAAAGATGTCTCAAAAACAGCAACAGTTCTCGTTGAGCACTCCCACTTCATAAAGAAATATGAAAGATATGAAAAAAGACTGTCAAAAATACATGTTCACAACGAAATGAATGCCCAGATTGGGGATATGGTAAAAATTCAGGAGACTAGGCCAATATCAAAAACAAAGAATTTTATCATAACAGAGATAATAAAAAATGAAAGCGCTTAATGCAAGAATAACAAAAGGATTGCCTGTTGGCTCAAGAATAGCAGTTTGCGATAATTCAGGAGCCAAGATAATAAAAATATTTGCGGTAAAAGGTGCAAAGACAGTAAAGGGAAGATATCCTTCCGCGGGAGTTGGTGATTTGATATATGCATCAATTCTCAAAGGAAAGCCTGGAACAAAGAAGCAGACAATTCTTGCGGTGATAGTAAGGCAGAAAAAAGAATACAGAAGAAAAGATGGAATAAGAATCAAATTTGAGGATAATGCAGCAGTAGTTCTTAAAGATGACAAGGGAAATCCAAAAGGAACCATATTCAAGGGCCCTGTTGCAAAGGAAGCTGCTTCAAGATGGCCGGGAATAAGCAAAGTAGCTTCAATAGTGGTGTAAAAAATGAAGGAATTTTCAAAATCATGGGTATCAAGCAAGAAACCTGGCAAGCAGAGGAAATACAGGATAAACGCTCCATTGAATATAAAAAGAAAATTCCTTTCAGTTCATTTGTCAAAGGAGTTAAGGGAAAAATACAAGACAAGAAATATTGTTGCGAGAAAAAATGACAAGGTCAAGATATTAAGGGGGCAATTCAGGAAGAAAACAGGAAAAATAATAAAGGTGATAATAAAAAAGGCAAAGGTCTTCGTTGAGGGAATTGAGAACAGCAAGAAGGATGGAACAAAAGCATATTATCCGCTTGAACCATCAAACTTGATGATTACTGAATTGGATTTGACTGACAAAAGGAGAAAAATAGGTAAAAATGGTTAAACAGCACATAAAAAGATTGAATGCGCCAAGATCCTGGCCTATAAGCAGGAAGGGAACAAAATGGGTCACCCGTCAAAATCCAGGGGCCCACAGTCTGGAAAATTCAGTGCCATTGAATATAATGTTGAAAGATATGCTGAAATATGCAAAAACAACAAGGGATTCAAGAAGAATATTAAGCAACAAGGATGTATTGATAGACAATTTGCCAAGGGCAAACATAAAATTTCCAGTGGGGATATTTGATGTTGTTGAAATTCCAAAGACAAAAGAGCATTTCCTTATGTTGTTGAACAAAAAAGGAAGATTATTTTTGAAAAAGATAGATGAAAAAAAAGCGGGATTCAAGCACATAAAGATTATTGGAAAGACTATGCTGAAAAAAGGAAGACTGCAGATTAACTTCAACAACGGGAATAACATGTTGATTGATAAAAAAGAATACAATGTTGGAGACACTCTTATAATTAGCTTGAAAGACAGGAAGATTGTAAAGCACATCAAGCTTGAAAAAGGGGCAGCCATCTACCTGACAAAGGGAAAGCATATAGGAGAGATAGGAACTCTTGAAGATGCCGGGAAATTGAAAAAATCAGGAAACAATTTGGTTGAATTAAAAATCGGCAATAAAAATGTAAGCACTTTAAAGGATTATATATTTGCTGTCGACATGGACTTGGTATAAAATGAACAAGATGAATGAAATAAAGATAGAAAAAATCACCCTAAATATAGGAGTGGGTGAAGCCGGGGACAAGCTTGACAAGGCAGCATCGCTGTTAAAGGATATAAGCGGGGCAAAGCCCGTAAAGACAAAAACAATGAAAAGGATTCCAACATGGAACATCCGCCCCAAACTTGTCATAGGGGCAAAAGTAACCTTGAGAGGGGAAAAAGCAGAGGAAGTGCTTGGAAGATTATTGAAAGCAATAAACAACAGGATTCACATAAAGAAATTTGATGATTATGGAAACTTGTCATTTGGGATAACAGAATACATAAACATCCCGGGAATAGAATATCGTCCGGAAATTGGGATAATAGGATTAGAAGTTGCAGTCACCCTTGAGCGTCCAGGATTCCGGATTAAGAGAAGAATGTTAAAAAAAAGCAAGATAGGAAAAAGCCACTTAATAACAAAAGAGGATGCAATGAATTTCATAAAAAACAAATTCAATATAGAAATAGTCAACAAGGAGGAAGAATGACCACAAGCGATTATAAAAAAGTTTTCAAGCAGCTGGAGGCAAAACCAGCCAAGTTAAAAAAATTCATAAAGCATAATGCGCCAAAAGAAAGGAAATTCGGGCAGAATACAAAAAAATGCAGGTTATGCGGAAGAACTCATGCGCATATATCCAAATATAATTTAAACCTGTGCAGGCAATGTTTCAGGTTGAATGCTCAAAAGATTGGGTTCAGGAAATATATGTAAAATGGCTATGAATGATACATTAAGCAATGCATTATCTCACATACTAAATTGTGAAAAGGCAAGAAAATCAGACTGTATAATAAAACCAGGTTCATCCATTATAAAAAAGATTTTCCAGATAATGAAGGATTATAAATATATAGGAGATTTTAAGGAATATCAGGGAAGGGAGAATTACATAAAAATAAATCTTTTAGGAAGGGTGAACATGTGCGGTTCAATAAAGCCGAGATTTTCAATAAAAAATAATGAGATAGAGAAATATGAAAAAAGATATCTGCCCGCAAAGGATTTTGGCATCATAATCATATCAACCAACAAGGGACTGGTAACCCATTATGAAGCAAAAGAAAAAGGATTTGGAGGAAGATTAATATCTTACGTATATTAGATGAAATCAGAGATTATAGAAAAACTGAAAATACCAGAAGGAGTGGAGTTAATAAGAGATGCTCACCTGATAAATGCAAAAGGGCCAAAAGGGGAAAACTCAAGGGTGATATTTCATCCAAAAATAAAGATAGAAAAAAATGATGAATTCATAGTTTTAAGCGCAAAAAAAGCAACAAAGAATGAAAAGACAATTCTTAATACTCTAAAAGCCCACATAAGGAATCTTATCAAGGGAGTTAATGAGGGTTATGAATACAAGCTCAAGATTTGCTCCGGCCATTTTCCCATGAACGTTTCAGTCCAGGGGAATGAACTGATGATAAAAAATTTCTTCGGGGAGAAAAAGCCAAGAAAAACAAAAATACCTCAAGGGGTGGAGGTAAAGGTTGAAGGGGATATAATAAGAGTGGAAGGGGTGGACATAGATGCCGTAAGTCAGACCGCGTCAAAAATAGAGTTAACCACAAGAAGGACAGGATTTGACAGAAGAATATATCAAGATGGGATATGGATAATAAA
>Ga0209541_10017912_pt1 | contig 10306 bp, 11 predicted proteins | sample RifCSPlowO2_01_FD_184027 | JGI IMG/M metagenome (GOLD analysis project Ga0209541, IMG submission 184027) | Groundwater microbial communities from Rifle, Colorado - Rifle CSP2_plank lowO2_0.1 (SPAdes) (version 2) | ecosystem: Environmental > Aquatic > Deep subsurface > Groundwater | place...
TGTAAAGCTCTTTCTATCGCTTCAGAAAGTCTCTCGAGAGCCCCACTTTCAGCCAGATTTATCGAATCTACAAGTACAGATATTTCGTGTTTCTTCGTTTTGGTCAGTTCAATTCTTTCTCGAAGTGAATGTTTCTTACCATCTACAAAGACAGTATGATAACCCTTGCCCAGAAAATCGTATAGTAGTTGGTAATACCCCCCTTTCCTCCCCCGGACAATAGGTGAGAGTATATCGAAAGTTCCTTTGGGCACTTTTTCTAATATAAAATTCTTGATCTCTTCGTTGGAAAGTTTTTTTATCTCGGAACCACAAACTAGACAGTGTGGCCGACCAATGCGGGCATAGAGTATGCGCAAGTAATCATAAATTTCAGTAATAGTGGCTACTGTCGAGCGTGGATTATTGGAGCGACTCTTCTGATCAATAGAGATGGCTGGCGAGAGACCGACAATTTCATCCACATCCGGCTTCTGCATCTGGCGCAAGAATTGTCTGGCATAAGAAGAAAGGGATTCCACATAACGCCTCTGACCTTCGGCGAAGATGGTGTCGAAGGCAAGCGAGGATTTACCCGAGCCAGAAAGACCGGTGAAAACTATCATCTTATTGCGCGGCATTTCAACCGTAATATCCTTAAGGTTATGAGTCCGCGCGCCTCTAACGATAATTAAATCTTCTTTCTTTTGCATATAGCTAAATCCCCTGGGGTTCGGCCCTAGGGTGAGGGTATCTATGTTAGCACAGAATGTATAAAACATTCAGGCCGGCGGATCTTTGAGATCCGCCGGCCTTGAGCCCTACTCAGCCTCAGCGCAAAATGCAGCCACGATCGGCATACCGAGACCCAAACCGAACAGGACAACGAAAATCACGACTGGGTGGATACATGCTTCACACCACAAGAGACACCTCCGCACTCGAGAATACACAAATTATATCCACACTTCAAGTCCCCCTTACATCTTACCTACTTTATCCAAACATAAAACATAACATTCGATATATCGAATGTTATGTTTTTAGCAGATTGGAATCGTAGATAGATTTATTTAGTTTTCTCCAGCGCTTCCCACCTACTTTAGGCGGCATTATTCCTCCAAGCGTTAAAATATCTTCAATTATGGCCCAGATGTCCTTCTTTCCCAGTGCATACTTAATAATTCCGTTGTACTTTTCCCGTTCATATTTCAGAGACATTTTATCTATTGTAGACGAACTCATATGCAGTGCATCAGCTATCGCGTAGGTAGAAATTTCTTTTGAAAGCATGGCAATGACTGCAAGACGCTTAGCAAACATGGCCCTTTCCGTATAGGTAAAGAATTCATAAAACACCAATTTTGTCTTTCTTTGTTTGAAGGATCTCTCAAGTGATCTGGAAAGTTCGGTAACGAGTTTGTTGAAATACTCTTTTTCTAATTTCTTTTTTGATAGATGTGGCATAACATTCGATATATCGAATGTTATTTATTATATAGTTTGTCTAATATTTTATATCTATTTCTTGGGGATAAGTTTATTTTCTAGAGCTCTGATCTCATCACGCAACAGAGCAGCGGATTCGAAGTCGAGATCGCGGACTGCTTCCTCCATCTCTTTCTTCTTATCTTTGATCAATTTCTTCGGACTTTTGGCAAAAAGTTTCTCGTCTGTCTCGAGCAAGAGATTCACAGCAGACTGATGTTCTCTCTCTAGTGTATCGGTAATATCTCTGATCTTTTTTATAATAGTTTGAGGAGTGATGCCATGTTTCTTGTTGTATGCCACTTGTATAGTACGGCGGCGCGAGGTCTCTGAGATCGCCCTCTCCATCGAACCGGTCACTGTATCGGCATAAAGTATCACTCGACCTAAAACATTGCGCGCTGCCCGCCCGATAATTTGTATGAGAGATGTATCAGAACGCAAGAAACCCTCTTTGTCCGCATCAAGAATTCCTATCAAAGTCACTTCCGGTAGATCGAGACCTTCTCGAAGCAGGTTGACCCCCACGACCACATCAAACTCCCCCCGACGAAAATTTGTCAGTATTTCAATTCTCTCTATAGTCTTGATCTCACTATGCAAATATTCTGCCTTGATACCCTTCGCCTTCAGAAATTCACTCAAATCTTCTGCCATCTTTTTGGTCAAGGTGGTAGCAATGACTCGGCCACCTTTTTCGATAGCCTTCTCTGCTTCTTCTATGAAATCGTAAATTTGACCTTTGTAAGTACCTTTCGACTGAATAGGTTTTACAGAAATTTCTGGATCAACCAATCCTGTAGGTCGGATGACTTGTTCTATCACGGCCTCGCTATGTTCCTTCTCATACTTGGAAGGCGTGGCGCTGGTGAAGATGACTTGCCCAATTCTCTTTTCAAATTCCTCAAATCGTAATGGCCTATTGTCCCGAGCAGAGGGTAGTCTGAAGCCGTGTTCGATCAAAACATCTTTGCGCGACTTGTCTCCAGCATACATACCAGTAATCTGCGGCACAGTCACGTGCGATTCGTCTATAATAGTCAAAAAATCTGGCTTGCCCCGCGGAGCTCCTTTCTCAGGAGCGGAGTGGGGGAAATAATCAAGTAGGGTGAAGGGTGCCTCACCAGGAGCTTTTCCAGAGAAGTGTCTGGAATAATTCTCAATACCATTGGTATAACCAACTTCGCGGATCATAGCTAGATCATAAGTGGTTCTTCTCTTCAGTCTTTCTGCTTCTAGTAATTTTCCTTCTTTATTGAATTTTGTTAATTGTTCATTGAGTTCTAGTTTGATACTTACCAGAGCCTTCTTGGCAGAGTCATCGGCAGTAATGAAATGTTTAGCCGGGAAGAGGTAGAAAGTCTCTAGTTCTTTGATAACAGCGCGCGAAACTGCATCTATTTTCAAAATCTTCTGAATCCTGTCGTTATCAAGCTCAATTCTATAAATCATCCGTTCAGAAACCGGCATGATCTCGATGGCATTTCCAAGCGCGCGGAAAGTGCCTGGATTCACATCGGCATTGGTGCGAGTGAAGTGGATATCGACGAGATTACGAATGAGATCAGAGCGTGATACGTATTGAGCGAATTGTAATTTGAGATTCACCCTCTCATATTCTTCTGGGGAACCTAGACCGTAGATACAAGAAACCGAAGCCACGATGATGACATCTTTCCTAGTCAGGAGGGCTTGGGTGGAAGCGTGTCGCAAACGTTCGATCTCTTCGTTGATCATGGCTTCTTTCTCAATATAAGTATCGGTGACTGGCATGTAAGCCTCGGGCTGGTAGTAATCGTAGTAAGAAACGAAGTAATGCACAGCGTTGTTGGGGAAAAATTCTCGATACTCTTGGGCTAGTTGAGCAGCCAGAGTCTTGTTGTGAGCGATGACGAGAGTCGGTTTGCCAATCTTCTCTATCACATTGGCCACGGTAAAAGTTTTCCCCGACCCAGTCACACCCAGAAGAGTCTGATACCTCATACCAGACTTAATACCACTGATTAGTTCCTTTATAGCCTTGGGTTGATCTCCAGCGGGCTTGAACTCATTCTTTATCTTGAATACGCTCATATTTATTCAGAAACTCTATCTTAAACGATTCAAAAGTATTATCCAATATGGTTTGACGCATTTTTTTGACGAGGTTAATGATGAAATAGAGGTTGTGCATTGAGCCGAGCGTGCCGCCGAGCATCTCGTGAGCACGATAGAGGTGACAGAGATAAGCTCGCGAGTATGGCAACTGTTCAACACCGAGTGTTGAACATACTGGGCAACCGCATTCTTCATCAACCGGCTTAGCATCATCACGAAATTCGGCGTTTCTAATATTTATTTTGCCTTTCGAGGTATATAGAGTACCGCCGCGACCGTTTCTAGTCGGTGTCACGCAATCAAAAAGATCCACACCATTTTCCACTCCCATAAACAAATCTTCCGGCTCGCCGATACCGAGTAAGTGCCTTGGTTTCTCTTTCGGCAACACTTCATTAACCCATTTCACCGCAGTCTCCATATCCTCTTTCGCAAAAGAGCCGCCAATACCGAAACCGTCGAATCCGCCAGCTGGCGGACTAAGACTAGCCATAAACTCCGCGGACCTTTTACGTAGAGATTCTTCCCTACCACCTTGCACTATCCCAAACAAAGCTTGAGTCTTTGAATTAACTTTCAACTTATGAACTTCTAAACTTCGCCTGGCCCAGCGATGGGTGCGCTCTAGAGCTTCTTCTTGGTAGCGAAAATCTTCTGTAGGAGAAGTGCATTCATCGAAGGCGAAGATGATGTCAGCTCCGAGATTATGTTGGATCTCAATAGATTTCTCTGGAGTAATGTAATGTAGTGAGCCATCTATATGAGAACGGAATGAGACACCGTCTTCACTAATCTTTACTAAAGAGGGAGCAGCATCGAAAAAATCCTCGTCGCGTCGGAGCCCGCTTGCGGGTAAAGCGCGAAGATTTTTTTGATTTGCGACCTTAGAAACTTGCTTCCCATACGCGGCACCGAGAGAGAAAACTTGGAAGCCCCCAGAGTCTGTCATGATAGGCCCCGACCAATTCATAAACTTATGTAACCCTCCGAAACTTTTTATACGTTCCGCACCTGGTTCTAGATAAAGGTGGTAAGTGTTTGCTAAAACTACTTCTGCTCCGAGACTTTTCACCTGCTCTGGCGTCAATGCCTTCACTGCCGCCTTCGTCCCCACACTCACAAACGCCGGAGTATGTATAACTCCGTGTGGCGTCTCTAGCATCCCCGCCCGCCCAAGTCGTCGACCTGCCACGTCGACGAGTTCTTTTTGTATAGAAAATTTCACTCTTACCTTTTAGCGATTATGCTCTTTTTGTACAAATCGAGATGCTCGAGGGCGACGCCTGTACCTTTGGCCACACAGAAGTAGGCATCTTTGGCCATAGTGGCCTTCACCCCCGTACGACGGAGCATTAGTTCTGGGAAATTGCGTAGTTGAGAGGAGCCGCCGGTCATAATAATCCCCCGGTCGATAATATCAGCAGAAAGTTCTGGTGGAGTTTCTTGCAAAACTTCTTTAACCGCCTTGACCACCTCGCGCAGTTCCTTCGAGATAGCTCTGACTATCTCATTGGTCTTCAGTTCCACTGTGCGAGGCAAACCAAGCATGAAGTCTCTCCCCTTCACCGACATGACAAGTTCTTCATCGAGTGGCATGGCAGAACCAATTTGAATTTTGACATCCTCGGCTGTCTTGTCACCGATCACTAGATTGAAATTTTTCTTGATGTAGTCGGCTATGGCTGTATCAATTTTATTGCCAGCCACTTTGACAGAAGTGGAAGCGACAATGCCACCAAGGGAAATAACCGCCACGTCCGTGGTACCTCCACCAATGTCGACAATCATATGCCCGGCTGCCTCTTGGATAGGAATGCCGGCGCCGATGGCAGCGAGAATTGGTTCCTTGACCACATAAGCATTTTTGGCCCCCGCTTTGAGAGCTGCTTCTATCACAGCACGCCTCTCGGTAGAAGTAACTCCTGCTGGCACACTAATCAGCACATCTGGTTTGAAAATATTCCACTTCCCTAGAGCCTTATCGATGTAGTAACGGAGCATGGCTTCTGTCACTCGATAATCGGCGATGACCCCATCTTTCATCGGTCTATAGGCAATGATGTTTTCTGGTGTTCGACCGATCATAATCTTGGCCTCCATACCAATGGCTAGAATTTTATTATCTTCAGAAACGGCCACGACCGACGGCTCATTGAGAACAATGCCCTTGCCGGGCACGAAGACCAAAATATTGGTAGTTCCAAGGTCTATTCCAAGTTTTTTCGCCATTAGAGTTATAAGAGTTATAAGAGTTATAATACATAAATCTAAACAACTATGCGATCTCTTGACGAAAATTTGAAAAACCGCGATATTAAAAGGCTCTTCAAGCACCCTCGTTTGAAGATGCTCGATGAATTCCATCGCCGGATTAATACCGAGAGAAGGGCGGCCGATATGAAGGAGTTGCCCGTCCGGGTCATTGCTATAAAGACGGCGCACCTCTCAATAGAAGACATGGACTATTTGTTGAAGCGCTGTTCACAGAGTCCCAACTTCTCACGCTGTTTTTTCGGCAGCCTAAAAATACGAGATGGTTCGACAAGCTCACCACAAGATGAAAAAAACTAAAATTTTACAGAAAGATGCTCCGGTATTAAGAGAGGTAGCTAAGAGCGTGCCTGTCAAAGATATTGGGTCTAAGAAAATACAAGATGTCATAGACCATATGAAGGAAGCGCTTCACGCTGAAGAAGACGGCGTGGCCATCGCCGCACCGCAGATTGGAGAAAGTTTAAGAATGTTTGTAGTCAATACCGAGATTCTCGCTTTGGCCAATAGAGTCAAACAAGTTCGTGGACACAAACGGCTGGAAGATCTGGTATTCATCAACCCAGAGATAGTCAAAATTTCGAAGAAGAAACATAAGGTGGAAGAAGGTTGTCTATCTATCCGCTGGCTCTATGGCCAAGTCCTAAGGAGCGAGAAGGTGACTATCAAAGCTTATGACGAGACTGGCAAACCGCTACAAAGAGGAGCATCAGGACTTCTGGCCCAAATTTTCCAACACGAGATAGACCACTTAGATGCCATTCTCTTCATTGATAAAGCGGAGAATATTCAGGACCTACCTCCAACAAAAAAAGTTCGATTTGCCTTCTTCGGTAGCTCTCAATTTTCTAGTTATGTACTCGAGGAGCTCAAACTAATGGACTTCTCACCGCTTTTGGTCATAAATTCGGCCAAAGATCCTCTGCCGATGAAAGAACTCAAAGAGATCGACGCAGACGTCTTTGTGGTGGCATCGTTTGGAAAAATTTTGCCCAAAGAACTTATCGAATTACCAAGATACAAATCTCTCAATGTGCACCCCTCTCTCTTGCCTCAATTACGCGGACCAGCACCAATCCAAGAAAGCATACTCTCTCTTAGAGAACCGGGAGTGACTATTATCAAGATGGACGAGAAGATGGATCACGGGCCGATACTAGCGCAAGCCAAAGTTTCTATAGACCCATGGCCAGATCACTATCAAGTAGTAGAAGAGAAGCTCGGTCGAGCCGGTGGTCGAATTCTCGGGTCACTACTCTCCGAGTGGGTGGCCGGCAAGATACCAGAGAGACCACAAGACGAAAGCAAATCTACTTATACAAAATTAATCAAGAAAGAGGACGGCCTACTCGATCTTGGTGACCCAGCGGACGAGAACTTGAGAAAAGTTCTAGCCTACAGTACATGGCCCGGTGCTTATATGATTTATTCCGCCAAAGGCGGATCCGCCTCTGGCGGAAAAAGGCGTGAAATCAGACTAGTGGTGAAAGATGCGGAAGTAAAAGATGGGAAATTCTCCCCCACTCGTGTTATACCTGCGGGGAAAAGAGAGATGAGCTGGCAAGATTTCTTGAGAGGCAACTAGAGACGACTAGTAATTGGTGACAGTGATGCGTAACTCGGCCTCGAACTTCACCAACCAAAAGAGGATGATGGCAGATACAAAGCCTCCGGCCAATACGGATGCAGAGACCCAGGGAGCAGCTGTTTGTCTCAAATAATTCATAACTTTTTCTTAAAACCTTTAAAATTTCTTAAATTTTTAAACTTTAGACGCTCTATTCCCCAATAGAATCCTCTAGTTGTACTGAGAGTCAAGCCTTTCATCATATTTTTCATCATCTCGGCACTCTTGCGAGCCAAGGTCTCTCGCTTACCCTTAGATTGTACCGCATTATGCACTATCTCGTCTCGGACAACATCGATGGCTGCGTAGAGATCACCCATTTCAGAAACAGCATAGAGATCCAAGCCCCCACCAGTGATATGAATTTCGGCCCGGAAGACATTGCCACTTTTGTGGTGCTGGGTACTCTTCCCCACTTCCACCTGTGCCACGGGGTCAACATTCTCTTTCTCAAGATATTTGCCGACCGATGAGATCTTCTTGTTCACATAACTTGCAATCGCGGGAGTGAGTTCCATCCCGGTTGCTTTTATGTTTATTTTCATATTAGTCAAATAATTTTATCAAATACACATCTATTTCGCGCTGATCAAAGTCGTAGAAATACTTCCCTAGTCTATGGAGCGTGCTGGCCAGCTCCACCCCGACGAATCGCCAGTGCCAAGGCTCAAATTTGTAATAAGTATTCCCACTTGGATACGAGAGTACGAAGCCGTATTTGTAAGCATTATCTTTGAGCCAAGCGTAAGCCGGATCAGTCTCGAATTTGGATGACACACCTGCTATAGCGGGAGTGGTGAAGTCTATAGAAGTCCCCAGTTGGTGTTCCGAGTAGCCCTGATCGGCAGAAAATTGGTTGGCGGTGCCAGCACCATAAGTCACTTTGTATTCAGACTTGAGAGTTGCTTGAGTGTCGAAAGAGCGGAAAGCAGAAGCCACCAGTAACTCGACACGGTCTAGACTGGCAGCATCCAAGAGTTTCTTCAGATACGGCCAGACTTCGGAGTGAATGAGAAAATTAGTACCACCGTCGTAAGTGTATATATTATCTATTTCTGCGAGCTTGGCAGGAACATAATTCTCGTTCAAGAAATAAACTCTAGAATACTTTTTCAACAATTCTGGATCAGTCTGACTAAGTTTCTCGAGAGTACCGACAGTACTACCAATGTTACTAATCTGACCTTGGAAAGAATCTATGATGGATTGCTGATATGCAGATAGTTCCAGGAGATTAAGTTTCTCCCCCATAATCTCTCCTAATTGAGTAGTGAGTTCTAGATTATCTTTTCTCTCTGACTCGAACTCGTTATTAAGGACCCGATACTGATATGCTACATAAACTGCGAGGACTAAGGCGATGATACTAAGGATCAAAGTGACCAGTTCGATATTGAACTTCTTATAGTGCGTATGAACCTTCACCTCTCTATTATACCCAGAGACCCAAGATAATGCCCATAGCAAGAAGGGTGACGAGATAACTTGAAGCGTTGATAAACCAGAGTTTCCAAGACTTACCCTCCCAAAGTACTATCCCCAGACTGACAGGAACTACGAGACCAAGCCATGCCCAGAAACCGATATTAACCCCTACCGACAATCTAGATGTAGCCGTGTCGTCGAGCAGACCTAGACCAACAAATTTTGCGAGTACAGAAGCCATGACGAGAGAGGCAATGAATTGTAGAAAGTAGGCTTTGTTGGCAGTCATTTTCATACCCCTCATACTTTCTGGGGTGAAGCCCAAAAGAGACGTGTATTGCTTCTTGAAGAGAACGCCGTACCAAATAAACCCAACCACCATACTGGCGAGAGCGGCCCCCAACACCGCCCAGTAATTTATATCTGTTTCCATAAATTTAGATTAATTGATAATACTTAGATTTTACCACACCTATGCACACTATTGGCTCCGATGATTGGACGAGTTCGGAACTCTCTAGTTGAGCAGTTCAGGACTCTTAATTGGAAACATATCCAACAAGAACTAGAATTTTCTGGGCTCGTACCGTTAATGAATATGCCCCTAGTTTAGAACTTAACATCCATAAAATCCATCTGCTCGGCTGGAATACCTTTACTTATCCCGTACTGCACTACTTCACTAGTAGCTTCTCTATCTTCTCTCCTAAATTGGAAAATCCTGCCTCCTTCTCCATCGTCAGCTCCAAAAGCTACAATTACATTGTCTTTATCTTCTATGCCATCTCCATCCATATACCAAGGCACTGATTTATCATCAAAATGATGGACTATATTTTTCTGAAGTTCTTTTATCTGTTCTAAATTAACGACCAATTCATCAATACTCTCCCATTCGTCCCGTTCAAATTTCTCTATAGTTTTAGCTCCGAGCTGGTCTAACATGCTTTTATCTTCAAAAGCCCCTCTAACGACTCTCATCCTGTATTTTCGTGATTTCATAGAGTTTATTCAAATCCAATTATTTTCAATCAAAAAATCTTTAACTTTTTCATATATTTTACGATGCCCATCTGAGTTTGGGTGCAGACCATCATCAAAATCCTCGTTAGCAAGCAGACCGACATCCAAAAAAGGAATTTTGTTTTCCCTACAAACATCTTCCATTATCTTGCTATATCTCTCAATATTTTCATTTGTGTAATAAATTGGAATCCAAGGCACTGGTGTAGTTTTAGATTCATCACAGTTTTTCAAATCCATAAAAACTATCTTGTTGGTTATCTTTTTTGCTCTTTTGATTATTTCTTCAAGATTACTTCTAAATTTATCTGGTTTAACCATAAAATTATCTGGCTTGTCGTAAGAAGCATCATTGCCACCAGTTTGAAAGATAATTGCGTCAGCTCCTCTGATTTT
>Ga0209541_10017913_pt1 | contig 10305 bp, 10 predicted proteins | sample RifCSPlowO2_01_FD_184027 | JGI IMG/M metagenome (GOLD analysis project Ga0209541, IMG submission 184027) | Groundwater microbial communities from Rifle, Colorado - Rifle CSP2_plank lowO2_0.1 (SPAdes) (version 2) | ecosystem: Environmental > Aquatic > Deep subsurface > Groundwater | place...
AATATTTCTGTGGGAACTTCAGGTTTGGATTTGAATACTTCAGGATGGCCTGGTTTTCAGGAGCATAATTTAGGCGGAAGTTATTCTTTTATTGCAGGTTCAATTGCAATGAAATATGTTTCTGAGTTGATGAAGTCGAAATAAAATTTGAATAAACGTTGAGCGTAGATTTAAATATCAGTTACATCTTATAGATATATAGTTTATAAAAATATATTTAAATTAAAAAAGTTAATGAATCAAAAATGGAAAAAAGAGAATTTATTGAGTTACCTAAAGATGTAACTCCTTTAATTTTGCAAGGAGATGTAATAAGATCGATTAAAAAAATACCAGATAATTCTATTTCGTTAGTTGTAACTTCCCCACCCTATTGGAATTTGAGGGATTATGAAATTAAAGGCCAAATTGGGCAAGAAGAATCACCTGAAGAATATATTTTTAAAATGGCAGAGATTACAATGGACTTAAGAAGAGTTATGAGGAAAGATGGTTGTTTTTTTCTAAATATAGGCGATTCTTACTTTGATGGTAATCTTCAGATGATACCTCAACGTTTAGCTTTAGAAATGCAAAAACAAGGCTGGAAATTAAGAAATACTATTGTTTGGCATAAACCAAATCATATGCCCTCTCCAATAAAGAATAGATTTTCAAATACTTGGGAACCAATTTTCTTTTTTGTAAAAAATGGGGAATCTAAAAAATATTATTTTAATTTAGATGAAATTAGAATAAAACATAAAACTAAAGAAGAAAAGAAGAGTAATCTTCCAGAAATATTAAGCATGGAAGAGTTTAATAAATTAAAAAATAAGCTTAATTTAAAATTAGCTCCTTCTAATGAAAATGAGTATAATGGTAAATTTAGAGATACAAATAAAATTAATCTAGGAGCTTCTCCTGGTGCAAGGAGCGTCGTAAATGGAGAATATTATTCTTTACAAAGAAAGTTCGATATTGATGATGAATTAAAATTTGAAATCATAAGATATCTACGTAAGAAAAGAGAAGAAAAAAATATTAGCTCAAAAGAAATAGATGAATACTTTAATTATAAAGATACTTCGGGGCATTGGTTTAGACTAGATGAAGGTGGTAGTTCTTTACCTAAACCCTTAGATTGGGTTAAACTAAAGAAACTTCTTAATTTAGAAAATAAATATGACAAGATTATGACTGAACAACATTATGTTTTACAAACAGTTAAACAACATCCTAATGGAAAAAATCCAGGAGATATGTGGCAAATTCCAACTGCAAAATTAAAAGATGCTCATTTCGCAGTATTTCCAGAAGAATTACCAAGAAAAGTTATAAAAGCCTGCTGTCCGCATGATGGAATTGTCCTTGACCCTTTTGCTGGTTCTGGAACAACAGGAAAGGTTGCTATTGAATTAGGAAGAAAATCCATTTTGATTGAATTAAACCCAGAATATATAGAAATAATTAAAAAGAGATGTAATCTTAATACTAAAAGGTTATCACAATTTATGTAGAGGTTAAAACATGAAAGTAGATAAAGAAATAAGAACAATTGAATTTTGGGAACATGAGACTCTTGAAAATATTTATTTTACAATATATCAAGACTTGAGTAAGATGATTGATGGCTTAAATTCTAAAGATAAAATAAAAGACGATTGGATAAAAGCATTTAACAGAGCAGATAAAAAAAGACAGAATTCTGATTTCGCACGAGGAGCTGAAAGAATTTATTTTTGGCTATTTAATCAATTTGGAAGACCAAATTCGTCACCAATAGGAGCAGATTTATTTTTTGAAACGACGAGAGCATTTGTTCATATTGATATAAAAACTGCAAAATTAGATAATCCTTCTGACTATAAAGGTAAGATACCAATCAGTGAAAATCAAACAAGTTATAATTCAAAAAATAAAAATTTTAATACAAATCTTCCTTTTTGTTATAATTATGGAAAAGAAAATCAAAAAATTTGTTTAACTTATGTAATAAATATAATTTACAGTGAAGAAAATGGCAATTTTAAGATAAAAGCAATATTTTTAATCTCTATTCCGAATGGAAAACTTTATCCAATTTATGGAGATGACATTATTGGACAAGGTAAAGTTCTTGAAAAGTCTTTCAGGTTTGTATACAAAAATAATCCTAGATTTATAACAATAGCGGGAAAACCATGGAGAGTAAAGAAAATTTTTTTAGATTTGGATTTAAAAGAAAAAGATATTTTAGGATTTGAGTTGAAAGAAGACTTTAGAAAAGGAAACTTTTTAAGTAGAATTTTTAAACTCTAAACCTGTTCAAATTATTTGCAATAATCACATCTCCTTTTTTTTCTGTCAGATATTCCTCCTCTTTTTCATCTAAGTCTAAAAGATTTTTTGTTTTTTTGTTTATGTCTGATAAAATCAATGGAAGAAGAAAAAATTCTTTGCCGGCTTTCTTTTTTGAAAGATGACATAATCTTGAATATTTCATTATTATAGATTTCTTTTTTGCATTTCTTTGGTTTGAGAGCCAGATTTTCAGAATTCTAGTCGGCTTGCTGTATTTTGTAAATTTATTGTATTTTAATTTAGTTGAACAGGATATTCCTGCTGAAAGAAAAAAATTCTGATAAACAAGAAATCTCCAATGCTGCTGCCTGTAGATTCTCCCTTTGTAGACATCAGATTTACTGAGATAATTATAGGCTTTTGCAAGTGCTTCTCCTTTATATTCCAAAGGGATATTTTCTTCTACCCATAAAGCTATTTCATCAACTGAAAGATCTGTATTGTCATATATCTTCGGTGTTTTTTCATCTGCAGGAGACTGAAAGACTTTCTTAAGAATATTAAAGATGTCTTGTTGTTTTTCTCTTTCTGATATTTCCTCTATGAACTCCTGTTCTCCGATTTCAATAACAGACTGCAAATCGTTCAATGCTGCTCTTGCATCTCCTTTTGCCTGCTTTGCTATCAGATTTACTGTCAGCTCCTGAATTTTTTTGTTTTCTTTTTTTAATACTTCTGTTATAAGTTCTTTAATTGTAGATTCTGGCAATTCTCTAAGATTAATTATCTGGCACTTTTGTCTTAGCGGAGAGAACTTTCTCTGCCAAATATCATTTGCAGTTATTATTATTGGAAAACTTGTTTTTATTATTAATGCTATAAGTTCTGGCAAGCCTCCTCTGTCAGAGGTTGTTATTCCGTCGGCTTCATCCATTAAAATAAGTTTTCCTTTTTTGAATAAGGATTGCTGTTCAACCGACGGCTTGAGAACTTCTTCCAAGGATAATCTGTTTCTTAAATCAGAAGCATTTAATTCAAAAAGTTCTAGATTGTGTTCTTTTGCAAGCGCTAAAGCCATTGAAGTTTTTCCTGTTCCAACAGGGCCGTTTAAAATAACTGCTTTTCTTTTTGGAAACGTTTTTAAAAAAGTTCTTACTTCCTGAACAGCCAAATCTTGTCCTTTGATTTCTTCAAAAGAATTTACTCTGTATTTTTCTATGAATGGAAGTCTTTTTTGCGTCATTTTTACATTGATTGTTCTTTTATTCTTGAAAAATCATTTAATTCTTCTTCTTTTAATTTTGCTATGTTTATAAAGAAATCTGCTTCACGCTGCAATTCTTTGGAGCATATGTCTTTATGAGAAAATACTATTACTCTTTTTCCTAAACCTTTTACAACTTTTACAGATTCCACTAAATCTATGTCTCCCGACGATAAAATCAGTAAGTCATAATTATCCTTGAACGCATTGCATATTATATCCGTTGATAAAAGCACATCAATACCTTTCTGAACGATTTTATTATCCTCATATTTTAGTGGGAGAGTCTTAATTTCAAAAAGATTAAAATTTTTTGCTATTTCGAAAAATTTCTTTTGCGCATCTGCTCTTTTTATTATTTCAGCTTTTTTGATATCGTCATTTATTTTACCAATAATTCTTTGAGAATATTCTCCTGTATAAGCATAAGTTCTTATCAAAGATTCTTCATTCACGCTGATGTAACTAAGATTTTTTTTAATAAACCTCAAAATAAAATATTGGAATTTTCCAAAATCATAAAATCTATTTCTGTCTCTAATAAACAATCCCTGTTTAAAATTATCTAAATCTAAAAAAATCATAATCCTCATTTTATATAAATAGGGGATTTGGGGATCCCCCGCAGTATCTATCTTGTAGTTATTTAAGTGCAATCAAGTTTATAAGTTTTATTGTGATTACAGCATCTCCGATAGTTATAAAGAAACCCAACATTGCTTAATTTACTTAACCAATATATTATTTTATAATGCTCACAATAATTTTTTGAGGGGATTTGGGGAAATCAGATTTGTTGGTGTTAATTAACCAGATAGTAATAAAGTCTCATCGGAGATACTCGATTAGTTTATTATTTATTTTCTGTATCAAAAGGAATAATAATCTGATAGGGCTGTAGTTTTGCTTTTAATATTCTTACAAGTCCTGCTTCTTCAAGTTTTTTGCAAATGTCATCCTCTGAGGCATTAGCAAATCTGCTATTAGATTTTATTACTTTTTTGCTTGTGAGAGTTTTAAATAAAATTTTCCTTGATTTTTGCATTCATCAGTTATTGGAGAGTATAGTTCTTTAAGATTGTAAGTCATTTTTTGAATCTTTGTAATTGTTATGGGATTTGTTTTAATTAATTATTTCACACCATCCCTTTACCAGCAAGAACAAATGAAGCCAGGAGAGCTTCCAACTGAATAAACTCGTCGCTGCCTTCAACTAATCTAAATTCAATCTCACCGGTTTTTTCTGTTAATTTTACTTTTAGCTCGTCGTCAATCTGCAGATTCCAAATTTCTTTTTGAATTGATTTTATTATATCTGTTCCTGCAATAGATTCTTTCAGCATGATATCTAATAGTTTTTCTTTGGATTTTAAAAAATCTCCAGAAAGTGCGTATTCCAAAACTATTTTTATTTCAGCAGGTTTTGCAGCAGCTGTTAAAGTATTTATTAATTCAGAAGTTATAGATATAGATATTGATGCTGATGCCTGGAGAAGATTTATGGCTCTTCTGCAATCGCCTTCACTTGCTTCGTATAATGCTTCAATTGCCTGATCAGATATTTGGAGTTTTTCATTTTGTGCTATTAATCTAACTCTTTCAGCTATATCTTTTTTTTCCAAAAGCTTGAATCTTAGAATAACGCATCTTGACTGGATTGGATCAATTATTTTTGAAGAATAGTTGCAGGACATAATAAATCTGCAGGTTGAAGTGAAATTTTCCATTGTTCTTCTTAATGCCTGTTGTGCTTCTTTTGTCAGGGCATCTGCTTCATCAAGAAAAATTATTTTAAATGGAACATTTCCTAATGCTTTTGTTCTTGCAAAGTCCTTGACTTTTTGCCTTACAACGTCAATACCTCTTTCATCTGATGCATTTAATTCCAAGTAATTTTCTTTCCATGTATTTCCAAATAATTCCTTTACAACAATTAATGCTAAAGTTGATTTGCCTGTTCCTGCAGGGCCTGCTAAAAGCAAGTGCGGGATGTTCATGGCATTTGTCAGATTTTTGACTCTTTTGATAATATCATCCTGGCCAACCATCTCTTCGAATTTTTTCGGACGGTATTTTTCTGTCCAGATACTTGTTTCTTCAAAATCATGAGCATTCCTCTTTTGTTCAATAAGTTCCATTTAGAAAAATCGTTGATGGTTTTTATAAAGATTGTTGTGAGAGAGTGCTGTATTTACCATGCTAGGAATTATTTACCTCTTCTTTGTTTCCTTTTTTTCTTTACTCTTCTAAGTATCTTTCTCTGCCATTTCCAGCGCATCTGTCCTTTTTTTTTCCAGCGTCTTGAACTTCGTTTCATTGTAAATTCCTAAGAGATAATTGAAAGAATAATTTATAAAGATTTGCTTTTTGCAAATCTTTATTCCTTTAACTCCAAAAGGGTTAAAAAGAGTTAAAGTTATAAGTCTTCGGTTTGTAGAATTTTTATAGCCCTGTAGTCTAGCGGTCAAGGATCCGGCCCTCTGGAGGCTGGGACCCAGGTTCGAATCCTGGCGGGGCTATTAATAATCCAAAAATCATAAAGATTTTTGGGTTTAATTTATTCTCCAGGATGAGAACCGTAGGTGTCGAATCCCGAGAGAAAGGACTTTTAGTATCTGAAATAAAAATAAGAAAGTACTTTCTCGAGTTGGCGGGGCTATTTTTCTAGCATCTCCGATGAGATTTACTTGCTATTCAGTTAATTAATACTAACAAATTTTATTTCTCAAAACCTCTTCATAAAATTATTGTGAGTTCACAAAATTAAATAATAAGGGGTGGTGGAAAATAAAGTTTTGCTGCAAGAGTTTACAACTATTAGAGATACTTTTTTTATCAATAAATTTATAAACTTGTTTTCATTCAATTAATTATGGCAAAGACAGAACCTAAACATATTGGAGTTGTTTCTAACTTTTTTGAGCAGGTCGGCGTTGCTGCTATAAAACTTACATCTCCATTGAAAATTGGGGATAAAATAAGGCTTGTTGGCGGTGATGTGGATGCAGAAGAAATAATAAAAAGCATGCAGATACAACACGAACCAGTCAAGACTGCAAAAAAAGGCGACGAGATTGGCGTAAAAATAGGCTCAAAAGTTAGAAAAGGCTACAGAGTTTTCAAAGCGTAAGATACTCCTTTTTAGATTAAATGAATCTCTTAGTAATATTTTGAATAATGTATTTTTGAAAAAAAGGCAATTTCTTTGAATTCTCCAATTACTCTAATCCTTCAATAGTTCTAATATCTGTTTTAGATAAACAATATATAGAGTATATCTCATCATCTAATTGCTCTTCAATTTCCTTTACATTTTTCTTTAATTTAATTACATCTTCCTTTTTATCAAGTTTCTCTAAAATATTAATATCTTGATTTAGTTTAAGCAACTTATCAACTAAATCTACAATTTTATTCTGTTCTGAAATAGAAATTATTTTTATAGGCAAATATTTGACATACTCGAAGTTCATGCTTCTAACTGCCCGATTATATACAAAGTTATAAAGATAATAAGATGCAAATTTAGAATTCAAAATTCCTAATAAATATTTTACTTTAAAATCCCCTTTTTTTGGAATTATATTTATTACAGTATCGACATTAAGATTATTACCGTTGTCGTAATTGGCTATGATTTTAATATGATTTTTTGTTTGAGCAACTATTCTTTGTGAAACAACTCTTTCAACTAACACTCTTTTAATTTTCGAGGTGAACTCTTCTACCTTTCTATTTTTCAGATTTACAAATTTATTTCCTCTATAAACAAACCTTCCAATATCTTTACCCGCCATAATTTTTATATCCTCTTGTGTCGTCTTTTTATCAGTTAGAATTTGAGGGTATTGTTGTAGATATACTCCCCTAGTAATATCTGCAAAATCTCCTAATAATGAAGAGTCTTTCAATGACTTTTCTTTGATGCTCTGATTAATTTCATCTAAATACAAAGAATAGTAATCTTCTGTAAATAAAGAAACTTTAACTTTATGTTTTTTCTCGATTAAAGACGAATCCTCATAAAACATATAGTGTATATCCACTTCGTCGTTGGAATTTATCTCTTTTGTTTTTTTAACAATAATAACTATCTCTTCTAATTTAACATCTTCAAATGCCTGTCTTAAATCAAAAATGCTGACAATTTGACAATTCTCTAAAATAAATTTTCTCGTAGATTTCCATGGTTCTACATATGTTAGAGATTTTGGAACAACAAATCCTAAATAACCTCCCTCCTCTAAACAATCAATATATTTTTTTAGAAACAATGATGCTATATTTGTTTTGCCGGTTGCAATAGTTGAATAACTTTCGTTAGGATATCTACTCTTAATATCTTCTAACTTTAGATTAAAATATGGAGGATTACCGACGATTATATCATATTTATTAGGTGTTGCATCTACTAAGTTAGTTTGAACAGAATCTCCATTAAGATTTACTTTTCCGTTATTTACCCATCTGTGAAGAGAACTTGAAAGTGAGTCTCTCTCAATAATATTGACATCGTCGGTTTTATTTGATAAATCTTTTAATACTAAATTGGTAGCAGTTAATTGAACCGCAAAAGGATTTATATCAAAGCCAAAAATATTATTTTTTAGAATTAGATTATGTATCTCTTTTTTGTCGTATCCATTTTTTTCATAATCTTTTTTTAATTTATCATAAACTCTTATTAAGAACCCCCCGGAACCGCAAGCAGGATCAAGTATTCTTTTCTTATAATTAATAGGTAATTTTTTAATAATAAAATCAATAATCCAATCAGGAGTATAGAATTGACCTAACGCTTTTCTTTCTTCTCTTGAAATATGATACTCATAAATTTTACCCAAAATATCTGAACTAATATTTTTAAAATTGTATTCTGACAGTTGGAATACTACTCTCTCTAAAATATTATTATCAAAATCAATCTTATCAAAAAGACCGTGTTGAAAAATCGCTCTGTAATCAACCTCTAAAATCTCTTCAAACCCGCTGTTGATTAATTGTTTTATCGGGACAGACTTAATTAATAATGGAAGTTTATCTTTTGTTAGTTTAGGTTTGACAATTCCAAAATCTTCTGCAATCCTATAAAAATATAATTTATTTATGAATGAATAAGTTACTTCCTTAGCAAGTTTATCCAGCCAATCTTGTTCGTCAGCAATATTAAGTTCAGAAGCAGTAATCCATTTATTAACTATATTTCTAAAGTTTTCATCAGTATCGTATTTCTGTTCAATTTTAGGTTTACAGTTTTCAAATAATAATTGTTTTGATCTCTTAAGATTTTCAAGAAGATGAGGTGCAGTAATCTCTGTTCTAATAATGCTCTCTTTTTCCTCGCTTAAATAATCTAATTTATTAGATACAATACTCTTTTTTGAAACCCATTCATTTAATTCATTCCAATTAATTTCTAAATCTCTCAAGGGAATTTTTAATAGTAGTCTGTCTAAGGGATTAGTAATATTTTCAATAAACGATTTGTAAAGTCTAATTTCAATACCATTAGTTAGAATTACATAATTTATTTGTTTTTTAATTGCATAAGAAAGTGCTTGTTCGATATGCTTATCTAAATCTTGTTCAATACTTTTGCATTCAATAATTATTTTTGGTTTGCCTTCGTATAGAACAGCAATATCTGCCCTCTTATTTTTAACATAATGCTCGAAATCCATATCTTTTACAATGTCAAAACCCAAAAGTTTTAGAAGCTCTATTACAATCTTCAGTTTAACATTTTCTTCTACACCTGTTTTTTTCCCAACTAAAACATCGTCTAAATCGATATTCTGAAGTTCTTTCACTCTTTTTACAATTTCACCGCTCTTTACCATCTTAATTAGTATATAGCATATCTCGTATTTAAATATTCTTCTTAATAGTTTGTTGCCTCTAACTTTTATTTAGAATGCTTACTTCAATTTAAACCGGATTAACCCAGCATTATAAATTTATGTTAGTATTATCCTAATAAAATTATAATTTTATTCCAGAATCTTTTGGTTTGCCATGCTGTTCAAATCTGTCTGCATTCAGGCAGTCAAAACAAGTATGGACTATTCCATCTTTTTCTCTGACAATTCCAGTGCCATTGCATTTTTTGCATTTATATTCAATGTTCATTTTTTATTTCTGAATCAACAGAATTGATTATTTCATTGCTTTTGTCTAGGATAAATTGAAAAATTTCCTTGTCTTTTGCCCTATTTTTTCTCTGCCTGTATCCTAGTGCAAACGAAGTTGCAGCAAGTCCTATCATTTTTATTTTTTCCTTGGCTTTAATTGTGCTTATCATATGAGCAATCGCCTCTTCATCAGAACAATTAGGATTCTTTTTTATAAATTTCAATGCTTCATTGACTGAAATAATCATCATTCTTATTTCTTCATCTCTTTGTCTCACCATTTTAAATTTTGTTTAATCATCTTTTTAAAGTTTATTACATAAGAGTATATCTATAATCAAGAAGATTTTCTGAATTCCAAACATAAGTTTAAAAATATCTTTTTTTATAATATAACATACAGAATAAAGAATATTTTTGAATAGCCAATAGATAATTTTATTCTGTCTTTTCAAATCCTAAAACTAAGGATTAAAGATGCTCCCATAGTGTAGAGGCCAAGCACACAGCCTTCTCAAGGCTGGAACCCGAGTTCGAATCTCGGTGGGAGCATAAATTATTGAGCAGAGCAAAATAATATTTACGCCAACACTCTCATTAACTATCTTTACTCCATGTTAACCTGAATCTGCTTTCTTGTTTCTTTCA
>Ga0209541_10017915_pt1 | contig 10305 bp, 10 predicted proteins | sample RifCSPlowO2_01_FD_184027 | JGI IMG/M metagenome (GOLD analysis project Ga0209541, IMG submission 184027) | Groundwater microbial communities from Rifle, Colorado - Rifle CSP2_plank lowO2_0.1 (SPAdes) (version 2) | ecosystem: Environmental > Aquatic > Deep subsurface > Groundwater | place...
GCCGACATAAGCGTATCCTCCGCGCCAATGGCAACGCGAACGAGTCCTTCGGTCTCTCCGAGTGCGCGTTCAACCGCCTCAGCCAAGCGCTCACGCACGCCTTTTGTATTGTTGCCAAACTCAGAGACAAAAAACTCGTCTACCAACACATCAATGTCGTGCTTCTTTTGTTTGGCAAGAATGATTTGTTCGCGAAGATTTTTTTGTTTTCCATCGATACGCGCTTTGCTATAACCCTTACTTAAATAATCATAGAGTAGTTGGTAGTACTCTCCTTTTCTCCCACGTACGAGTGGGGCGTACACACCCACCTTAAGTGTCGAGTACGGCACACCCATTACCTCGTCTTTAGGAGCATGCTTTCCTATTTCGTCGACACGCTCAAACACAAAATTCATAATCTCTTCGTTCGTGAGTCGCTTGATCGGCTTTCCGCAGCTAAGACAGTGCGGAATGCCAACACGTGCAAAAAGTACGCGAAGGTAATCGTAGATCTCGGTGATCGTCGCGACTGTCGAACGAGGGTTTGATGAGTGCGATTTTTGGTCGATCGAAATGGCCGGGGAAAGCCCGACAATCTCATCAACATCCGGTTTCTGCATCTGGTGGAGGAATTGCCGTGCGTATGCGGAGAGCGACTCGACATAACGCCGCTGTCCCTCGGCAAAGATGGTGTCAAAGGCGAGCGAGGACTTCCCCGACCCCGAAAGACCGGTAAACACGATCATCTTGTTGCGTGGCATCTCTACCGTAATATTCTTGAGATTGTGCGTACGTGCACCCTTTACTATAATTTTGTCTTGTTCTTTCATAAAAAATGCGCCTGCCCCGTAGTAGACCGCTTCTTAGCGGACTTACTACGGGGTTCTGCCATAAACAGCCGATACTACCACGATTTTTGCGAAAAAGAAACCCCCACCTTTGGGCGGGGTTGATGGATCCGTCTTTCAGTCTTGTGCGCTGTTTGCAAGCTCTTGGAGCAACCTCGCTTCTTCGGAATACTTCTCCGCGAAGCGACAGTTGATCTCTTTCGCTCGCCTGAAGTACCAAACCTTCATCGAAACGGCAAGTGCAACGGCAGAAAACATTTGAAGAAATGATTCATTGGATATTCCGAGCGCAACACCGATGACGAGCACTGCGAGTGTCGCGGTGTGCCACGAGGATTCCCCGGGCCACCTCTCCTCCCAGAATTGCACTCGCGACTCCTTTGCTTTACGGACCTGCGCTTGCAGTACGAGGAACTGCTGTGCGGGTGTCATGCTACCCTCCAGTGGATACTAGACAAGATAATTTCACGCTTTTAGACTTTTGTCAATTAAAAATCCCGCTTGGTGGCGGGGTTGTCTTTGCTATCTGATTCCGTATGCACGCTTCGAGGCGAAGGTTTTGTAATCGCTCGTGATTTCTTCGCCTTTCCTGATCCTCCGAAGAGCGTAGTAGCGAAATCCGCGATGCGCCGCATTTGGCGTGTCGGAGTGATTCAAATACCAGCCCACCGACATACGATTCCAATTCACGGGTGCATCGTGTCCGCCCTTGCTTTTGACGCTGTGCCGTTTCAGATACCGGCGTGACGGAAGTTTGCGCATTGCCGCGTCGCTTAAGAACTGACAATCGCGCGGGGCGAAGAGTGGCAGATGCGTGCCCGCGGGAATGTTCGATGTTGTGAACACCCCTATTCCACCGACGTCAATCCTGGATGGCTTCAGTATGAGGAGGAGCACTGGATGACACCTCGCGTGTTGTTGTCTCAAGAAAGACTTACACGAAAAGATTACTTTGTCAAACGTACGTATGATTTGATTCACCCATTTTTGCCTAAAACAAAAAAGGGTCGGGGAACCTCAAATTTGGGATGCAATTTTAGGCGCGGAAGTGGAGTATCGATGAGCCGTACGCTTGTACGGTGAGTCGTGCCGAGCATTTCGCAACGACAAAATGCACCAAAATTGGAGGTTCAAATAATGCCTTGGGCGAGCATGGCATCGGCGATCCTGACAAATCCACCGATATTTGCGCCCGCGACATAATTTACCTTCCCCTTCTCGTCCTTGCCGTATTCCATGCACGTCGCGTGAATCTTTTTCATAATTTTATCGGTAAGTTTAGTGTTGGCATATTTATCGATGAAAAATTATCAGGAAATACCTGATGCACTAAAGGAATACGGAATTTATCTTGTAAAAAAGCCTAACTTTTTAACCCTTCAAGTATTAGGTATGCTTTTAGACTTATGCCAAGGGAAATTGTTATCTTTTGAAAGACTTTTTAAAGGGAATCTACAGGTTTTGGTAATATTTGGTCCTAAAAAAATATTATCTGAGAGATTTAGTGAAATCCTGGGGCTTTTAGAGCTTGAGGATTACACAAGAGTTTCAGGAGATCTGATTGCATGGGAAGTTGGCAGAAAAGAAACCGGTGAGTTTGCCGGTGATATATTTAAAAATTTTCCGGCACTTGACGAGGATGAGCAATTTTTCTGGCAAGTTATACTAAATGGAAATCATGGTCAAATAAGAGCAGTTTTATTTGTTCAGGATATTGAGAGGAAAAAAATATTAGTTAGTACGCTTGAAAATATAGGAGGAAAATTGCTTCATAAAATTCCCAAACCATTTACAAGCGCCCAGATTTTTGAAAACTACAGGAAAAGAATTTTTATACCCTCTTTTGGATACAAATTAACTAAAGAGGAGATTTTAAGATTTACTGGTCTTCTTCATAACTAACTTCCTCTTCGGTATTATTTGGTAGTATTATGATTGTTGGAGAAGGAGGGTCTGAGTAATATTCGAGAAAAGACGGCTGGTTTTTAAACCTTGCAGCTCTGTAAATTTCCCGTATAAGTATAGCAATACCGTTAACCCTTATAGATTTTATAAATGCTAAGTAGCGATTGCCGCCTTTTATTAACTTAATAAGGCGGTGAGCAGTATCGTCTGGAAGTACTCCCAAATATCCTCCATTTTCATCTAATATAGTAATACCCCGGTTTTTACTAATAAGTTCAACGCTCATGCCGCAATAAGCCTTGGATATTTTTTGCGGCTCCGCAACTTTAAGGAGAGATATAACTTTAGTTTTACCTGGTTCGTGTAAGAAAAGAGATGAGGAAATTTTTGCATGGTGATTTGAAAGAACTGGTTTTTGACCGTTTAATTTTTTGAAAGATTGAAGTATTTTTAAATTCTTAATAGCAATCGGGTTATATGAGTCGGTTTCTAAAGCTTGAGAGTAATATTTTTTAGCAAGTTTATAATTACACATTTCGAAATAAGCGTGAGCAAGCCTGTTTAAAGCATCAACATCGTTTGTAAACTCTTTAATAAGTTTTATGTTTAACTTAATTGCCTTTTCCCAGTCTGAGGAAAGCGCTGCGTCAATTGCTTGTTGAGAAAGGTTAGAAGATGCTTGATCATCCATCAAGTGGAAAGTATAGAAGGTAAGAGTTCACTTGTCAATGTTTCGGGGTTTTATTGGTTAGTTTAATTTTTTTCAACAAATTTTACCTCTCAGAACTAAAAACAGGTAAACTTGTAATATTATTTTAACTTTACTAATATATTTACTACTGATAGAATATTCAACATGAGCGGACATAGTAAATGGAGTACAATCAAAAGGCAAAAGGGGATGGCGGATATAAAGCGAGGTCAAACATTTACCAAGCTTGCTAATAGTATAACTATTGCAGTCAAACTTGGAGATTCTGGGGATCCAAATGTAAGTCCTAGGCTTAGAATGGCCATAGATACAGCAAGGTCTGTTAATATGCCAAGTGTAAATGTCGAGCGGGCAATTGATAGGGGTCTCGGAAAACTTGGAGGAGATGTTTTAGAAGAGGTAGTATATGAAGGTTTCGGACCCGGACAAGTTGCTTTTATTATTGAAGGAGTTACAGATAATAAACTAAGAACTAATCAGGAAATTAAAAGTATCTTTGAGCGGAATGGGGGAACTTTAGCAGGTCAGGGGGCAGTTTCATATATGTTTGAAAAAAGAGGGGAAATAAGAGTGAAAAGCAAAGGGGGAAATTTAGAAGACGAAATGCTAATATTAATAGATCTTGGGGCGGAAGATGTAGAGGACTATTTAGATGAAAATTTGCAAAAGTATTTAGTTTATACAGAGAGCTCAGAACTTAATACTATGGGTACAAAGATTACTCAGGCTGGATTTGAGATAGAAGATCAGGGACTTGTTATGAAACCAACAACAATTCAGCAAATATCAGATAAAGAGCTGGCTGAAAAGGTGATTAGTTTTACTGAGAAACTAGAGAAGAGTGATGATGTGCAAAAAGTATACAGTAATTTTGAAATTACTGATGAATTAATAACCAAGTAACAAGATACAAGTAACAAACAAATAATAATGACCAAATTCTTAATTTTTAAATATTGGTTATTGGTTATTGTTTGGAATACTTGGATACTTGTATCTTGGAAAACTTAGACTATGATTATTCTTGGTATTGATCCCGGTACAGCTACAACAGGGTTTGGCATAATTAAAGTTCCCGATGATATTTTAGGTCGGGAATTTGAGTATGGGATAAAACTTGTAGATTATGGCAACATAAGTACTTCCAAAGAAGATGTAATGCCCAAAAGACTGGTTCAACTCCATCATGGAATAGAGGGGTTGATAGAAAAATATAAACCGGATCTAATTTCAATAGAATTACTTTTTTTCGGAATAAATCACCGGACTGCAATGGCTGTTGGTCAGGCAAGGGGAGTAATAATGTTATCCGCAGGAAAGCATAGCGTACCTATTCATGAATACACCGGTTTACAAGTTAAGCTAATGATTGCAGGAGCAGGTAGGGCAGATAAAAAATTAGTTCATGAGGGAGTTAGAAAATTCCTGGGTTCAAATGGAAAAAGATTTCGGGAACTAACTGCCAAATGGAAAGGGGGTCATGCAGATGACGCAATAGATGGTATTGCGATTGCTATTACTCATGTTCTTAAGATAGCGGCAAAGTAAAAGTATGGACTTTGGACTAAACAAAAGGCAAAAAATTATAATAGCGTCAGTGATACTTACATTTGGTTTGGTTTCCACCCAGCTTGTTGATTTTAATCTACGGTTTAAATTTTTAACAGGTCTTACAATTTTGGCTTACTTTATTTCACTTTGGGCGCTTTGGGAAGGAATTAATTTTTTAAAAGCAGCTGTACTTTTAATCCTGCCGACATTATTTGTGCTTGGGCTGGCAAGTTTTTATTTTCTTCTTCCGGTAAGGTGGTTAACCAGATTACCTGTGGCTTTAATTTTCGGTCTGTCATTTTATTCTCTGCTTCTATCACAAAATGTATTTAATGTTGCATCAATCCGCACTATACCGCTTTACCGCGCAGCCTCAACTGCTGCATTTTTGTTTACTCTGATTACAGCCTTTTTCCTGTTTAATGTAATACATGCTTTTAATTTACTATTCATATGGAACGGGTTACTGGTTTTTTCCTTAGGATTTTTACTGGTTATGCAAATTCTCTGGTCAATTGACATGAAAGACAGGCTGGATATTGCAGTAATAGTGCAGAGTATGATACTCAGTTTGAGTTTAACAGAGCTTAGCATAGCGCTTTCTTTTTGGCCTATGGTAACAACGATGTGGTCTTTAACCCTTGCATCAGTGATGTACGTTTTAATTGGGCTTTCTTCTCAAATTTTAAGGGATCGTGTGAATAGGAGAGCGGCAGTGGAATACTTGAGTATAGGCGCGGTTATATTTATAGTTGCATTTTTAACAACATCCTGGTCCGGCTGAATATAAAAATAACAGATTAGGTTGATAAAATAATCTAAATTAGATAAAGAGTAGAGGAGTAATTTGATAAGCTCAGTATAAATGTGAAAAATTTTTCAAAACAACGTGAAAAATTATAGGTTACTTCTTAATTATGAGAATGATATATTATGATATAGTTGATAGGTACAAATGTGGAAAACTATAAGGTAGTACTTCTTGCTTTTTGAACTTGGCAACAAGATAATATGGCTGCTAATGATCTTTGTGTAAAATTGTATATTGGGCGTGAAAAACCCGAAGGCGTCTTTGGGGTAGGGATACTCTAGCCGGACAAGTGACTTAGTCACTAGAATCAAGAGTCAAGGAAACGTACCATTCTCTTCTAAATAGCTAACTTTAGTAAAACTTGGGTTCCACTCACTCTTACAAATGACTGAATCTTCCCTATACTTTGACGTCGCACAATATAGGGATAAGCATTTTTAGGGGATACTCTCTTCCAGTTGAAGTTTTAAGTTTGAAGTCAAAAAAATTAAACATTTAAATGGAAATTTTTTGGTACATAATTTAAGGTTATTCCCGTCCAAATATTCCAGTCAATTTTCTAATTATACTAGCTGATGCTAATTTTAAATTTAGACCTTCTTGACAACCTAAACTCTAGATGACTATTAAGAGCTCTTATCCCCCAAAAAGCCGTTTTTGGGGCATTTACGGGCTTCAGCCTAATTAGGCTCAGAGGGCTTCTAAAAGGTGAAGAAGGCGATTGCATTGTTACCATTATGGCAGATAAGAACTTAGTTTAATAGTTAGGATCCACTCTTATTCCATTCTATTTACTGACTGACCTGTCTTACTAATAAGAATACTTATAAAGAATTTGCTACTGAGTTGCTAACTAAATTATACCTATAATGCTTCTTGACAGGTGCATGCAGGCTTGTTATTATGAGTATAATCAACCTAACACTCATAATGTCAAGTTCCACCACTCCGCTGAAAAAGAAAATATCCTTACCTCTGTTTGATGATTTTATGTTGCACCTGCAGACAAATAACTACTCTACCGAGACAATTTATAATTATGAACGGGATCTTCTCACATTCGCCTATTTTCTTGAAAAAGAAATGCAAAAAGATTTTGATCAAGTAGGTAAGTCAGATATAGAACATTATAAAGCTTATCTTTTATCTACTGACCGCAAAACTGCAATTTCAGAAGAGGATGCTTTAATTAAGTTGCAGAGTGGCTCTATGAATAGGTTACTCTCCTCTCTTAGGAGCTACTTAAAGTTTCTTATCTTTCAAGATTATAAAATTCCCATCCAGCCGGAGCATATTAGAATGGTGAGAAAAGAGAACAAACACTACAAAGTGGCTGAGCTCCAAGAATTAACTTCTTTGATTGAGTCACCATCTGTTCTAGAAAAAGATCCTATTGTGGGATCTCGAAACCGTGCCATGTTAGAGGTTCTATTTGCAACAGGCATGAGAATCTCCGAACTGCTTTTCTTAAACAGGCGGGATATTGATCAAAGCGGCAGAATTTTTATCATGGGTAAAGGCAAGAAGGAGCGTTTTGTTTATCTTACGGAGAGAGCCAAGTCCTTAATTGATGCGTATCTTAGACTAAGGAAGGATAATCTGCCTGCCCTATTTGTCCCTCAAAAAGGTAGAAGAATGGGTAAAAAAGATTGTCGCATCTCCCCTAACTATTTGCAGTTCAAGATTAAAAGCTATAGGGAAAAATTGGGAATAATTGTACCTACGAGTGCACATTCACTAAGGCATGGTTTTGCTACCTATTTGGCAGAAGAAGGGGCTTCACCTGCCGCAATTCAGATTCTACTTGGTCATGAGTCTTTAAACACTACTACAAGATATGTAAACGTTTCTGATAGATTCGCAGAAGAAGCACACAGGAAATTCCACCCGTTAGCAGAAAAAAAGGATTAAAATGGCGCATTATAAAATATGGAAATTACAGGATCTAAAAGAAGGAATCGATCGTTTCTATCGAGAAAATGGTAGGTTTCCAACAGTGAGTGATTTAGATAATATTGAATATCTACCTTCTTCCAGATGGATTCAGCTGAAATTTGGAGGTATGGTAAAAGTAAGGAAAGAATTGGATTACAAAGATTACCATTTAGGATCTGGAAAATACAGAACTGAAATTGCCAGTCAGGTTAATAAAATAGGGCTGGAGTTCGAGCACAAAATAGAAAAATTTTTGGTTAATAAATTTGGTGAACCCTTTGTACATATACAGAAAAGAGTAAGTGGCTTTTGAAGAAGGCCGATCCGCTGCCTTCTAATTGGAAAGTTTTAACTGTCACTAACTTTATGAAATTAGTTAGTGAACTTAAACCGTATTCAGTTCTTTCGTCATGACAGATGTAAAAGTTTTTGAGTTTTGTGCCAATACCCGATTTTTAGAATACATTAAACATAAGCAGAATTTTCTTAACCAAAAAAATTCTAGATTGTGTTAGTAATTGCTCGTCGCACAATATTTTCTCTGAGTTTAATTTCTATCTAACGCTAGTGCTTGACAAAGAAGTACTTTTTAACTCATTATTAAGGTATAGTGGATTTTCTTTCTACATTAAATAATAAAAGGCGCGCGCGCGGGATTTTAATTGTTATTTTCTTGCTGATAGCGATACCCCTGACTATATTTCTTGTCCGCCAGCAGCAAATTTTTAAAGGTAGGGCCTTAGGAGAAGGATCAACCCTGGAGGCATTTGCTGCCAGCGGGGCACCCCTTCCTGATAGTAACAATAATGGGATTCCTGAAACCCAAAGCCAGAATATATTGCTTAAGCTTACCTGGAATCCGGGAGCAGCCCAGCCTACGCTAACTCCATCACCAACCCGTACCCCGACTCCTACAACATCTGCACCAACTGCTACTACAGCTCCAGGTCAGCCTACCCCAACTACTACAACAGGAGGTTCCTGTACTGTCTGCACTGCAGATTTAATCAGAGATGGAACCGTTAATCAGGACGATCTGACTGTTATTAATGCTTGTAAGAATATAACAACAGACTTAAATTTAACATTTGACGCTTATTTAGCAAGTAACCCTCAATACAGCACTCTAGTGACACTTTGTAGGAGTATGGATTTAAACTCAAGTAATAAAACAGAACAATCAGAGGTAGATTGTGTACAAAGTAAAATGAATCAGACTTGCAGTCAGAATAATATACCTACCCCTACTCCTACAACAGCAGCAACCGGGTTTACATGCGTAATAAATGGACCAGGCACGATACCTTCTAATCAGGCTTCATCCTTTACCGTTGAAAGGACAACCCTGGGAAATCAAATATATCCGGAAAGCCCTCTTACATGTATAAGTAACTCAACCGGTCCGGGTTCATGTTTTTGGGGCGTTGACACCAAGCGATTTGATGATAGTTATAGTTCGACTACTTTTAACATTACACCTTCAAACGATGGAATTAGTCCGGGTGCTAAATTATTGTATTTTTATAGACCTAAAATGAACTTTGGAGTAGATTATGGTGATTATTGCCAGAAAGAGATTACGGTACAATGAATTTGTTGCTTCGCAATAAAAAAAACTTAATAAATCTTGCAATAATTTTTATTCTTGCTGTTGGGCTCGGTGTTGGGTTTTACCTTATGCAAAATCAGCAGGTTTTTAAAGGTAAAGCTCTTGGCTCTCCCCCGCTTGAGTTTATAGGGCCAACTAACAGTTTGGTAACGCTTCCCGGCGGGAAAATTGGTTTAAAAATTATTCCAGGACAGAAAGCTTCTGTGGATCTCCGGCTAACTTCCCCGTTTGGCGCTCCAGGAACCGGTTCAGATCAGCCTCAGCCAACTCAGGCGCAACAACCAACTCAAGCCCAGCCAACTGCCGCAACTAAGCCAACCTCAGCCCAACCAACTCCAACCCGCGCTCCAGCTCCAACCTCAGCTCCAGGAGTTGATGCAGATGGGGATGGCTACCCTGCAGGAGTTGATTGTTATGATCAAAACCCTAATGCAAAACCCGGTCAAATTCAATTTTTTACTACTGACAGAGGAGACGGTAGTTTTGACTATGATTGTGACGGCGTTGTATTTATGGGTGGTATCCTTGGGCAGGCGACTAGTTTGCCTGCTGTCGGCTGTTATAATACCAAACCCGCAGGAGAAATGGGTTGGGTAGGTCCTCAGCCTTCATGTGGAGGAACGGGAATTTCCAGACGTTGTAATTCTAATAACGCACTCTCTTGTTCAGGTCAACCTGCAGTCAGTGGAACTCTAACCTGTTCTGATTATGGTCCCGCCTTGTCTTGGTCAATAGTGGAAAATACAATTTCGCCGGTAACTTGCAGATAAATTATGGAAGAAATAAAAAGGCTCTTAAAAATTAAAAGAAATCTGATAGGGTTAATTGTGGTTCTGGTGCTTCTAGTTGCACTTCCGGTTGGAATCTACCTTGCCCAAACAACCCAAATCTTTAAACCAAGGGCGGCTGAAGAGCCTGGAACATTTTCCATATCTGCAAGCCCCGGTTCTTT
>Ga0209541_10017916_pt1 | contig 10304 bp, 12 predicted proteins | sample RifCSPlowO2_01_FD_184027 | JGI IMG/M metagenome (GOLD analysis project Ga0209541, IMG submission 184027) | Groundwater microbial communities from Rifle, Colorado - Rifle CSP2_plank lowO2_0.1 (SPAdes) (version 2) | ecosystem: Environmental > Aquatic > Deep subsurface > Groundwater | place...
GGATCTTTTTCTCCGGTTGCGGAAAGGAGCGCTGCGAGCAAATATATTTCTGTGATGTTTTCTTTTTCTACAAATGAGCGCGTTGCGACTGCGTCTGTGGCATTTAAATTCACAAAAGGTCCGGTGTCTTTCAAAAAATCGTGTTCTTCTTTCAGATCGGAAGCAAATACCGATTCTCCGCCATGTATTTTTCGTAGAGCTAAAGTGAGTTCAACTCCTATCTGTCCGCACGCGCCTATAATCAAAATTTTTTTCATATTAATTATTTTTAAAATTTAATTTTTCTATCTTTACTCCCGCTTTTTGTCTTTCTCCTCTAGTACGAGCAAACAATGTTTCAAATTTCTTCTGGTCTTGTTTTGTAAACTTCACACCGCGTCTTGCAGACATCGCTTTTTGTATTTTTATTGCGATCTCAAGAGGGAGTTCATACATATTGCCGGGCGATACATGGCTCGTAAATGCTGGTACATCTTCGGTCACCGTTCCGTATAAATGAGATGAAGCCCCGATAACTTTTCCGCAAAATATTGAAGTATTTATAGCCGTTTTTACATAGTCGCCGATGATCGGGCCCACAAATATCTTGCCGGTGTCTTTGCCTTTTACGGAAATCGTACTGTAGGTATTTTTCAGATCTGAAACGCTTGTACCTGCTCCGAGATTTACCCAGCTTCCAACTGTCGCATGGCCCAAGAAGCCGTGATGCTGTTTATTTGTATAGCTTTTGATAGTACTGCCTTCGACTTCGCCACCGATCTTACACGCATCGCCTATTTTTGAATTCGATATTTCTGCAAAAGAATTGATGACGCATTTTTTTCCTATCGTGAGCGGTCCTCGCAAAATACTGTTTGCTTTTATTTTCGTATCGTCCCCTATTTTTATTTTTCCTCCACTCGTATCAAAAAAAACATTCGGTTCAACCTTTATATTTTTCCCAACATATACTCCTTTTTTTATCTGCCTTTTTCTTTTAGACAAGGCCGACGAAGTTTTCTCCAAATTCCTGATGTTGTTTTTTATGGTATCTATGTATCTTGACATGATATGAGTTCGTCAAATCGCACAACAAAACTGTGAGATAATTGTATCACATTTTTGCTGGTAATAATATGCGTATTTAGGACCACAGTACCGGGACTGTTTTATTGAATTATTACAACCGTTGTCCTTTTCACTCCGAAATTTATTGCTACCTGGGTCGAAGAAGACCAAATGTCAAATGAATAGATGCCTACTCTCGGGTTCATTCTGTCTTCTACGATAAAAACCTTATCACCAAAAATTTCAGGAAACATTACTTTAGTACCGAAAGGTAGTAGATTGTTGGCCACTGTGCCGTCCCTGACGTGTTTGCCCGATGCTGTAATAAATGGATCACTATCAGTTTCTTCAACTGTGCTTGAATAGGATGTCACTTTTACCTGCAATTCACCGACAATGATCTGCTTTGGCCCCTGGATTGGAGCTTCCTCTGCCGACGTGTCGGATTTTACCGTGTTGTCGCTGTTGTAAGCCATTGCAACCTGACCTGGCTTTTTTTCAGTCAAACTTCGAATAGCTCTCGAAATGTAAGAGACTGAAGATATATTATTTTGGGAACCTACAGCCAACCCTGGGAGCTTGACTAGCCCAACATTTGGCACATTTACTGCCAATAATGGCAGTAAAATTACTGACTGTAGGAACTTATTGATGTGTTTTTTGTGCATATTTAAACGGTTTAGCTCCGTTAACTCCATTCAGTTGCTTGGTCGAAGCCAAGCATACCCCCAAAAGCAAAAGTTCTGTTTTATAGGAATAAACCAGAACTGCAAGTAGTATATCACTTTGGCAACCAAAAGTCAATAGTTAAGCAACATTTATTTAATATGTCAAACCAAAAATACCTTGATAAATATGACTAAAATCTGGATTTCTACTTGACAACATCACTAAAAATATGTGTAATATATTGCCCTCTGTTCTTATTCAGTGAGTTTGATGGTTGCTCCGAGCTGCTTTATAACCTCTTTTGAAACAATATTACCCCCAAAGGTGGTCAAATGGATACCGTCCTTCTGCCGAGCGTTGATCATTTTACCGTTCTCATCAGGCAAATAGCCGGAATATTGACCATTTGAGTCGGACAAAAGATTCCAAGTGCTTATAAAACTCATATTTAAGAAATTCTCAGCCACATTCTGGTATATGGAATCAAGATTTAGAATTCTTGAAGAGTAATTCGGCTCTTTCATTACAGGTAGACCAATCCAGAAGATCCGGGACTCTTGGAAATGGTCTATGAATTCGCGGACACGGCTAGCATATGCATTATTCCATTCCGGATGTTTATAGTAGAAAAGTACTTTACCGCTTGTGTCGGTTATACTTTGGGCATCGTTCGTGCCTATCATTACGATCACTATATCTGGATGAAAACTTTCCTTTAAGGAGACGGCTTTGCTTTGCCAATCAAAATAGTCAGGTCTTGAAAGTCCGCTTGAGACTGCTCCTGATCGCAATATTTCTAAATTCTTGTATTTTAGCAAGGCTTTTTCCAAAATTTCCCCAACTCCCCCACCGACGTAGACAAAAGAATCTCCTACGATTAGGGTTTTGTATTTCGTCTTCTGTGGCAATTCCGCCACTGGGTCCGTGGGCGCTGTTTTTGGTATTTGTTCTTGGCTCACTTGGACTACTGCCGGGAGATTTTTTTCTTGAGATGACAGATTTTCTTCTTCGAGAGTAATAACCTCAAGCACAGATGAGGATTTTAACTTTTCCGAGGTGCCAGCATATGAAAGTACTGCATTTTGGAAGACATTATTTTGACGGGCGCCGTCTCTAACTCCCCAATTTAAGATTTTCTTGGAATTGAAGAAGACGCTAATCAATACTATCAGGATAAAAAGCAAGACCGTGACTTTGGGAGTAAATTTGTTTTTGGTATTATTTTCCACTTTGTTGTCGTTAAAAACTGAAATAAATAAATGGAGGCATAATGTTTGGCCCCGCATAAAATATCACCGTCATGGACAATATGACAAAGATAAAGAAAAAAATCAATGGCAGTTTAGCTTGAGATCTTGTTAAAAAAGAGACAATCTGTTTTTCTAATAGAAAAACAACAATCCCCAAAGCAATAAAAAGCAGAACATAAGGAGAAATGTATTCTGTTAACTCCTTAGAAACAAAAATGTTTTTAAAGACCAAGAGTGCGTCCTTTATGCTTTCTGAACGGAAGAATACCCAGGAGAAGGTGACGAAACAAAAAGTCAGAAACCCAGGTAGAATTTTACCTAAAAACAAATTTTTCTTTTTAGGTTCTTTATTCTTACTTTGGAAAAAGAGTGTTCCGACCAATCCTGCGCCTTGAATTCCTCCCCAAACGACATAGTGTGCAGCCGGCCCATGCCACAATCCGACCAAAAGCATGGTAATCATTAGGTTGGCATATTGTCTTATCTTCCCTACTCTGTTTCCACCCAAAGGAATATAAATGTAGTCCCTGACCCAGTCCGAAAGTGAAATATGCCATCTTCTCCAGAAGTCTTGGATATTTGTTGCAAGATAGGGGGTATTAAAATTGATTGGTGATTTGAATCCCATTAGACCAGCAAAACCAACAGCCATATCACTATATCCACTAAAGTCGAAATAAATAACCATTGAATAGGCAAAAATAGCTAGAAGTATACCTAAAGAAGAATGACCTTGAGACACTGCAAGAAAATCATCTGTAAGATTAAGTACAAGATAGCTCGAAATGATTAGTTTTTTAAACAAACCAAGCATTATTAAAGTGATGCTATGTGGCAAATTCTCGACTCCTTTTGTGCCTCCTCCTTTGAGTTGGGAAATAAAATCTCCGGCGCGGGCAATCGGTCCAGACAAAAGCTGGGGGAAAAAAGACACATAGATCAAAAAATCTAGCAAAGAAGCCGGGACGGTCTTTCCGCGATAAATATCCATAATGTAAGAAATAACCCGGAAAATATAAAAAGACAAACCAATCGGTAAAGCTATATCCAAAAAAGGAATTGATGCAGGTAAGCCGACATGCGATAAAATCGACTGAACGGAAACTCTGAAAAAATCATAATACTTAAAAACCCCCAGTACCGATAGATTGACAATGATCCCGAGCGTTAAGATCAATTTTTTCAGATACGTTTTTTTGTTCGGAATAGATAAACCTATAAGAAAATTAAAAATGGAAACTGAAAAAATTATCAGCAGAAATTTCAGATCTAAAAAAGAATAAAAATAATAACTGGACGCTAAAAGAAAAAGCCGCCAAGCCAAAGGCCATTTTTTTAAATACCAGTTTAGAAACAGGACGAGGGTAAAAAACAGAAAAAATTCGAAGGTTATGAAGGTCATTGATCTATTAAAATTTATCTTACGCCGATAAGGTATTTTCTAAAGCCGTCCGAGAGGTCTACGAATTCGTCTACGACTTCTTTCAGTTTGCCCGAAGTCGATTTGCCAAATGAAACGACTTCGACTTGCACGCCCATCGTCTGCAAATATTCGACAAGCGGTATGAAGTCCCCGTCTCCAGAAACGATCACGACTGCATCAAGTCTCGGCGCCATTTTGATTGCGTCAACTGCGAGTCCGACGTCCCAGTCCGCTTTTTTCGCTCCGCCTGCAAATATCTGCAGGTCTTTTGTTTTTGTTTCGATGCCGAGTTTTCCAAGCGCTTCAAAAAATGCTTTTTCGTCTTGTGCTTCTGTCGTGATGACATAAGCGACTGCGCGTACGAGCCTTCTGCCAGCGACTGCGTCTTTCAGGACTGCGCCGAAGTTTACGCGAGCCTTGTATAGGTTTCTTGCGCTGTGATAAAGGTTTTGAGTATCTATGAATACCCCGACCCTCTGTTCTTTGTGTTTAATTACTGTCATATATTATATAAAATGCTTACTTTATTATTAAAAAGGCTGACTAGTACAATTATATATCAAAAGGAAAACCACTCCTAACTTTAAAACCAAAAGAAAAACCCCACCCTTTCTCCCTCCCCTTAGTAAGGGGAGGGTTGGGGATGGGTCGGAGTTAAATAGAGTTAGTCGAGCTTCATTCTCTTCATCAATGCCTCGTATCTTGCTAGGTTTTTTCTTTGTAGATATTTCAAATGTGTCCTTCGGTCGGCCACCATTTTGATAAGGCCTCGTCTTGAGTGATTGTCTTTCTTGTGCTTTTTGAGGTGTTTTGCCAATTCGTCGATCTGGGTAGACAAAACAGCCACCTGCACCTCGGTAGAACCCGTGTCTTTATCGTGGATTTGATTGGTTTTTATTACTTTTTGCTTTTTCTTTAATGTAAGCATTACGGTCAGTATCCTATCATAAACTGGACCGAAACGCAAGCCCTGTAGTAGATTTTGGCGATGTTAAAAAACGCGCTTTGCGCCTCGCCAAAATTCACTACAGGGCAAGACCTCCTTTAATTAGTGGGTTTTGGCTATAAAATAAAAACAGGAGCCACTTTGTAGCTCCTGCCAGGTTTATTACCTGTGATTTTTCAAATTTTTAGCACCCCTTCCATGTATTTAAGGTGTTTTGGAGTTTTTGTCGGAGTGTATCCAACCGGTTTTTTTAACTCCTCGTGTTTCGCCTGGATCTTTGCCAGAGCCTTTTCTCTTTCTTCATCGGGCATTTTAGCAATTGCCTCGATAAATTTATTCATTTTTGCTTTTTTCATTTTTTTTAGTTTTAGATTGTGGTTTTAGTTTTAGATTTGTTGACTTTAATTTTTCAGATATCCCCAAGACCGTGAGTTCATGTAAATCTCGGTGTTGTTTGAACAGGATTTTTTTAAGTGCCTTGAAATAGTCCAACACTTCCTTTGGGAGGTCTTTCACAAGGTTACCCCCTTTTTCATTAAGAAATGAATAAATTAATTCATGGTATGGGTGTGCTGTTTCCCATATTTTTTGAAAAAATTCGTTCGTACCTTGATGTGTTGCTTTGTCCTCGGTTATGCCAGTGACTTTTTGATATGCCAAGAATAAGATATTTCTCAATTCCTGCCAAAGTGAGTGATTGTCCCATTTCATTTCTACTCGCAAGCGTTCAATAGTCACTTCTTCAGCAAAATCTTTTTCATACGAATTGATTTTACTAAAAAAGCTAAATCTGAGCTCTTCCCAATTTGATGACTGCACTTGCTCTTTATATTTAAGCGCGAGCGGAAGATAATGATTTAAGTGGAATGGTATTTCGTCATTACGCTTTTTCTTGTGGAAGATTAATGAATTTCTCATAAATTCAAAGTTGTTTAGAATGTAATTCATTAATCCTGATTCAAATTCGTGAACAACGAGGAACTTCTCCTTGTCTTTCTTCGTAGGCAAGTACCAGCCATATCCGTCCATCCTTTTAATTTTCCCATGAAGCTTTGCCACCTTTTTCCATGTCGGGTCGCATATGTACATACCACTGTCAGTGTGAGCAATTATTACACCATGATTGAACTGAATGATACCGAGTTCAATTTTGATACCTTGATGTTTTAATAAAACACCAAAGGCGATTGCTCCGCCTAAACAGTTGAAACCCACATTTCCTTTTCTGCATGCGAATTTCGGAGTAAAGCCAAGGTTGTATGTTAGGTCTTGTACTCGAAGTTGAGCCATGAGTATATCTATTGCTATCTTTTGGTCATTTACTTTAAGTCTGGCTGACAAGTCTTTCTCAAGTTTTTTTACGCTTCTGACTCTGTGATTTTTTAAAACTTTTTTTTGCTCCAAATATGGAATCTGGAACATTTTTGCAGTGGCTTTTAAAAAATCTTTTTCGATTTCGCCTATGATTTCGGCGATCGTTGGGTTACTGAAAACCCTTGGCTTAATGAATATGAGCTCATTAGCCAGTTTTACTAGTTTCTCTGTATCTCTATTCATTTTTCGAAGGAAGGATCTCCCTACCTTTAAATACGAAGATTAGGTATCATGTATCCATGGCGAAAAATTCAAAAAACAAGAAAAAACACCTGTCAGACGAGGAAAGGTTTTGCATTGAAAGAATGCTAGGTATTGGAGACACATTGACCCACATAGCAAAGACACTGATGAGAGGAATATCAACCATAAGCGAAGAGGTAAAGGCAAACAAAGGCAGGAAGAGATACAAAGCAGAGAAAGCGATACACAGAGCATACTTGAAACAATATCGGAAGAAAAGAAACTGCAACAGGGTGGCAATGGATGGACACCTGTCCAGATTTGTAGAGAAAGGTTTGAGCAAAGGTTGGTCCCCGGAAACGATCAGCTGTCGATTGGATATCCAGTCTGGTCTAAAATATGCAAGTGGAAAATCGATTCGTAAGTTCATTCAAAAGAGAGCCGGTCTTGAACGATATCTATTCTGGAACAGAAACGATATGAAGACAGGAAAAAAGAGAGGCAAAGGTAAGTACCTCAATGATCCGGACCGTAAATGGATCGAAATACGTTCGTGGAAGGCTCTGTACGAGTATGGGCACTGGGAGGGAGACTTCATAGTATCAAAGTGGAATTCTTGGGTCTTGTTGGTCTTGGTAGAGAAATATTCAAAGAAAGTTTTGTTTGCATTGCTACCAAATCGAAACAATGAATTGGTGAACAAAACAATTGCTTCTTTGTTAAAAAGTCACACTGTTTTGAGCTTAACGCTCGACAATGATATTGCATTTGGTAAATGGAAAACGCTCGAGACCATGCTACAAGCTCCAATATATTTCTGTCATCCTTTCCACTCTTGGGAGAAGGGACTGGTAGAGAATACCAATCGCTGGATACGACAATTCATTCCAAAGAAAACAAATCTTCAACAGATTTCAAAAGAAAATCTGAAAGCAGTTGAAGACTGGTTTAATCATACGCCTAGACAATGTCTCTTAGGCAAGACGGCTTACGAAGTTATGATGCAAAAAGAATATGGTATGATGGTAGAATCATTAGAAATTAATTTGCCTACATTTCGTATTAGGGGGTAGGGAGAGGCAATTAAAATTTTGTGTGTGTATTTTACTATTAAATTATAAAATAGTCAAATATCTATTTTATAGATAATTTAGCAGTTATATGTCTAAGGCTTGAAAAAATGAGGATTTTGAGGTATATTTACGAAGTTATTGTAAAGCATTGCCAGATCGTCTAATGGTAGGACACCTCCCTCTGGAGGAGGTTATCTTGGTTCGAGTCCAGGTCTGGCAGCAGTGCTATGCTAAGTCAGGTGACTGACACGCATAAGATTACTATCCCGTAATTGCATACATGCTGAGCGCAGTATTCAGAACAAAAAACTATCCTTAGGGGTAGTTTTTTGTGGTATAATTCAAATTATGAAACTCGGTATTATCTTGCAATCAAATAAACCTGAACATGTGTGGAATACATTCCGTCTCGGTATTACAACACTTAAAGCTAGTAATCAGGTAGAAATTTTTTTAATGAATGAAGGATCAGAATTAGATACTATTCCTGACACTAATGATTTTGATATTTCTGCAAAAGTAACGGAGTTTAAAAATCTAAAAGGTAATATTTATGTTTGTGGCACTTGTATAAAATTACGGGGAAAAGAAAGTAATGTCTGCCCAGTTTCTACTATGTCTGATTTACTCAATATGGTTGAAGGTTCAGATAAAGTTCTGGTATTTGGTTAAATTATATTCACTTTTTTATCTTTCAAAAATAACTTACTTTGCATACAACTCAACAGTTCTCTTTTCTCCATTATCGTTCCATCTTTTAGAAGATATTTCGTATAGTTCCGCACATCTATATCTAGCGATACTTTTTCTTGTTTATGCCCTAGCACTCCAGTCCTGAATTTATTGAATCTACTTATCTCATCCTCTATCCTTGATTTGATTCCAAGCTCATCCAAATCAACTTTGTCCATGACTTCAACTAGCTCTGTTATTAGATTCGGTTCATTGATCGCTGGGTTTTTGCAGTCGATATTTCTCGCCTTGGTACAGAAATAGTAGACATGTCTATTAGTACCACCGTACACCTCAATGACCAGGAAGAAAGAGGAGACAAAGAAGACTAAAGGATAAAAATCACTTTTTCTTTAACTGCTCTTCGACAAGGAAAACATTTTTGTCCGTATTTGCCCCACTATCCTTACTATTGCAATAACAGATTTTTTGTTGTATACTAGAGAAAATAAAAAAAGATAATCTATAACCCTTTAAAAACTAAAAAATGAAAAAAGGAAATCAAAAAATCAGAAAACATTCATTATTAACCCGACACTAAAATACCCTCACTTTGCATAGCAAGTATTCTTTGTCATAAAAAAAGATTTTACAATCTTTCTATCCTTTTTAATATTTAAAATAGAGCCAGTCGTTGCTTCTAAAAGCTCATCATAGTTTTTAGGGAAGTAGTTTCTATGTATGCCTTGTTTTAATGTATTGTTTAATAATTCCACTGGATTGTATTGTGGAGCGTATGGTGGCAGGGAAAAAAATCGCTATCTTGTCATTGTGTTTCTTAATCCATTCAAGAACCATTTTTGATTTATGTACTCGTAGATTGTCCACAATTAGAAAAATCTTTTTCCTGGAGTGCCTTGTTAGCCTTTCTAAAAATTCAATAAATAAATTGTTGTCAAGTCCGCCCTTGTATATCATAAATTTAAGTAAACCCATATTGCTCATGCTGGATATCATTGAGACATGGTTCTTTTTGGCGGGTAGTTTGATATTGGGTGTAATTCCTTTAGGAGCATAGGTTTTACCATAATATGTATTGAGCGATACACCAGTCTCATCACTAAAGCATATCTCAGCCTTTTCTTTTTGAGCTTGTTTCATTATTTTAGGATATTCTACTTCTATCCATGCTTGTATCTTTTTCTCATCTTGCTCGTGAGCTACCTTGCCTGGTCTTTGTGGCGTAAACCCCCATCTGTGCAAATAATCACCAACTGTATTCAAATGTAAATCATTACTGGTCTTTTCTTGTATCAATTTTTGAACAATTCTCCTTGTCCATAACGCAGAACCGAGGCTGAGCTTGTCTGGAGTTTTGTTTTCAATCAAATTTTTAATATCTAATTCGTCTTCTTTTTCTAAAAGCCTTTTGTCCTTTGTTTGACCTTTAAAGTTCCTAGATTCTAATATCTTTCTCTTTTTTATCCAATCTCTAATGGTTTGTATGTGAACATCGACTAATTCAGCTACAAAATCAAGCTCTCGACCCTTATCTAGGTTTAATAATGCTACTCTTCGTAGCTCTGCTTGGGTGTTCTCGTCTAGAGAACGAAAGTCTCTGTGTATCATTATTATATTGTAGCATATTGAGGGTATTTAGATAGGGG
>Ga0209541_10017917_pt1 | contig 10303 bp, 12 predicted proteins | sample RifCSPlowO2_01_FD_184027 | JGI IMG/M metagenome (GOLD analysis project Ga0209541, IMG submission 184027) | Groundwater microbial communities from Rifle, Colorado - Rifle CSP2_plank lowO2_0.1 (SPAdes) (version 2) | ecosystem: Environmental > Aquatic > Deep subsurface > Groundwater | place...
CACTCGCCATAATATTTTATTTTATGTCAGAAGTAAATAAACTGATTGATGTAAATAAATTAAGTTCCGCTGCCGCAAAAAAAGTTTATGCACAAATGCTGGATTTTGACAAAGTCCTTGGCTTGCAACTAAAAAATATTAAAGAAGAAAAACTGCCGACTGAAATTATGAAACTAATAGGACAAAGGGAAGCAGCGCGAAAGAGGAAGGATTTTGCCGCATCCGACAAAATCCGCGCAGAGTTAAAGGCAAAAGGAATTCTGCTGGAAGACTTGCAGGACGGCGGGACGAGATGGAAGAAAGCCTAATAGCTTATATCGCTGCTATATCAAAAACCCATATAAACCCCTAATGCCTGTTAAGCTCATGGCAGGGCCACATGCATCAAGGGCAGGCACTTGCGTTTATTGCGCAAGGCTAGCCTCCGACAGTTGCCAGTTCTGCGGCGCAAATGTTTGTGCAGAGCATTTCCACAAAAGCTCTTCGTGTTGTGTGGGCTGCCTGCGGGGAAAAAGAATATGAACCGCATTACTGTCTTGGCGTTTATTGTGATAGCTGCAGTTGCGGTAATGCTTACTGCCATACTTTCGCTGCCGGAAAAAGCACCGGAGTGCAGGGCTGGCGATGGCTCATGCCCAAAGGGCTGCTCTAATGAAAACGACAGGGACTGCCTGCGCAGCAGCACAACAAACCTTGGCACTGCAAGGGCTTGCCTGGCGGATAGGGACTGCATAATCGTAAAGCCATTTTGCGGCAATCCGGACTGCGGTTTTTCTGATACTGAATGCAACTCTGGCAAGTTTTGTGCAACAGCCATAAGTAAAAACTACATAGCAGCATGGCAGGGCGGCAGGGCAAAATGCCTGCAGCCAATTAGCGCCGAATGCGCGCCTCTGGAAGGCTTTCAGGCAAAATGTGTTATCGGGGAATGCAGGGCAGTAAGCAGCAGCAAGTAATGGGTGTTAACAGAAAATTATAAAAACGTTCCTGATTTCTGATACGTCTTATGGGAAAAAAATATCTTGTTGAATACGACAGGCTGGGGTGCATCGGCGCTGCGGCGTGCGTGGCAGTCTTTCCGGAAAAGTGGGAGCTTGACAAGGAAGGCAAGGCAACGCTTCTTGATAAGAGCGTGCAGAAAACTCCGGACAAAGAAGTTCTGGAAATTGATGAAGCTGAGCTGGAAAAGCACCTTGAAGCCGCGAAGGTCTGTCCCGTTGTTGTAATTCACATCACAGAAAAAGACACGGGAAAAAAACTCATTTGATTGTTTTATTGATTGCTTTTACAAAAATATTTCCAGCCAGCAGCGCGGACAAAACAAACTGCGCCGGATAAGAATAGAGGAAAGCGCTTGCCAGCACCGCGACAACAACTCCGTAAATAATCCTTCCGTTTCTTGATATTGGCGATGTTCTCGGCTCAACAAGCATGAAAAACACAAAAAAATAGACAAATGGATCTGTGATTTTTAAAATTATTTTTGAAATATCGCCCGCAAAAAATAAAATTATCGCTGAGATAATAAAGTAGGTCGCCAGAAACGCAGGCTGCGAGTCGAACCTGCGAAATTTCCACGCGATAATCATGCCGAGAGCTAAAACCAAAAGCAAGGGCTGTGCTGTCCACCAGAGCTGGCTCGCCCCGAGAATGGTCGCGATAAAAATACCTGTTGCGGCAGGGTTAAAGACATGGCTTTTTTCAAATTGTGCGATGTGTTTTATTCCGATTGCAAGTGCGGAGGCAAGCGCAATCAAAAAAAATGGCGCGTCCGGCGCAAGAATAGAGCCAATGAAGGTGCTAGAAATAATAGCACTTTTCGGCAGGAAAATTTGTTTTGTTTTATAGTAATTTACTAAAAAGTCTAAAACCGCGGCGATTAAAACCGAAAGCATGATTCGCGGGATCGCGCTCCAATATTGGCCTAAGACTATGTTATAAATCGCCAGCGTTGTTAACGCAAGTATCATGAAGTTGTGAATGCCAAGGTTTTTCAGTAACTTATTTAAATCCATGCTTTTTTGTTGGATTGGCACAATATAAATTTATAGGAGCTAATGTGGCAGAAGAAAAAAACCCGTTCAGGATTGCACAGCAGCAGTTTGATGAAGCAGCAGATTTTCTGAAACTTGAGAAAAGCTTACGCGAGAAGCTCAGAGAGCCAGCCCGCGTTTTTCAGGCAAAGCTGAAAATAAAATTGGACTCGGGGAAAACGAAAGAATTTGAGGCGTTCCGTGTGCAGTATAATGATGCCCGCGGGCCTTGCAAGGGCGGCATAAGATTTCATCCCGAAGAAACCCTTGACACAGTGAAAGCCCTCGCTGCTTGGATGACATGGAAGTGCGCAACAGTCGGCATTCCTTACGGCGGCGGCAAGGGCGGCGTCATCTGCAATCCAAAAGAATTATCTGAAAAAGAATTAGAAAGAATCAGCAGAGCGTATGTGCAAGCCTTCTGGAAACACTTCGGCCCCGATATTGATGTTCCAGCGCCGGATGTCTATACGTCCGGCAGGGAGATGGCGTGGATGCTTGACGAATACGAAAAACTTGTGGGCCACAAATCCCCTGCGATGATTACGGGCAAGCCTCTTGAACTCGGAGGCTCGCTTGGCAGGGACGCAGCAACAGGCATGGGCACAGTAATCTGCATCCGCGAAGCCGCGAAGCATTTGAAGCTTGACTTGAAAAAGGCAACTGCTGCAATCCAGGGCGCTGGCAATGTCGGCGGATGGACAGGAAAACTTTTGCAGCAAATGTTTGGAACAAAAATAATTGCTATTTCTGATTCCAAATGTGCAATCCACTCTGAAAACGGGATTGATATTGAAAAAGCACTGGCGCACAAGGAAAAGACAGGCGCATTACATGGGTTTGCCGGAACAAAATGCATTACTAACGAACAGCTCTTAGAACTCGGGGTTGATGTTTTAGTTCCTGCTGCGCTTGAGAACCAAATAACAAAGGAAAATGTTTCCAAACTAAAATGCAAGCTCATTGCAGAGGCTGCAAACGGGCCGGCAACAAAAGAGGCAGACGAGTTTTTGAAGAAGTCAAAAATATTTGTAATCCCGGACTTCCTATGCAATGCCGGCGGCGTTACAGTAAGTTACTTGGAGTGGGTGCAGAATAGGACTGGCTATTACTGGAAGCTGAATGAGGTAAACGAAAAGCTGGATGCGGTAATGACAAAGGCTTTCCACTCAGTTCTGGATTTTTCAGAAAAAAATAAAATCTACACAAGGACTGCTGCCTATGTTCTTGCAGTGCAGAAGGTGGCAGAGGCGATGAGACTGCGCGGCAAGGCATAGGTTTATAAAATTAAATTTTGTTTTCGTTAGATGGTAGAATTATCAGAAGAGCAAATCAAGGCATTGCAGGCAAAGCTGCAGCAGATAGCTGGCCTGCCGCCGGAGGAGCAGAACAAAAAGGCAATGGAGATGCTGTCGCCGGAAGAGATTGAGTTTCTGAAGTCGCAGCAGCAGGGCGGCGGGCAGTGCATTTTCTGCCGAATAGCCAAGGGCGAAGTGCCAGCAAAGACAATTTACGAAGATGCAAATTTTTTGGCGTTCTTAGATATAAACCCTGCAAGCCCAGGTCATACTTTATTTATAACAAAAGAGCACGTACAAATCCTTCCGCAGCTTTCTGACGAGCTCGGGGCAGAAGCCCTGAACATAATCAAAAAGCTGGCAACAGCGGTTTTTGAAGGCACAAATGCGCAGGGCATAAACATCATGCAGAACAACGGCTCTGTGGCAGGGCAGGCAGTCCCGCACATCCATTTTCACATCATTCCGAGGTTTGAAGACGACAAATTAAAATTAGACTGGGATCCGATTAAATTGTCCGATGAACAATTCAACGAAGTTCAAAAAAGGATTTCTGAAAAGGCCAAGGATATTGGCAAAAAAGTTGTTTACGACATGTCCGGCAAGATGATTGAAGAGAAGAAAACAAAAAAAGAAGAGCCAAAGAAGCCGGAAGAGATGCCGAGAGTCAGAAGGCGAAGAGCATAGCCATCAGTTTAAACATCAAGTCTCCGTAAAATAAAGCGGACAGTAGGCCAAGAAAAAAAGCCGGAACATACGGCAGGCCCTCCTTGATTTTTACTTTGTCAAGCTTGCCCAAGCGTTCCAGCTCCACAAGCTCGAGAATGTCTTTTTTCTCAATTCCTGATTTGTCTGGCTTGTAGCGAACATCAGCGATTTTTATTTCATCAACAACCCAGTCTCCCTCCACCAGTTTTTTCGGCCGAATAAATTTGAACATACATGCGTTTTCAACAGATTTGAAAACCAAGAACAGAACAAATAAAATAAAAAGCACAAAAACAAAAATAATTGATGTTTTATTAAAATAATATGCAACCGGAAACAAAATTATAGCGGGGATTAAAAATAATTTATATTTCTCAAAGATTTTTTCAAATTCCTTCTTAAAACCGGAGAAGTGTTTTGCGGCAAGGTAAGAAGTCCCAACAAAACCGATTAGTGCACCGAATAATAGTGTGTTAGTCCACATCGTTATGAGAAACGGCCATGCAATTGGAAAGTTTTGCATGAAAACAAAGTTTGGTACAGTTGCTAATAATGCGCCAAGGCCGATAAGCATCTTTGCGTCCCCGCCGCCCCAGACGCCGGCGTAAAATAAAACCGAGGAGAGCGCATACAGGACAGCAACAGCAATTGCAGAGTATGCAAAGGGCCAAATAGAGTTTTGCTGGAGCGAAAGAATAGCGTGCCCCCCGAGTCCGAAAAAAACCATGGCATAATTATTGTAGTCAGGCACCCATCTTGCTTTAATATCAAAAACAGAGCCTATTGCTGTGGCTATTACGGCCACAGCCACAAAAATTAATTCCGGATTCATGCAAAAGCCAGAATTTCGGCAGATAAAAAGCTTTCAGAACTTTTTTAAGCCTATCTGAATTGTTTCTTTAAATGGTACTGGTTGAAGTAAATCTGAGCTCGCTGTTTTTCTTCCTGCTCGGATTTTTCTCAGCGGCAGCAATCATTATTGTTTTGATGGTAGTGTGGGTAATTTTCCCGAAAATAACAGAAGCAAGAAAGTTTTTTGACTTTTGGCTAAAGGTAAAGAATAAAAAGCCAGAGGAACTGAACAAATAAAATGGCAACAGATTTGAATCTTCCGAAGCACATCGGTATCATAATGGACGGCAACCGCCGCTTCGCTACGATGTTGGGTGAGGAGTCGTGGAAAGGGCATTTCTACGGCGCGGAAAAAGTAGAGGAGGTTCTGGACTGGTGCCGCGAGCTTAACATTAAGACACTGACTGTGTGGGCATTCTCAATGGAAAATTTTTCCCGCGCTGCCGAGGAAGTTTCAGTAATAATGGATATTTTTGTAAAATACTTTAACAAATTCGCAAATGACGAACGCGTGCACAAAAATAAAGTCCAGCTGAAAGTAGTTGGCAACCTTGGCTTGTTCCCGAAGGAAGTGCAGGCAGCTGCACAGGACGCAATGGAAAAAACAAAATCCCACGATAGATTTGAGTTCAATGTTGTGATGGGCTACGGGGGCAGGCAGGAAATATTAGACGCAGCAAAAAAAGTTGCGGATAAACTAAAATCCGGAGAGATAATGCAGGTAGACAAGGATGTTTTTGAGTCGCACCTATGCTCAAGGGACGTTCCGGATGTTGACTTAGTCATACGAACGAGCGGAGAGCAAAGAACATCTGGATTTCTGATGTGGAAGTCAGATTATGCAGAATATTATTTCTGCGAAAAGCTATGGCCAGAGTTTGAAAAAGAGGATTTAATCAAGGCAATCGTTGATTATTCCGAAAGGAAGAGGCGGTTTGGGAAATAGATTTTTTAACCAGGAGCGCAATTGTTGCGCATGGCAGGCACACGAACTTACGTAATAAACATCTTCTGCAAGAAGTGCAGAACACATTTGTATAAATATCGGAAAGAGGGCGAAGGCCACCTGATGAAGTGCTACAAAAGTAATATAATTGAGGATAATACAAAAGTCCCAATGGCGTGCCCGACATGCGGGACTGTTTTTGCGCGCGAGGGAATTGTGCATGGAAGGCCCGCAAATAAAATTATTCAAGGAAAAGTGTATGTAAAGAAATAATGTTTTTTTAAAACCAAACCTTTTAATACCGTGCAAAATAAATTTTATAAATGCGAGTCAATCTAAAAGAAAAAATCAGAAATATCCCTGACTTCCCAAAGCCCGGAATCATGTTTAGAGATATTACTACATTGCTTGCAGAGCCAGCCGCGTTCTCGCACGTTATAAAAAAGATGAAGAAGTATTACAAAGCAAAAGAAATAGATGCAGTTGTCGGGATTGAGAGCCGCGGGTTTATTTTTGGGGCGGCGCTTGCGCATGCGCTTGGAAAATCATTTTTGATTATCAGGAAGCCAGGCAAGCTCCCGTACAAAACAGTCGCAGAAGAATATGAGTTGGAATATGGGAAAGACAAAATAGAAATTCACGAAGACGCAATCAAACAAGGGCAGAAGGTTCTGATTGTTGATGACCTGCTTGCCACCGGAGGCACGTCACTTGCTGCCGCAAAACTCGTGGAAAAGCTTGGCGGCGTTGTCGCGGGGCTAGCCTTTGTTACAGAACTAAATTACCTAAAAGGCCGCGAGAAAATCAAGAGCTATAAAGATTTTGAAATATTTTCTTTGGTAAATTACGATTAAAACCCAGCATCCTTCAGCGCACTCCTGCACTCACAAGTTCTCTCTTTCGGAATGTTCGGCAGCAGCTCCTTGAGAATATTTTTCATTTTTTCTATGTTATGTTTCATTGTTTCAACAACTTCTTTGTTGTTCACCGGCTTCTCTGCCCAGACATCGTAGTCTGTTACCGCGGCGATGTTTAGGTAGCAGAGCTCCTGCTCTCTCGCTAATGCAGCTTCGGGGCAGAGCGTCATTCCAATAATGTCCGCGCCCATAATTCTCCAGAGCTTTGACTCTGCGCGCGTTGAGAAGCGCGGGCCTTCCACGCAGACATAAGTTCCTTTTTTGTGCGCGATTAATGGAATCGCGGACGCGATTGTCCGGAGTTGCTGGCAGAACGGGTCTGCCGCGGATATGTGAATGACTTTGTCAGATTCGTAAAAAGTATTTTTCCGGCTCTTGGTCATGTCAATGAACTGGTCTGTCAGCACAATATTTTTTGGCTTGTACTCCTCTTTCAGCGAGCCGACTGCGGATAGCGAAATGATTGTATCAACACCGAGTGATTTCAAAGCGTAGATGTTCGCCCGATAGTTAACAAGATGCGGCGGGATTGTGTGCTTGCCTCCGTGGCGCGGCAGGAATGCAATCTCCTCGCCGCCGAACTTCAGGATTTTTATCTTATCTGATGGCTGGCCATACGGAGTCTGTACTTCTATCTCAGACTTCTGCTCAAAAATATCCAGCGAGCCTACTCCGGAGCCGCCGATGATTGCGATGTGTGGCATGAGGCTTTAGCAGGAAAAAGATAGTTTTTATGCTTTTCGTGAAGTGTAGGCATAATTATTCGGAAAGGAAGAGAAGGTTTGGGAAGTAATATGTGGTAGTGCTAGCATACCCTTACAACTACAGCCAAAACGATATATTTAAATAGTTAGTAAGGGTAACATTTGCATGGAAATTGTAAAGAGGGGTAAGTATTACTACCTGAAGCATTCCTTTAGGGAGGATGGCCGAGTTGTCACAAAAGAAAAATACCTAGGCAAGGAAGTTCCCAAAAACGTCACCGGCATAAAACAAGAGTTGCTAAAAGAGAGTAGGAAGTGGCTGTATGCCAAGCTTGAAAAAATACACAGCAACTTCCAAAAAGAGTGGAAAAGGATGCCTGCAAGCGCGAGACAGCGCGAGAAGGAAGAGATAGCAATGGCGTTTACATATAATACTAACGCCATAGAGGGATCCACAATAACGCTTGAGGAAACACGGGAAATTATTATTGACAAGACTGCACCCAACAAGCCCTTGAAAGATGTCCGCGAGACAGAGGCACATTTTAAGGTATTTATGGAAATGCTGGACGGAAAGGAAGAGCTGTCCGCAGGCTTGTTGTTAAAATGGCACGAGGCGATTTTTCAAGAGACAAAAGCGGATATCGCCGGCCGGTTTAGGGATTTTCCAGTGCGGGTCGGCCAGTATCGTGCGCCTGACTGGCAGGATGTTGCAGGCCTAATGAGAGGCTTCTTCAGGTTTCTGAAAGATGCCGGCAGCTCTAATCCAGTAGAACTTGCCTCGCTGGCCCATTACCGGTTTGAAAAAATTCACCCATTTGGTGATGGGAACGGCAGGATTGGTAGGATATTAATGAATTACATTTTGTGGCGCGCAGGCTATCCCATGATTATTATTGAGTATGCCAACAGAAAATCCTACTACAAGGCGCTTGCCCGTGATGAGGCGCGATTCACAAAATATTTTGTACACAGATACTTAGCAGCACATAAGGGAAGGGTTTAAGCAAATTAGTTTAGTTGATACTTCGCTTTACTCCGCGCAATCAAAAACTACGTTTTTGCTGCGCCAATGAACTGTGTTCATTCGGCACAATCTGACAACGGTCAGATGTGCGGATAATGCTTCTGTATTATTCCGCATCCCCAATCCCTTCAGTGCTAACCGTAAACACCGCCTCTCCTTCTGGCAGGTGCGGCGAGTCAATCAGCCTTGCAATTCGTTTGCTAGCTTTTGACTTTCGCAGGTAAACTCTGTATGTTGAGTTATGCACAACAAAGCCATTTGCAATGTAGTTATGAAAGCCAGGCACCTCTATGTCATAAAGCGTTTCAGCATTTTTCTCCTTTTTGATTTTTCTTACCTTTTCAAAGTGCAAATCCCCTAAAACAATCTTATTCAGGAATTGTATTTTTTCGTTGAGCTTGGCTTCTCTGATATTTAATTTGTTTAGTGCGCTGACAACGCATTTTAGCTCGTTAATATGTATTTTTGTATAGCTTTTATCTCTTGAACGCATGTATTTACTGGGTTTTAAGCCACAAGTTTCCAATAGCGCCCAAACTTCGTGCCGGTTTACTGGCATTAGCTCTCGGGTAAATGTGTTATTAATATGTTCGCACCAGTCTTTTAACAACTTTGTTTTATCGGAAGCGCTAAGCCCTATTTGTTCCGCAAAACTTTTAAGATGCCTGCCATCAATTAGCAAAATATAATGGCTCTTTCCATTTCCTTTGCTCAACCTTAAATTAGAGTTTATTCCAAACCGCAAAAGCAGTAATTGGATAAATTGCAAAATTTCAGAATCCTTTTGCGCAATTGTTAGCCTCGGCCTTATTTTGCTCACATTGCCTTCTGCATCTGCAAAGCCCCTAATGAACGAGGCTGTGTGCGCTTTCGGCAGGGCGGAAATAAGCTGATATTTGTCATTGCTTATTCTCCTGAAAAATTCAGCTAAACCAGTATTGTTAACAGAGAGCCGGAAGCAGTTTTTATCTTTTACCTTTGAAATTCTGTCAGGGATGTTAAATATCTCATTGAATAGTTTGGCATAGCAGTCAAGCACATCAGTTCTTGCATCACTAAACCGCAGGCCACGCAGCTCAAAATTCCCATCACCAAGCAGATAGCCAAAAATTTGTGCGATTTCCGGGGAAAGCATAGTTTGCGGATAAACCTGTTTGTGCTTGCTGGTAAAATAATCAACAGACATATCTTCCAGCTCTGGAAGCTGGGCAAATGCAGCAACATCTTTTATGTTTTGCATAGGGGTTGGATATTCCTGATTTACAACGCGCCTTAGCTGCCGCGCAGTTATATTGAGCGATTTCGAGAGCTCGGATCTGGTAATAACGCGTCTTAATTGTTCGCGGAGCCAGCTGCCCTGTTTTTTTGGAAACATGACAAGATGCTCTACAAAATTCGGCTCAATTTCTATCTCCCTGCCCGGCACATCAATTGTACTTGCACAGCACAAATAATCCCCCTCAGTTATATTAATCGCAGATACTTCTTTTACTCCAAAGCCATCCAGCTTGAAGAACTTATGCTCTGGCGAGGCTTCTATCCTGCGGCCAGCGTCAATCAAATATGTTTCTTTTATATCTTCCTTCTTGAATAAGCCTGAACTCGCAGCATCATATATTTTGTGATTTTTAAAATCTGCTGACTTTAGATTTGTATTCTGCTGAGTTAGATTTTCTATTTTTTCTATTGTGCCATCGCTTAGCTGTATAAAGGTGCCGCCCTTCAAGCAGGCATGCCCGATTATGTGCCCGCCAATGGCCTGCGTGGGATTGCCGAAAAAGATTGCAGGGTTCGCCATCACCTGGTTTGTTATGTAAA
>Ga0209541_10017920_pt1 | contig 10302 bp, 11 predicted proteins | sample RifCSPlowO2_01_FD_184027 | JGI IMG/M metagenome (GOLD analysis project Ga0209541, IMG submission 184027) | Groundwater microbial communities from Rifle, Colorado - Rifle CSP2_plank lowO2_0.1 (SPAdes) (version 2) | ecosystem: Environmental > Aquatic > Deep subsurface > Groundwater | place...
TGACTGACGTTAACTATCAATTTTGTGAGCTCACAATAATTTTATGAGGGGGTTTGGGGAAATCAGATTTGTTAGTATTAATTAACTGGATAGTAAATAAATCTCATCGGAGATACTCTCTGCCCAGCATTGTTATCCAGTATTTCTGATAATATAAAGAAACCCAATCTTGCTTAATTTACCTTGTCATTAATATTTTTTATAAATCTCACAATAATTTTATTAGGCAGTTTGGAAGAATTATTTTTGCTTATCTTAAAACTTATCAAAAATACTTTTTATCTAAATAATATTTCCATCCTTCAATAACCAAGAATCCAGCAATGCAAAATCCAATAATTCCAATCCATTCAATAAAACCAAGAGGAACAAAATAAAATAAAGAATTTAATGGAGTATACAAAACAATCAAATGCGCTGCAATTGAAATTCCAACAGCATAAAACAAATATTTGTTTGATTTAGTTTTAAAAACCAGCTTGTCTGACTTGCAGTTAAAAACTAAAAACATCTGAAAAATAACTGAAGTAGTTACGACTATTGTCCTTGCTTTTTCAACATTATCAATATTATAATAAAAAAACAAAATTTCACCAAGCAAAATAAGCAGTCCGGCAAATATTATAAATCCTTTAATTCCATTTAAAATTCCAGAGTGGGATGGTTTTCTTTTCATAACATCATCTTCCATCGGTTCTGCGCTTAGAGCAAGAGCAGGCAAGCTGTCCGTAACTAAATTTATCCATAAAATCTGCAAAGGCAGCAAAGGAAGCAATTCAGGATTTCTCCAGATAAGCATGACTAAAAGAACAAGAGCAACTTCTGAAAAATTAGAGCTCAACAAAAATTTTATGAACTTTTTTGAATTATCATAAATTGTTCTGCCTTCTTTAACACCTTCAACTATCGAGGAAAAATTATCATCGGCAAGAACAATGTCTGAACTGTCTCTTGCAACTTCTGTCCCTCTGATTCCCATTGCAATTCCAATATCTGCTCTCTTCAATGCAAGCGCATCATTAACCCCGTCTCCTGTCATTGCAACAATTTCATTTTTTTGTTTGAGTATGTTTATTATTCTCAATTTGTCCTGAGGAGAAATTCTTGAAAAAACTGAGATATATTTTATATTTTCAATAAGTTCTTTATCACTAATACCTTCAAGACTGCTTACATCAACAGAATTTCCTTTTAATCCAATTTCCTTTGCAACAGCATCAGCAGTTAATTTTGAATCTCCTGTGAGCATTATAACTTTTATGCCTGCTTGTTCGCAAAGCTCGACAGCATTTTTCACATTTTTTCTTGGAGGATCAATCATTCCCTGAAATCCAACAAAGACTAATCCATGTTCTGCAACTTTTTCTGTTATTCCTTCTCCTATTTCATATCCTAAATCTTTGTATGCAAATCCAAGAACTCTTAACCCCTCTCCTGCCATTTTTTCGTAAATTCCAAGCAGTCTTTCTCTGTCTTTGTCCATTAATTTTATTTTTCTTCCTTCAACAATTTCATAACTGCATCTTTCAATAATTTTTTCAGGAGCGCCCTTGACATAAGAAACAAGTTTTCTTCCATCTCTTCTTACAATAGACATCATTTTTCTCTCGCTTGTAAAAACAAATTCCTTAAACTTTGGATACTTTTCTGCCATTTCTTTTTTATCTATAAAATTATTTTTAGCAGAAATAATCAGTGCTATTTCTGTTGGATCTCCAATAAAATACTCTTCATTTTCTTCTTTTTCAATTCGTGCCTTATTGCATAAAACTCCAATTTTGAAGAGCATGTCTTTTTCTTTGGCAGGATTAATTTTTCCATTTGTATAGATGCTGCTGACTTCCATTTTTCCTTCTGTTAAAGTTCCTGTTTTATCGACGCAGATTACAGTTACTCTGCCAAGAGTTTCTGATGCAGGAAGTTTTCTTATTAAAACATTTTTACCTGCCATTCTGCGGGTTGCCAAAGCCAAGCCAAGAGAAACAACTGCTGGAAGCCCTTCAGGAATTGCAGAAACTGCAAGGCTGATTGCAACTAAAAACGAATTGAAAGTATCAATTCCATTAAGAACCAGCAGAATAACTATCAGGGCTGATAAAATTAAAATAAAAATCCCGACTTTTTTTGCAAATCTGTCAAGCTTGTCTTTAAACGGATTTTTCTCAGGCTCAATTTCCTGAACCAACTCAGATATTTTTCCAAGTTCTGTTTTCATTCCAGTATCAACAACAACAGCCCTGCCGCTTCCAGAAACAATAACAGTTCCTTGATAAATCATATTTATCCTGTCTGCAACAAGAACAGAACTGTCTAATTTTTCAGAAATTTTTTCCTGAGCAATACTTTCTCCCGTTAATATAGACTCGTCAATATTTAATCCATTAGATTTTATAACTCTTGCATCAGCACAAACCTTGTCTCCTTCACCTAAGATTAAAATATCTCCTGGAACAACATCCTCGGAGTTTATTTCAAAAATCCTGCCTTCTCTTAAAATCTTTGATTTTAAAACCATCATTTTATTCAAATCTTCAATTGCTTTGCTTGCTTTATATTCCTGAAAAAAACCTAATCCTGCGTTTAAGATTATAATTGCAAAAATAACCACTGAATCTATTTTTGATTCTATAAAAAAAGAAAAAACAGCAGCAAGTATTAAAATAATGATTAAAAAAGACTTGAACTGTTCTAAGAAAACTTTTAATGCATTAAAATGACTGACTTTTTTAAGCCTGTTATTTCCAAACTCCTGCAGTCTTTTGCGAACTTTTCCTCGGTCTAAACCTTTTTCTTTATCAGAACCAAGTTTTTCAATCACCTCATTTTCAGATAATAAATGCCAATCCATATTCTATTAACAGCTTTCAAATAATAAGAAAAACAAGTATAAAAGTTTAATCCTCTTCACTAATGTTAAATAGCATTTTCTGCCCTTCAGAAAAACCAGAAGTATTGATTAATTCCTGCCCTCTTTTGCAAATTTCTTCAAGCTCTTTTTTATCTGCAGAATAATAAGCGAGCTCGAGCAGGCGAGTTAGTTCTCTGCATTTATTGTCGTCATTGTCAATGATGTAATCAAATTTTCCATGAGGATCATAACCTCTGACAATTACAGCCATACGTTCAAAATTATCACAAACTCCCCATTCAAATAACTCAAGATTATTATCATACTGATTAACACTTTCAAAAACAATGTGATAAAATGGCCTTGCTCTGCAAACCTGACATTCTGAAAATGGATATTTCATAATAAAGAAAGATAATTTATTATTTTTAAATATTCTTATAGCTATAGTCAACGACTTTAGTATTTTCCCAGTTCGTCGTTAACTACCGGAAAAATCTTTAAAAGATTTTTACGGCTCCAAAAATCAAAAGATTTTTGATGCGCGCAAAAACTTTATAGTTTTTCTTCACAGAAAATTTCCATAAAAGAATTTTCTTGTGTTTAGGGAAAGACTTATGTCTTTCACTAAAGACTATATAATCTCTCCGCATAAAATTTTATCTGTTAATTTAATGCACTTATTAAAAACTTGAATTCTCCAAGCATAACTGATTATCTATTAATTAATAAAAAATAAAATAAAAAAAACAAAGGTTTATCTTAGCTTGTGAATTATTGCTAATATCACACTCACAAGTGTTAGTATTATAACGACCCATCCAGCGATTACATTAATAACTCCTAATTTAGGAACTAGTAATACGCCGTCTTTAAGTCCAAATCCTACTGCAAGCGAAACAATTATTCCTGTAAGCCATACAGCAAGACTAATTAACATTCCAAGTGTTCCTCCTCCTTTTGCCATTTTTTCACCTCCTTTTATTTATTAAATTTATATATTTCATAAGAAAGAGGTTATTATAAAGGTTTTGGTTTGTGTCCTCGAGAAAAGTGAATGCTCCCACCGAGATTCGAACTCGGGTTCCAGCCTTGAGAAGGCTGTGTGCTTGGCCTCTACACTATGGGAGCATGTTATATTATAAAAAAAGATATTTTTAAACCTATAGCCCTCAGAGGTTATGGAAATTTTTTTATCATATTTTATAATTTGCTTTTCCTATACTAAAATTATATCTGATGAGTTTTTGCGATTATCCAATTGATGGGAACGAATAAACCTAATTTTCCCCAAATCCCCTTGTAAAATTATTGTGAGATTTATAAAAAATATTAATGACAAGGTAAATTAAGCAAGATTGGGTTTCTTTATATTATAAAGAGATACTTAACAAGTAAAAGAAAATATAAAATACATTTTACATATTTTTTGACAAATAACAAATATACTCCTTTGCAGTAAACTTTAAAAAGATGATTGAACAAAATTTAAAATGGCAATACAAAGAGATGAGGAAATAAGAATGATGATTGCTTCTGTAAATGAAGCATTGAAGTTTATAAAAGAAAATCCTAATCGTTCTGATGAAGATGCAATTGCTCATATGATAAGCACGACTAAAGCTCAGGAAAAAATAAAAATGATAGGCCTTGCTGCAACTTCTTTTGCATTAGGATACAGGCAAAGAAAAAATATGGCAAAGGACAAGGAAATTTTCCAATTCATTCTTGACAAGAGCAATGAAATAATCAACTCTATTGATTCAGAAATAAAAAATGAACATTGAATATAATGCCAGAAATGTAGGGGTACTGGAATGATTAGAGAAAAAGATGGAACAGTTCATACATGTTTTGATTGCCTGAATGCAGACAGGTTTGAACAACATGGCAAGCCAAAAGATTCTAGAATAAAATTATAGTTATTACAATTAATTTAAAATAATTTCTCTATGAAATATTACCGGACAATTTGTCTGGGAATATCTTTATGCTTTGAAAACTCTGTAGCCTTTTCTAACTTTTGAGCCTATTTTTACGCCAATCTCGTCGCCTTTTTTTGCATTCTTGACTGGTTCGTGCTGTATCTGCATGCTTTTTATTATTTCTTCTGCATCCACATCACCGCCAACAAGTCTTATTTTATCTCCAATTTTCAATGGAGATGTCAGTTTAATAGCAGCAACGCCAACCTGCTCAAAAAAGTTTGATACTACTCCAATAAGTTTAGGTTCTGCCATAATTATTTAAATAAAAACAAGTTTATAAATTTATTGATGAAAAGAAAAATAGCCTCCACCAGTTCTCGCAAAAGTGTTTTCTTATTTATTTTAACATCAAAATTTTTGTGGCTTGAAGATTCTTATGAAAAATTTTCAAATTTCTAAAAACCCTTTTGCTCGTCGAACCTACGGTTCTCATCCTGGAGAATAAATTAAACCCAAAAATCAGTCATAATTTTTGGATTATTAATAGCCCCGCCAGGATTCGAACCTGGGTCCCAGCCTCCAGAGGGCCGGATCCTTGACCGCTAGACTACAGGGCTATAAAATTTCTACAAACCAAAGATTTATAACTTTAACTCTTTTTAACCCTTTTGGAGTTAAAGGAATAAAGATTTGCAAAAAGCAAATCTTTATAAATTATTCTTTCAATTATCTCTTAGGAATTTACAAAATGAAACGCTCAAGTAGACGCTGGAAAAAAAAGCGACAAATGCGCTGGAAATGGCAGAGAAAAATACTTAGAAGAGTAAAGAAAAAAAGAAAACAAAGAAGAGGTGGATAATTAGTAATTCTGATTAAAATTTAATTTTTTATTGAACTCTAAATCTTTCTATATCGCTCTGGAAAATAAAATAATATTTGGACAGTAATTCTCAGTAGTATAATCTAAAAAATAAGGAAAAGAAGGTTCAACATTAACAGTCAGATTAAAATTTGGAGAACTATGTCTTTTTGAAATTCCTTCTGCGTATTCCATTAGCTCTCTGAATTTTATTTTATCAAATAAGCTGAGACTTAACCAATCGAAGTTATACAAAGAAGTTAAAATTGCTTTTTTTAAAGCTAATTCTCCGTCTATCTTAGTCATATCTCCTTTATTATTTAGATTACCAATATTCCAGAAAATTGCCTCTAAGCCGTCGTTAAATAATCCTTTTTTTAATTCTTCTGCTGCTTCATCAATATTTTTCAATTGAGAAAATTTTGGTAGGAACAATCTTCTTATTTGAAATTCTTTTAATTTAGCAGACATTTTAAAAATATAATTTAATAGTTTTTAATTATTTAGGTTGTTAAATACAATCTTTTAAGACGTCAAAAATACTCTTTGCGTACCCTATCAATTTTAACAGATAGAAGGCAAAGGCATTTTTTGGGGTGTTCAAGAACCACAACGCGCTACGGAATTTATTCCGTGGTTCTTGACATAAATCTTTGACAATAACATACTTGATTTATTACCACAACAATCTTTATAAAACAAAATCAGTTCATTAGTAAAAATGGATGAAACTACAATCTGGACTGAAAAATACCGGCCAAAAAAATTCGAAGAAATGGTTGGGCAGGATGAAATCATAAGAAAAGTTCAGAATCTTACAAAATCTCTTAATATTCCTCACTTGCTTTTAGCAGGCCCTGCAGGAACAGGAAAATCAACTCTGGCTTTAATAACTGTAAAAGAATTATTTGGAAATACATGGAAAGAAAATTATTTGGAATTAAATGCATCAGATGAAAGAGGAATTGACGTTATAAGGCAAAAAGTAAAAGATTTTGCGAGGACAAAAGCATTAGGGAATGTTCCATTTAAAATAATTTTTCTTGATGAAGCAGATGCTCTCACAAGAGAAGCTCAGCAGGCATTAAGAAGGACAATGGAGAATTTTACTTCAACCTGCAGATTTATTATGTCCTGCAACTATTCTTCAAAAATAATTGACCCAATCCAGTCAAGATGCGTTGTCTTAAGATTTAAATTACTCGAAAAAAAAGATATTGAAAAAAGAGTTAAATTAATTGCTGAAAATGAAAAACTTCAGATTTCAGAGCAGACAATTGAAGCGCTTTATGAATCCAGCGAAGGTGATTGCAGAAGAGTCATCAATCTTTTGCAGGCATCAGCATCAATTTCTCCGTCGATAACTTCTGATTTAATCAACACGCTGACTTCAGCAGCAAAACCTAAAGACATAAAAATTGTTTTGGAATATGCATTGAGCGGAGATTTTCTCAAGGCAAAAGAAAAATTATTGGATGTTATGCTAAGGGAATCAGTTTCAGGAACAGACATTATAAAATCAATTCAAAAAGAAATTTGGAATTTGCAGATTGACAATGAACTAAAAGTCAGGCTCACAGAAAAAACCGGCGAGATTGAATTCAGATTAGTCGAAGGCAGCGACGAGTTTATTCAGTTGGAAGCTCTTTTGGCAAGTTTTATCCTCGCTGGAAAAGGAATGTAAAATAAAATGAAAATTTTTATAGCATGCAGCAAATATTTTTATGATAGAATTCCTCAGATAAAATTAGAATTAGAAAGTTTAGGACATGAGGTCTCCTTGCCAAATAGTTATGATGAACCTTTAAAAGAAGAAGAAATGAAAAAAAAAGGTTTAGAAGCCCATGTTGCTTGGAAATCCGAAATGTTAAGAAAAGATGAAACAAATATTCAGCCAAACGACGCGGTTTTAGTTTTAAATCTTCAAAAAAACGGACAGCCAAATTATATCGGCGGGGCAGCCTTTTTAGAAATTTATGATGCATGGAGACTTGAAAAAAAATTATTTTTATATAATCCAATTCCAGATAATATTTTTAGGGATGAATTAACCGGGATGAATCCTACGGTATTAAATCAAGATTTAACCAGAATAAGATAAATTCCCAAGAAGTAAACTCATCACAATAAAACTTATAAACTACGACTACTTTAAATAAATACAAGATAGATACTAAAGGGGGTATCTTAATTTTACTGGTAAACCCCCTATTTTAAAATGAGGTTAATGATATTTTTAGACCTAGATAACTTTAGGCAAAGTTTATTTAGAAGAGATAAAAAAAGATTCTTTGATTTTGGCAAATTTCAATATTTTCTGATTAGGCTCTTAAATAGAGACTTTAATTTTACTAAATGTTTAGATGAATCTCTTATCAGAACATACGCATACACCGGAGAGTTTACTCAAAGCTTATTAAAAAAAATTAATAATGAAGAAGAAATAATAAAGTATAGAACAAGAATGGAAGCACAAGAGAGATTCTTCGATAAAATAAAAGGATTTAATTATTTTGAATTAAAAACTCTGCCATTAAAATATGAAGACGGTAAACTTTTCCAAAAGGGAATTGATGTTCAGATGGCAGTGGATTTAGTTTATCATGCATTTAGTAACAATTTTGATGTGGTTGTTCTTTGCTCAGGGGATATTGACTTAAAAGAAGCGATTAGTTTGGTTAAAAAACTAGGGAAAAAAGTGATTATAATGTCCCACAGAAAATTGGCTTCTAAAGAAATTGTTAAAGAAGCAGATTTATTTATAAACATTGAAGAATTAACAGATGAACAATTAAATGAGTTTTCAAGAATCAAGGATTAAAGATGACACAAAAAAAACTTCCGTTCATAGAAAAATACAGGGCAAACTCTTTTGAAGAAATTAAAGGACAGGATTTGGCAATCCAGGAAATCAAAACTTTTTTCAAAACGTTTCCGAGAAAAAAAGCACTTATTTTAAACGGCCCTGCAGGAACAGGAAAAACCTGCCTTGCACTTTCACTTGCAAAAGAGCATAACCTTGAACTTTTTGAGCTGAATGCATCGGATTTAAGAAACAGATTATCTTTAGAAGAAGTTCTCAAGCCATCATTGGAACAGCATTCTTTATTTAAAAAAGGAAAACTAATCTTAATGGATGAAGCCGACGGCATAACAGTATCAGACAGGGGTGGTTTGCCGGAATTAATTGCATTGATTTCAAAAACCCAGTTTCCAATTGTTGTCACAGCAAATGATATTTGGCAGAAAAAATTTTCTTTACTAAGGCAAAAGTGCCAGATTGTAAATTTAAAAGGATTAAATGAACAAATCATCTGTCAAATTTTAAAGAACGTTGTAAAAAAAGAAAATAAAGAGATTCATGAAGAAACAATTATTTTAATTTCAAGGCAGGCAAGAGGAGACGTTCGTGCAGCACTTAATGACTTGCAGTCTGTTTTGGAAACTGGGGAGGAAAAGTTTGCCGCAGAAATTTCAGAAAGGGAAAAACAGGAGGACATTTTCAATGTAATGAAAAAAGTTTTCCAACTTCCAACCGATGAGAAAACCATCAATGTTTATGATAATTCAGGTTTGGAGTTAGATGAATTAATGCTTTGGGTTGAAGAAAACATTCCATTGGAATATAAAGGGCAGGCTCTTGCAAAAGCATACGAGTATTTAAGCAAGGCAGATATTTTCAGAGGAAGAATTTACAGGCAGCAGTATTGGAGATTTCTTGTTTACCAGAATTTTTTTCTCTCAGCAGGAATTTCCTCATCAACAAAATTAAAATACAAAAAATTCATAAAATATAACAAGCCTGTGAGAATTCTGAAAATTTGGCTCTCAAACCAAAAAAACGCAAAAACAAAATCAGTCGTAGAAAAATATGCAAAATTCTGCCATATGTCAAAAAAGAAAGCCAACAGAGAAGTTTTTCTTCTTCCATTAATACTTGACAATCTCGACGATAAAACAAAAAACAAAATGGACTTGAACGAGGGTGAGGAAAGTTATCTTCTTGAAAAAAAAGGTGATGTGATTATTGCAAATAATTTGAACAGGTTTAGGGTTTAAAAATCAATAAGAGAATCTTCTAGATATTTTGTACGAGGGTCAGTACAATATCCGATTCCTCCGTACGAATTATTTTTGGGATATCTAATTTTATCAAGAATACCATACTTCTCTTTTTTAATAATCTTATCTTTTATTTTTTCAAATCCATAACTTCTTCTTATTATTTCATCTAAACTTTCAGTATGAGATGGAGTTCTTTTTGGTTGTGGTTTAGGTCTTTCAGGAGTTAGATAACTCAAAGGAACATTGCTTCTTAATATTTCAAAAATTATATTTAATGTTCCTTGCCATCCTTCTCTATAAGGATTAGAAAAAAACATCTCATTACAATTTTCAAAACCTAAGGAATCATTATTATAACCTTCTTGAAAGCCTTTAACAAACTGCTCTCTAAATTGTTTCATTCGACCAGATATTTTTTCATCTCCTAAAAATCCTCCAATCTCTCTTAAACTTATTGGCAAACCTCCAGCACTATTAACAATTGTTTCATATTCTTTTTTTTGTATATCTTCTAATTCACTTTTAGTTAGTTCACTTGAATCACATGAAGCATCAAAATCAACTAATCCTGCATATAATTTATAAAAAGGATTTCCATATAA
>Ga0209541_10017921_pt1 | contig 10301 bp, 21 predicted proteins | sample RifCSPlowO2_01_FD_184027 | JGI IMG/M metagenome (GOLD analysis project Ga0209541, IMG submission 184027) | Groundwater microbial communities from Rifle, Colorado - Rifle CSP2_plank lowO2_0.1 (SPAdes) (version 2) | ecosystem: Environmental > Aquatic > Deep subsurface > Groundwater | place...
TATCAAATCCTGTTAGACTGGAAATCCTAAATTTGTTAAGAGATAAAGAAAGAAGTGTAAGTGAATTAGTAAAACTTTCTAAAATCCCACAATCAAATATATCCCAGCATCTTACTATTCTAAGACAGAATAATCTTGTCTTGGCAAAAAGAAAGGGCAGAAATATTTGCTATAAATTAGCTTATCCAGAAATGATTAAAGCCTGCGATATTATGAGAAATATTTTATTCAAACAACTTAAAGAAAATAACAGACTTATTAAAAAATGGAGTAAAAATGAAAGTTAGAGAAAGTGGCATGCCTGAAGAAAATATGTGGAAGGGATTTTTTAGTCCAGATAGGGTTCTTAAAACAATGAGGATAAATAACAGAGTTGGAAATTTGGCAGATTTTGGTTGTGGATATGGAACATTCACAATTCCTGCTGCTAAAATAGTGAAAGGGAAAGTTTATGCTATTGACATAGAGCCAGAAATGGTTAAGGAAACACAGAGAAAGGCAAGAGAGGAAAAATTAAATAATGTTGAAGCAATTCTTCGAGATTTTATGTTAGAAGGCACTGGTCTGGAAGATAAAAGTGTTGATTATGTAATGCTTTTCAATATACTACATACAAAAGAGCCGCTTAAATTACTAAAAGAAGCATACAGAATTTTAAAACCTAATGGAAAGGTTGGGATTATTCATTGGAATTATGATTCTACAACACCAAGAGGTCCGCCAATGAAAATTAGGCCTAAACCAGAACAGTGTATTGAATGGGCCAGAATTTCCGGACTTAATAGCCCAAAAAGATTTAACCTAAAACCATATCATTATGGAATTGTTTTAAGAAAATGAAAAAAATTAATTTGAAAGAATTAGATAATGTAACTAAAATATTATTAATCCTTTTAATTGGAGTTCTCCTTTATTTTGTTATGTTTATTTCATTAAGTCCTTTTCTTATTAGAGAACCAACTTCAATGGCTGAGATGATGAGTCAGTTCATGGGATCTAATAATAGCTCTATAACTATAAATTTAATTTCATTAATTATTGCTATTATTGTGGCTCTCATTGTTTCTTTTTATTTATTTAAGCAAGATGGGGAAGAACAAGAGTATAAAATTTTAAGAAAGGCCTTGTCTGAAGACGAGAAGAAAATCTTAGATGAGATAAAAAAAGCTGGGGAAATTACTCAAGATTCATTAAGGTTTAGATTAGATTGGAGCAAGGCAAAGACTTCAACAATTTTGACTAACTTAGATAAAAGAAATTTAATTCAAAGAAAAAGAACAGGAAAAACTTACAATGTATATTTGCAAAAATAAAGTTTTAAACGGTTTAAGTGGCAAGATACTTATTCCAGATAAGATAATAATAAACATAATGGAGTATCAAAATGAACCTTTAAAAAAGGTTCTCAAAAAGAAAGGAAAATGAAAAAGATAATAACTGTCTTCGGAATATTGCTTCTTAGCATACTTTTAGTGTCTGCTAATGAAGTTCATCAAGAATCTTTTGAAGAAGGCAGGAAATTAGTTGATAGCGGAATCAATTGCGATAAACTAACAGACGAACAACTTGAGGTTATGGGAGACTATTATATGGAGCAAATGCATCCTGGTGAATCTCATGAACTTATGGATGAAATGATGGGTGGCGAGGGTTCTGAAAGTTTAAAGCAGGTACATATTCAGATGGCAAGAAACATATATTGCGGAGAAAGTGGAAATATGGTGGGTGGTGGAATGATGAATATGATGATGGGAAATAATATGATGGGTTCAGGAATAACAGGAAATTATTATAACAGTTACAATGTGTTTGGTTGGATATTTATGGTTCTCGTGATTATTGTTTTAAGTTTATTGATAATTTGGTTAGTTAAACAAATACAAAGTTCTGGAAGAGGCAGAAGAAAAAGAAAATGAATGTTGATGATTTTGCATATATTGTTGAAACAGAAAAAAGTTTTGATGAGGCAGTTGTTTCTGTCCTAAAAGCAGTTGAACAAAAATCATGGGCTTTATTTCAGATTTATGACGTGAAGGAAAGATTGGCTGCAAAGGGATTTGAACAAAAGCCATTAAAAATAATTGAGATTTGCTCTGGAAAACATGCCAACTATTTCTTAAACAAAAACAGAATGATCTCTCTTTGCATGCCATGTAAGATTAATGTTATGGAAGAAAATGGAAAAGTAAAGATAGTTGGAATGAAACCTACAATGATTTCCCAGTTCTTTCCAGAAGTTAGCCAAGAGGAAGCTAAAGAAGTAGAGAAAGACATAAGAGAGATTGTAGATATAGCAAATAATAACTAAAGAGGGTAGCAGAATTATCCAATTTCCTCTATGGAAGATTTATTAAAATTAGTTGAAGAATCTGATAAAGTTCTAACCTTTGGTTAGATAACCCTAATAGAAAAATTTAAATACTTTATATGTCTTAAATATTCATATGATAAATAATTACATATTAAAACATGCTCATCTTAATGAAAAGGAAATTTACGACTCTTATAAAATATTTTTTGGAACTTTGGTGAGCGAGCCAAGATTAAAAATAATCAATCTTTTAAGAGATAAAAAAAGAAATGTGTCTGAAATTATGAAAAATCTGAAAATGGATCAGACATCTGTAAGCCATAATCTTGCACGATTAAAGAGGTGCGGGTTTGTTGAGATTGAGGTTAAAGGAAAATTCCGCTATTATAAACTAAATGAAGAGACTATAAACCCTTTAATGACTTTAATAGACAAACATATGGCAAGACATTGTGTTTATATATTGAAATCAGACAAGAAATCTTCAAGTTTAAATTTTCAAAAGAAAATTCAAAAAGGAGGTAAAAAATGAAACAAGATAACAATGCTTTAATTGCAGTCATAATAATAATTATAGTATTGGCTCTATTTGGAAGTTTTGGCATGATGGGTTATGGCGGCGGAATGATGTCTGGATTTTACTCTGGCTTTGGTTTTATGTGGTTATTCATGACAGCTCTTTGGATACTTATCATAGTAGCGCTTGTATTATTTATAGCATGGCTGGTTAAACAATTGCAAAAATAAATGGTAAAAGCAATTAGAAAGAATAAAGAAAAATATTATGTATGTGAAGAATGCAAGCTAAAATACAAAGATAAAATCTGGGCTGAAAAATGCGAAGATTGGTGCAAGAAAAATCATAGTTGTAATATTAAAATAACAAAACACAGGATAAAATGAAATAAACCTTTTAAAAAAAGGTTTCCAAAAATAAATCAATAAAATGCAAGAGGAAAAATGCAGTAAATGTTGCCTTGATTTAAAAGAAAATGAATTCATAGACGGGGGTTGCTGTGATGAAAAATTATGCAGTAAAAAGCAAGTAAGTTGTTATACTAAAAAATATATAAAATATCAGGAGTAAAAAACAAAAAATGAAACACAATAATACAACTCATATGTGGATGATGGTTATTGCATGTGGAGGAGCGCTTTTGCTTATATTGGTACTTCCACTTATAGGATTATCTAAAAATTGGTCATTTGGAATTGCTGTTGCTGTGATGATTGGTTTGCATTTGTTGATGATGCGAGGACATTCTGATAGCTATTCAAAATCAGAAAAACATAAGGTGGCAATAAAATGAGCTGTTGCAACTCTCATAATCATTCAAATAATACAGAAAATAACAATGAGATTCAAGAAGAAGAAAAGAAAGCATCATGGAAAACTACCTTGATTGTGTTGATTATTTTGGGATTATTGATATTTAGCATTATAGGAGGATTCGCGCTACACTAAAATAAAAGGAGGTGAAAAATGATAAAGCAAAATTTAGGAAAAACAGACAGGATTTTAAGGTTTGCACTGGCATTTTGGTGGCTTGGTCCGTGGGCATTAAGGTCAAACATTGAACTTTTAAATTGGATTGTGATTATTGTTGGCTGGATTGCCTTAATAGAAAGCTTTACAGGATGGTGCTGGCTACATACTTTGTTTGGAATAAACAATAAAAACCAATAACAATTAATTGAAAGGAGGTATAAAATGAGCAACAAATTTAATGTTGTGAAAGTTGCGAATAGTTTAGCAGTTACTACAACAATAGTTTACTTAATTTGTATATTAGCTGTATGGATTGCTCCTGGACCCACTACCATGCTCGGAAGTTATCTTCTCCATGGAATAGATATAAGCAAGTTGGTTGTAGCAAGAAGTATAGGTTATTCCTTAATTAGTTTAATTAGTGGAACAATTGCAGGGTGGCTTATTGGTGTGTTATTTGCGGCAATTTACAATAAATTTAACTGAATATTTAACTTCAAGTAAAAAATGGATTTATTCAGAAAGAAATGCGAATATTGCAAAGAGAAAATAGATAAAGGTAAAGAAGTTTTTAGAGATGTGAAAGTGCCTGGTTTTATTGGAACAAGAAAAAAACCTTTTTGTAGCGATAAACATGCAAACAACTATGAAAAAGAAATAGAGGAATATTTGAAAAAATCAAAACAAGGAGGAAACTGTTGCAGATAAAATGGTGATATTAAACGAGTGGCTGACATTTTCATTAATTTTGCTTGGAATCTGGTTTATTGTATTTTTACTTAACAAAAAATCAAAAAAAGAAATGCTTTGGGCAAGCATACTTACTGCTCCATTTGGCTTGATTGAGCCATTATTTGTTCCTGAATATTGGAGCCCGCCGTCTTTGTTTAATTTAGCAGTTATAACTGGATTTGATATAGAAAGTTTTATTTTTAGTTTTGCAATAGGAGGAATCGGAGTTGTCTTGTATGAATTATTTTTCTCAGTGAAACATTACAAAATGAGCAAACATGAGATGTATTCAGGAAGGCACAGATTGCATCTTCTTGCATTACTGTCTGGGCTTATTTTATTTGTTATTCTCTATTCTGCAACCTCTATAAATCCAATTTATTCTGCTAGCATAGCACTATTTGTTGGAGGAATTTCAGCAGTGTTATGCAGGCCTGATTTAAAAAAGAAAACATTTATTGGAGGAATTTTATTCTTAGCATTATATTTTGTTTTCTTTTTGTCATTTAACCTTATTTATCCTTCAGCAGTTGAGGAATTTTGGAATCTTTCTGCAATATCTGGAATTTTAATTTTAGGCATCCCAATAGAAGAACTTATATTCGCTTTTACATTTGGCATGATGTGGTCTGGTGTTTATGAGCATATAACAGGATATAAATTAAAAACCGCAAAGTTTAAATAATAGTATGTGTTATAATCTCATATGATAACTAAATACATATAACAATAACGGCTAAAAAACAAATAATGAAAAAAGTAAAAATAACAATTGAAGGGATGCACTGCTCTTCGTGCGCAAGCAATGTTGAAAAGTCATTGAAAAAAGTTCCAGGAGTCAGGGAAGCAACAGTTAGTTTAATGACAAGAAAAGGATTTGTTGAATGCGAAGACAAAGTAACTAATGAAGAAATTAAAAAAGCTGTTGCGCGCGCAGGATATAAAGCAACTGCAATTGAATAAATTTATTTAATATTTTAAAATGAATAAACATAAAGAAATGAATATGTCAGAGCATGAAAACCATGATGAACATCACCATGATACTCCAATAGAAGATAAAGAAATTGCTGACTGGAAGAAAAAACTTATCTGGAGCTGGATTTTCACAATTCCAATTGCTGTTGTAATGCTGTTTGACAGATTTTTTGGAATTAATTTACTGGAGTTTTCAGGAGAAACTGGAATGATAGTGATTTTGCTGGTTCTGGCGTTTCCTGTTGTTTTTATTTTTGGCTTCAGCACTATAAAGGCAGGCATCAGGGGATTATTTACTTTTTATTTTAACATGGATTCCTTAATTGCCCTTGGAACTGTTATTGCCTATTTAACAGGAATATTTGCCGTTTTTGGGTCTATTGATGATTATTCAGGAGTTGCTGCAATGATAATGGCTTTTTTTACAACTGGAAAATATGTTGAAGCACTGGCAAGGGGCAGGGCAGGAAAAGAAATAAGAAAGTTACTTGAGCTTGGAGCTAAAAAAGCAATGGTATTAAGGGGAAAAAAAGAAATTGAAATCCCAATTGAAGAAGTTAAAGTCGGAGATATTATAATTATAAAGCCGGGGGAAAAAATTCCTACTGACGGAGTTGTTGTTAAAGGAGAATCAGCAGTAGATGAGTCAATGGTTACAGGAGAGTCCCTGCCAGTTGAAAAGAAAAAAGCAAGCAGTGTTATCGGGGCAACAATTAACCAGGATGGAATTTTGTATGTTAAAGCAACAAAAATCGGCAAGGACACTTTTCTTGCGCATATTATTGAATTAGTTGAAGAAGCGCAGGGAACAAAAGTTCCAATACAAAAACTCGCAGACAAAATTACCAGTATTTTTGTCCCAGCTATTTTAATTCTTGCCATACTAACTTTTATTGCATGGATTTATTTTACAAATGACTTATCAAGAAGCATTGCAGTTTCAGTTGCTGTTTTAGTTATTGCCTGCCCGTGTGCTTTAGGGCTTGCAACTCCGACTGCATTAATGGTTGGCTCTGGCATGGGTGCAAAAAGTGGGATTTTAATAAGAAAAGGAGAGGCAATTCAGACAATGAAAGAAGTAAAAATAATTGTATTTGACAAAACAGGGACAATAACAAAAGGAAAGCCAGAAGTTGCTGATACTTATGCTAAAACAGATAAAAAATATTTTTTAGAAACTGCAGCAAGCCTGGAAAAACTATCTGAGCATCCTTTATCCCGAGCTGTTGTTGAGCATGCAAAACTTAAAAAATACAAAGCAGTTAAAGGTTTTAAAATTTTAAGAGGTAGGGGTGTTGAAGGCATAATAGGGACTAAGAAAGTTATTATCGGGAATACTTTATTAATGAATGAAAATAAAGTTGATTTAAAAAATTTCAGAGAGAAGATAAAAGAGTTTGAAAACAGAGCATATACCACAATTATTGTTTCTGAAAATAAAAAAGCAATCGGCATTATTGGAATTGCAGATGCGATTAAAGACGACTCTATGTATACAATTAAAAAATTAAATGAGCAGAATTACAAGACAATTATGATAACAGGAGACAATGAAAGAACTGCAAAAGCAATAGCAAAGCAGGTTGGAATAAAAGAGGTAATTGCAAATGTGCTGCCTGAAGACAAAAGCAAGAAAGTTGAAGAACTGCAGAAAAAAGGAATGGTTGCTTTCATAGGCGACGGCATAAATGATGCCCCTGCACTCAAGCAGAGCAATGTTGGAATAGCAATGGGAACTGGAACTGACATAGCAATCGAAGCAGGAGACATTGTGCTTGCAAAAGGATCTTTGCAGGGAACTGTCCAGGCAATTAACCTGTCAAAAGCAACATTCAGAAAAATAAAGCAGAATTTATTCTGGGCTTTTGCATATAATGTAATAGCAATACCGCTTGCTGTTTCAGGCTTATTGCATCCTGTTGTAGCTGAAATTGCTATGGCCTTGTCTTCAATAACTGTTGTAACAAATGCAAATTTATTAAGAAGGGCAAAAATTGACAAGTAAAATGCATGACAAAAAAGTAAAAGAAAAAAACAAGAAATTTTTTGATTTTTGGGCTTCTTTTTATGACTGCAACTGGACTTTAATAAAACCATGGCTTTTTTACATACAAAAGAGAATTATAAATAATCTTAACATAAGAAATGATGCTAAACTACTTGATATTGGATGCGGAACCGGAGATGCTCTTTTTTTAATCTCAAAAAAAACTAGTGCAAAACTATATGGAGTTGATATTTCTGAAAAAATGATTGAAAAGGCCATAAAAAAATTGCGGGAAAAAGCCATACTGAAATTAAGCGATGCTGAAAACCTGCCTTTCAATGACAATACCTTTGATTATGTACTGAGCACAGAAGCTTTTCATCATTTTCCAAATCCAGATACAGCTGTAAAAGAAATATCCAGAGTGCTAAAGAAAAACGGCAGATTTGTTTTAGCTGATGTAAACTTTTATTTTAACTTCATTCATAAATTATTCAAGATTTTAGAGCCTGGCCATGTAAGGATTTACAGCATGGAAGAATTTAAGACCTTATTTGAAAAGAATAATCTTAAAATTATTGAACAAAAAAGAACAGGGCTATTTGCTATTTTAACAATTGGCAGGAAATATTAATTATTTTTTATTATGTTTGGACAGAACTTGATTAATGGGCTAGATAAACATATAATTTTTCAAAAAAGAATTTTTCTTCTTTTAATCTTTTGAATTTAAAGCTATACTTTTTTATAATCTTTTCAACATCTGGAGTCAGACTGCTGAAAACAATAAGTATCTTCCCATTTTTATTCAAATACTTCCTGGCAATTGAAAAAAACCTTTCAAGAATTTCATTGCCTTTTTTCCCACCAATGTAAAAATGATCATCTTTTAATTTAGCCTTGTCTTCAGGAAGATAAGGTGGATTAAAGATGATTAAGTCAAATTTTCCTTTAATGTTTTCAAATAAGTCTGATTTTATGCAGTTAATTCCCTGCTTTCTACAATATTCAACTGCTTCTTCGTCAATATCTGCAGCAAGAACATTCTTTGTTTTTTCTAATGCGGTCTTGGCTAAAATTCCAGTTCCAGCACACATATCAAGTACCCTTCCTTTTACATATTTTTTTACAAATTCCTGTATCAGAAAGCTGTCTTCACTTGGTTCATATACCATATCTTAAAAAATTTAAAAGTCTTTATTAAATTTATCTCTTGAAACAATTCCAGTTATCCTGTTGTAAACAGAAAAAACCAAAACCTCTTTGTCAGTCATTTCAGAGGCATTTCTGCATCCAAAATCATCAAACAAGCTTTCAATGTCATGTAAATCTTCAAAAATAGGGCAGGTAGCAGATTTACTTTTTGGAAAATAAATTCCTAGCAATAGCCTGCAGGAATAATCTTTATCTACAGAAAAGTAAGGCCATTTTATTACAGCAGGCTCAACAAGATAAGTCTCATTTCTTTTTACTTTGCCAATGTCTTCTTCACTAGCATGATATGGAAAGTAAATTTTCATTAAATGTTAAAATGCGCATTTGTCAAACCTGTTTACAACTGTTTTCCAGTCTATTGCATTAAAAAATGCTTTTATATAATCTGCCCTGTTCATTCCATAGTCCATAACAAATGCATGCTCAAAAACATCCATAATCAGCAAAGGAACAGAATCAGCCAAATGCCCAGCATCATGCTCATTTACCCATATGTTGAACATTTTATTTCCAAGAGGATCATAAGCTAAAATATCCCAACCAATTCCCCTCATAGTTCCTACAGCCTTGAAATTAGTTTCCCATTTCTCAAAAGACCCGAAGTCAGCATTTATTTGTTTTAAGAATTTTGATTTTTCATCTGCGCTTGTCTTGTTTTTGCTCATGTTTCCAAAATAAAGCTCATGAAGCCTCATGCCGTTGAATTCCCACCCAAATCTTCTTATAATTTCAGCAAACTGTGGACCCTCAAGCTTTCCAGATTTTAATAGTTCCATAAGTAAATTGACATTTTTGACATAGCCTTGATACAAGCCAAAATGAGTTGTCAATAATTTATCGCTAAATCCAGAAGTTCCCAATAAGTGATCAAAATTTTTTGCTTCATAAACCATTTTCATAACCTCCAAAAAGTTAAATCTTCCCAACCAAGTCCAGCCCTGGCTTTAAAGTTTTTTGTCCAGGCTCCCAGTTTGCCGGACATACAAGTCCTTTGTTTTCATTGACAAATTTTGCAGCCTGCAGTTTTCTTAATAATTCTTTTGCACTTCTTCCAATGCTGTTGTCGTGCATCTCCATAGCTTTCAAAACCCCGTCAGGGTTTATGATAAAGCTTCCTCTTAAAGACAATCCTTCATTTTCAATATAAGTTCCGAATTCCCTGCAGAATTTTCCAGTAGGGTCAGCAAGCATAGGATATTTTATTTTTTTGATAGCTTCAGAATTGTCATGCCATGCCTTGTGGACAAAAACAGTATCTGTGCTTATGCTTATAACTTCAGCACCTAATTTTTTAAATTCTTCATAATAATTTGCAATATCTTCCAGTTCAGTAGGGCATATAAATGTGAAGTCAGCAGGATAAAACACTAAAACAAGCCATTTGCTCTTATAGTCACTTAATTTTATTTTTTTGATTTCCTCATTATGAAAAACTTCAGCTTCAAGCTCTGGTACTTTTTCTCCAATTTTTACCATTTTAATCCTTTAAATTAAGAAGTATTTTCAGTAGAATTAACTATATTTAAGCTTTTTGCTCTAAAGCTTGGTCTATAGACTGAAACCCTTTTAGACTTTGTTTTACAGTCCAG
>Ga0209541_10017922_pt1 | contig 10301 bp, 8 predicted proteins | sample RifCSPlowO2_01_FD_184027 | JGI IMG/M metagenome (GOLD analysis project Ga0209541, IMG submission 184027) | Groundwater microbial communities from Rifle, Colorado - Rifle CSP2_plank lowO2_0.1 (SPAdes) (version 2) | ecosystem: Environmental > Aquatic > Deep subsurface > Groundwater | place: Rifle...
TGGTTCGATAAAAGTTGCTGGAAAACATGGATTAGACTCTATTCCTAATTTTATGATAAAAAATATAGAGGGAAAAGAAAAACTTGAAGACTTAGCTGGAAAATTTGAAGATTATTTAAGAAGATAAACTAATAATCATTATCTATAATCCCAATTCTTTTGCAGCTTTTCCTTTTGGTTTTACAGCAGCTGGAGATTCACCACCATGCCAAGTACATTTAGGTTTTACTTGTAATGGAAATATTCTTTCAGAAGTATCATCTAAAATTAATGCTGAACCTTTCATTTTTGGAAGCATGTTAAAATATTTTTCAATTGCACCTGGTAAATAACTTTGCATCATACTGTTTAATGCTTCAATATCTCTTCTCGCAGTTAGTCTATGACTAATTACAATATCTGTTTGTGTTATTACATCTCTATGAATTTCTCCTGGCTGCTGTGTTGCTAAAATTAAACTTATTCCTGGTTGTCTACCTTCTCTTAATATTGTGACTAATGCTTCTGTTGCTGCTGTTGTTTTGTCCTTTTTTAACATTTCATGAGCTTCGTCGATGAGGATCCAAACTAAAGGTAATTCTTCTCCTGTACTTTCTACTGTAGTTTCAAAATAGGAATGGCCTTTGTTAATATCTTCTATTTCTTCTTTTTTTCTTGCAACAACTCTTTCTTCCATTAATTTTTTGCAAATTATTCCTGTAACTAAATTTTTAACATTCCATTCTTTATATGCACTAATATCTATTACTGATACTTTTCCAGGTGCTACAATTTCTTTTAAAGGCGTACTTTCTTTACTGAAAACTCCCCAGGCCTTTGCAGCTAGAAATCTATTTTCTGTTGCTAATTTTGTTGCACTTTCTATTTTTTTATTATTCTCAATTGCATTTATTATTTCGTCAACTGAATAATTTTCATTATTTTCTTTTAATTCTGCTAATGTAGATTCTATTGCTACACCAATTGGATCCATGATAGAAATATCAAATGAATTGCACCAGTCTAATGCAGTTAATTCTGAAGGATTAATTGTAAATGGAAAATCCGTCGGTATTCCCTTTTGTTTGTATTCTTCGAAATAACCTGCAGGAGTGTAAATGTTTATATCCAATCCTTTTTTTGGAAGCTGCCATTTTTCTAATAATTCTTCATCTTTTAAATTTTCAAATCTCATTGTCCAAAAAATTCCCATCGTATCAATCATTAAAACTGCTAATTTGTTTTTTATTTCTTCTGGAAGATGTGCCATTTCTTCTGCAATTGTTCCCAATGTATAACTTTTCCCGCTGCCTCTCTTTCCGGAAACTAAAACAACATGGGTTCTTGCAACATCCATATAAATTTTATTTGATAAGGAAGTATATTGGCCCATTTTAACATAATGTTTTCCTAAAAAAATTGTTCCTGCCAAACCAAGTTCTTTTTTATCAGATTCAGATCTACCAACTATAATTTCATACATAATTCAAAACAAAGCTTTATATACATATAAATTTTTGCATAGTATTGTATGATTCCAAAGAGAGAGTTGAAACTAAGGAAGGAGATTATTATTGGCGCGATCGTGGTTATTATTTTATTAATTGTTTTGGCATTTGTTTATCTTGGAGCTAATAAAGTTAAGAAAGGAGACACAGTCTCGGTAAATTATGTCGGCTCTTTAGATAATGGTACTGTTTTTGATACAAACATTGAAGAAGTTGCATTAGCAAATAATATTAATAAAATGCAATTTGAACCTTTAACTTTTACAGTAGGAACAGGACAAGTTATTTCTGGCTTTGATGATGAGGTTGTTGGAATGGCTGAAGGTGATAAGAAAAAATTTACAATTGCACCTGAAAAAGCCTATCCTTATAACGATGCTTTAGTTTTGAGATCAATTCCGAGAGTTTCTGAAATTGAAAGATTTTTGAATGTTCCTTTAACTTCTTTTTCACAATTATTTGGAAAGCAACCAACTGTTGGAGAAACTTTAGATGTGGAAGATGTTCCTTTTCCGATGAAAGTAATGAATATTTCTGAAGGGGCTGTAATGCTTGAAGTATTATTAAAATCTGGAGATTCTGTTAGTTTGCCCGGTACTGCTTGGAAATCAGATGTTACAGCAGTTAATCAAGAAAGTTTTACAATAAAACAAAATCCTGAAGTTGGATTAAGTTATTTCCTTCCTCAACCTAATGGTGTTGTTGCTGGAAAAGTAATCAGAGTAGATGAAAATACTTTTGATGTTGACACAAATCCACCTATTGCTGGAAAAGCTTTAACATTTGAAGTTACAATACTTGAAATAAAAGAATAAATTTAATTATCTAAAATTTCTAATTTTCCGAATTTACCAGCAGATAATTGTCTTTCACCCTGCCATTCACCAACATAACCATTAGAAATTTTAATTTTAGATCCAACTTTAATTTTATCAATTTCATCATTCCATAAAGTCAATATAATTTCTCCAGAATCGTCTTTTATTTTTGCATTACATACTCTTCCAGTTTTTCCAAATTTACTGAATTCCCTAACTGGACCTAATTCGGCTACTTCTGCTTCTATATCCACTTTTGCTTGTCTTGGTTTTAAATCTTTTATTTTATCCATGGATTTTTAGAAAAACAAGCAGTATTTAAACTTTTTTTATAATTAAATTTCAATAGTTCCGATATTATCGCGTTTTTTATATATCTCACTTAATGAGTCTTCACTTTCTTGATATTCGTAAATGCTTCTCATTATCAAACTTATAAGATTTATTGCTTTTTCACGATCCATATCTTTAGTCATTACACAATAGGCCATCCTGGCTTGCCTTAAGTAGATTATACCACAATCATGGAAATGATAAGATCCTTTATCATTATTTTCTCCCCATTTATGTGCTATTTTTACTTCTTCAGGCAAACTACTAATTTCCCTTATATCAAAAATACTTTCACTTAATAATTTAAGAATATATTCAGAATCTTCTTTTTTAAGAACTGTTGAATGATATAGTGCTAATAACATATTTGACATTATTTGAGTATTTATTTCTTCTGCGGGTTTACTCCAATTATTGTAAGGAATAAGATTAAAAGAAAAGTAATCGAGTGTCCTGTTTATATCTTCTTCTTCGATTTGCTTTGATAAAACCTTAAAAGCTGTATTATCTGACTTTTTTAACATATCCTCCATTAATATATTTACAGGCAATTCTTTTGCAGTTGTATTATATAATCCGTCATAAGAATAAATCTTATCTTCTTCTTCGATTTTTAACATAGCATCTAATGATAATTTACCTTCTTCTATTTTTCTCATAATTAAAATTGCAATTGGTAGTTTAGAAAGACTTAATGGATAAAATTGCTTATCTCCGTTTATATTTATATTATTACCATTACGTAAACTTGTAAAATAGATTGAGACATTTAAGTTTTCTTTTTCAATATACTTTCTTAATCCTAATTCTAATGGGTATAAATTGCTTATAATACTATTTTTTTCTTTGTATATTCCTAAATATATTCCAGGAGATAGTAAACCATTTTTTACTTTTTCTTTTTTTTCAAGTTGATTATAAATATCCCAAATTAATAATGCCGTTAAAATAACTGCTAAAATTAATATTATTTTGTTTTTAATTTGCATTGATTATGAATATACCCCTATTACTACATTATAACCTTATTTATTATAGTTTTTTTAAATAATCTACTTCTTCTGGCAATAATTTTAATTCATCAATGATGGATTTATTTGATAAATAAACCTTATAATATTTAAATTTTTTATATAACTGCTTTTTAGAGGTGTGTACTATTGGTGCTAATTTTTCTATAATTGCTTTCTTCTTTGCATTTTTCATATTTGACTGCCAAATTTTCAATAAACGCATTGTTCTTTTATATTCTATTGATTTTGTATTTATTTTGGATTTTGCTAATGAGATACCAGAAGTTAAAAATAAATTTTGGTAATAGAAAAACCTCCAATACTGCCACCTTAAGATTCTTTTTTTGAATATGTCTGATTTTGAAAATTTGTTATAGGCTTTTTCTAAATCTAAATTATTATATTCCAAAGGTAAATTTTCATCCAGCCACAAAGCATATTCTTCTAAATCTACATTTAATTTTTCCAAATCTAAATTTGCGTATAAGGATTTTGTTTTAAAAATAATGCTTAAGGCATTAGAAATTGTAATTTCATATTCTCTTTGTGTTAATAATTCATGACTAAATTTTTTATCGATAGTGCAAGATTCCAGGTCGTTTATTGCTGCCCTTATATCTCCATTAGAATTAATTGCTATCTTTCTTAAATCTTCTTCTGATAATTTTATATTTTCCCTTTCTGCTATGGAATTTATTATTTGTATTATTTGTTTAGATTTAACTTGCTGAAATTCTATAAATTTTATTTCTTTTTTAATTTCTTTTAATTTTTCTGAGTGTGGGTCGTTTGCAGTTATTACTATTGGCACATTTGTTTCTTTTAAAATTTTTAATAATGCTGTTGCTCCGCCCCTATCTTCTTGACCTGATAAACCATCACCTTCGTCCATCAAGATTAATTTTTCTTTGTTAAAAAGACTTCTTTGTTTTGAAGCTTCTCCAATTATTTTTTCAATTTGGTCTTTATTTCTGACATCGGATGCATTTAATTCTAAAACTTCGTAATTTAATTCATTTGCAATTGCATAAACTGAAGAAGTTTTACATGATCCTGGCGGTCCTCCTAATAATACACATTCTTTTTTTAGAATTGATTCTTTCAATATGGAAATATCTTGAGGAATATCTGAAGATTTTAGTGGTTTATATTTTGCTGTGAAATTTTTCATTTTGCCATAAATGCTAATAAGGATTCTAATTGTATATAATCATCTGAACCTTCGACTAATCTAAATTCTATTTCACCGCATTTTTCAATTATTTCTAATTTTTTTTCATCTGGAATTTTTAAATTAAATACTTCTTTCTGCATTTGTTTTATTATATCTATACCTGACAGTCCATTATTGAGCATTACATCTAATAGCTTTTTTCTTGATTCTATGAATTTTTTATTTATTGCTAGATTCATTACTTCTTCTAAATCTTTGGATTCTAAAGAACTAATGAATGCGCTTAATGTATCTTTATTTATTTCTTTTGATAATGCTGTTGTTGATTGTAATATATTTTGTAATTGTCTTACATCTCCTTCACTAGATTCATATAATAATTCTAAGGAAGATTCGTCTAATTTTAAATTTTCTTTTTGTACAATTGTTTTAATTAATTCAAAAATATCTTCTTTTGTTAAGGGTTTGAATTTGAAAATTGCACATCTTGACTTTATAGGATCAATTATTTTACTCGGATAATTGCAATTGTGTGATATAAAACCATTCGTTATAAAATTATGATCTGAATTACACATAACGTCCATTACTTGACTAACCTGAATCTTTTTTATATTCTTTATTGTATTTACAATTAAATTTTCTTTGTAGATTATATTATTTTGCCATTCTACAAAGTTTTTTGTTAATTTTCGCGGTAATCCTATTTTTTGACCTTTTAATATATTTACTATTGTATCTTGACTAATATTTACAGTTTTAGCAATGGATCTTATACTTTTATTTTCATTTCTTAGATTTAATACAATTTGATTTTTTTCTTCAATATCTTTAATTAACTCTTCTTTATAGTTTAGGTACTCGCCTGCTAATCTTCCCGATAAATCTTTTTTAGGGTCATATGCATACCCTATATAATTAAAGAATTTTTTGAGATTGTTATTTGATGAATTTAATATTAATCTTATATTTACGCACATTTTTCCATCTTTTTTTCGTTTGTAATCTAGTTCTTCGATTTCTAAATAATTTTCTATATTAAAGTCCTTTAATAATTCGCTTATCCCTCTAATATATTTTTTCCCGCCTTCTTCAAGTTCTTTTATTTTATGTTGACTGAATACTATTGCTTCAAAATTCTTTTTATAACATTTGGGGCTACTTGCTTCACAGCCAAATATTGATCTCAAAAATTCCCTTTTCATGAATTTAGTTCCATTCTTAATAAATTCAGGTATGTTATATGCTTTAGTTGTTTTATCTCCCTCTTGTACACCTAAAAAGCTCATCAGATAAATAAAACTTATAGAATCTAGTTTAAAGTAAGTTGTTACTCCTTCGATTTTTCTTTTTCCTATATAGCTAATTACTCTTTTGCTTTTTATTTTTGAGTAATTATTATAGTTTAATGTTATTAAGTCTGCTTGTACATTTTTTAATGTTTCTTTGTTACCTATAAAAATCGCTCTTTTTTTATTTAAATGTCCGTCTGATAATAAAAATCCGACGATTCTGCAAATAGCACCTATTTTTTCTAGTTCATTTGGTATATAATTTAGCAGATGCTTAGTTGATAATTCTTTAATAATTTTATAAGATACAGTACTATCCAATCCTTTTTTTGTTATATTTTCTATTGCCTTATAACTTATTTTTATATTAAATTCTTTCTTTATTTCATTTTGTATGTCTCTTAAATTTCTAATTAATATTGGATTTTTATTTAATTTATTAACATATGCTATTTCTTTTCTTTCTATTGAAATGTACTCTTTATTTTTCAATGCAGATAATTGTTGATGTATTCTAATATAACTGAGTTTAGTGGCTTTTTGTAAACTTTTGTATGTATCATTTTTATTAATCTTTTTTAATATTTGATATTGCTTTTTTGTTAATCCTTCTTTACTCAGTACGAGAGTATATAATTCTTTAATTTTTTTTATGACTTCTTTCTTATTTCTTTCCTTTAAAAATCTAAAGTGATTATTCTCTTTAGTTTTTGTTTTTGAATCAATAAATTCTATAAATTTTTCAATATTTATTATTTCTGGATCTTTATCTTCGTAACTTACCCCCTTTAATGATGGGTATATTATAATTTTTGTTTCTTCTTTTAAGTCTTTTCCTGCTATCCAACCTTGGTCTGTAAATATTTTATGATCATTAGTAATTTTGAGTATTCTACCTGTATTCGTTTTTATTTCTAAAATTTCTTTACCTATTATTTTTGGATTTAATGACACATGAGCCAATACTAAATCCTTTTTAGTCTTTAGCTCTTTTTCTCCTATATTTAATAATTCTTTTATACTTTTTTTCTCAAATAATTTACTAAAGTTTTCAATAGTTATTTCTACTTCTTCAGGTAGTAATATTTTTGTATCTGGCGTTACACAACTTAAAATAAATCTACAGGATTCTGAATAGGTTTCCATTGTTCTTCTTAATGCTTGCTGTGCTTCTTTTGTCAATGCGTCGCATTCATCTAAGAAAATTATTTTATAGGATATATCTGAGAAAGACTTTGTTTTTGCGAAATCTTTTACTTCATTCCTAACTGTATCTATTCCTCTTGCATCACTTGCATTTAATTCTAAAAAATTTTGTTTCCAATCTAATTTATACAAATGCTTAACTATAACTAAAGCTAAAGTGGTTTTGCCAACCCCAGCTGGACCTGAGAATAACATATGAGGTATATTTTTTTGATCTACTAGCGCTTTTATTCTTTTAACTACTTCCTGCTGACCTTTTAAATCTTCAAAAGTTTGCGGCCTGTACTTTTCAGTCCATATACTAGAAACGCCCATAAGGTTTAGAATTCTTGTTTAATATTTAAAGATTTATGTGTATTTGATTAATATATTGTGTATGTGTAAAATCTATAAGCATTTGTTTTTTCATCTTTATAGATAATACCTTTAAATTTACCACCAAACTCAAAATCTTTAGTTCTAGTGCTTTCTAATAAGAATGCTTTTGTTTGTATTATTGTTTTTGATCCAGAATTACGAAGATAAACTTTTTCTCTGCCAATGATTTTATATCCTTCTTTCTCTGCAGTTTCTAAAATTTTTTCTAAATCTTTATTTCCCTTATTAAACTTGACATCTTGTTCACTTCCCATTAAATGAATGCTAATTTTCACAGGATTCTAAAGTAAGCTTGTCTATAAAAACTTTTATTTGATTTGAAATATAAAAAGAAATAAATGGAAGAATTTACTCTTCTTCCTCTTCTATTGTTTCGGATTCCTCTGATTCTGATTCGTCATATGAGGATTCTTCTTCTTTACTTTCCTCTTTTGCAGAACCCGCACCAACTACTTCACCAAAGCCTACTTTCTTAAAGACTTTAGTAACTTTTACTTTAACTTTCTCGCCTTGCTTTGTGCCTGGAACGAAAATTACAAAACCTTTAACTTTTGCAACACCGTCTCCTTGTGCACCAACAGACTCAATAGTAACGTCTACTTCTTCGCCAGCTTTAATTGGGGCGAAACTTTTTCTTCTTTCTCCGTACATACTAATATACACTCCTTACTACTTTCTCACAAGAAATAGATTTAACCACATTCTTGTAATTATTAGAGGTATAATAATATTTATAAATCTTTGTTTTGTTTAAACGTTATTATGTATGACTTTAAACTAGTTGAACAAGAGACTTCTAAGTTATGGGATAAATATAATAAAGAAATTAAAAAATCTTTGGAATATGATTCTAAAAAAGAATTGTTTTCATTTTTAGAAGGACCACCAACTGCAAATGCACCTCCTGCTTTACATCATGTAGAAGTTAGGGTGTTTAAGGATTTATTTTGTAGATTCAAATATATGCAAGGATATACTGTTCCTAGAAAAGGCGGATGGGATTGTCATGGTTTGCCTGTTGAAGTACAAATAGAAAAAGCTTTGAAATTAAATTCTAAAAAAGATATATTGAGTTATGGTATTGAGAACTTTAATAAACAATGTAGAGATAGTGTATTTTCTTATATCAATGATTGGAATAAATTAACTGAGAAGATGGCTTATTGGGTAGATTTGGAAAAGCCTTATGTTACTTTAGATAATAATTATATTGAAAGTGTTTGGTGGTCCTTAAAGGAATTACATAATAAAAAATTATTGTATGAAGGACATAAAGTTGTTCCTCTTTGTCCAAGATGTGAAACTCCTTTGAGCAGTCATGAAGTTGCTTCATCATACAAAGATGTTCATGATCCTTCTATTGTTGTTAAATTTAAAGTTAAAGATAATAGGTATTTTCTTGTATTTACTACTACACCTTGGACCCTATTTAGTAATTTAGCTCTAGCTGTTAAAAGCGATGCTGATTATGTTGTTGTTAAAGAAGGTAATGAAGAATATATTTTAGCTGAAAATTTAGTTGATAAACATTTTGAAAAACCTAAAATTTTGGAAAAGATAAAAGGCAAGGATTTAGTTAATACAGAATACGTTCCTTTGTTTGATAATTTTAAAAATTTGAAACCTGCATTCAAAGTAATTTCTGCAGATTTTGTTTCTTTAGATGATGGTACGGGTTTGGTTCATCTAGCCCCTGCGTTTGGTGAAGACGATTATAATGTTTGTAAATCTCACAACTTGGCATTTGTACAACCAGTTAATACTGATGGTAAATTTACAAAAGAAGTTCCTGAATTTGAAGGTAGATTTGTTAAATCATGTGATGAAGAGATAATAGAATTACTAGATGCTAAGAATTTATTATTTAAAAGAGAAAAGATATTACACAGTTATCCATTTTGCTGGAGATGTAACACTCCTTTATTGTATTATGCAATGAAATCTTGGTTTATTGCAGTAACTAAATATAAAGATAAACTTTTGAAAAATAATGAAAAAATAAATTGGTATCCTGAAAATATTAAACATGGAAGATTTGGTGATTGGTTAAATAATGTTAAAGACTGGGCGTTAAGTAGAAGCAAATTTTGGGGAACACCTTTACCTATTTGGCGTTGTTCTTGTGGTGAAGATACTGTAATTGGAAGTGTAGAAGAGTTAAGAGAAAAAGGAATTAAAGTTCCTAAAGATTTAGATTTGCATAAACCTTATATTGACAATATAAAAATTAAATGCCCTAAATGTAAAAAAGAAGCTACTAGAGTTAGTGATGTTATTGATTGTTGGTATGATTCTGGTTCAGCTATATTTGCACAATGGCATTATCCATTTGAAAATAAATCTATGTTTGAAAAATCATTCCCTTATGATTTTATAGCTGAAGCAATAGATCAAACTAGAGGCTGGTTTTATACTCTACATGTTTTAGGCACTATCTTATTTGATAATCTTTCTTATAAAAATGTGGTATGTGCTGGGCATATAGTTGATGAGAAAGGAATTAAGATGAGTAAGAGCAAAGGAAATGTGCTTAATGCTTTTGATGTTTTTGATAAAGTTGGCGTTGATGCTGTAAGAATGGTATTTTGTTCTACTGAACC
>Ga0209541_10017923_pt1 | contig 10301 bp, 8 predicted proteins | sample RifCSPlowO2_01_FD_184027 | JGI IMG/M metagenome (GOLD analysis project Ga0209541, IMG submission 184027) | Groundwater microbial communities from Rifle, Colorado - Rifle CSP2_plank lowO2_0.1 (SPAdes) (version 2) | ecosystem: Environmental > Aquatic > Deep subsurface > Groundwater | place: Rifle...
CGTTGACCACGCGCAGCGCAGCGGAGCGCATAAAAATGTGACCGTCGACCTCAAAGAAGAAATCAAATCCAAAAACCGTGCGCCCGGACGCATTTGCATTCTTGCGCAACTTCCGGATCATAAACGCGGGCTCAGCCGCATCCCCATGGTGGCCGCCGCGCTCCTCATCATTCTTGTTCTCAATCTCGGCCAACTTGTCTTTTTGGGTAAGAAAGAAGGAGGCGAGGCGCTGGCCTTGGCCGGGGAAGCCTTTTTGTCTTTGCAAGGGGCCGGACAGTCGGTTTTTTCCGGCGAACAAGGCTCCGACTTGTTGCTGTTTGAAGATGCCGAGGAACTTTTTGCCGAAGCAAAAGAGAAAGGAGCCTTCCTTCTGCAAAGTGAATCCGCTTGGCTGGCCGCTCCCGCCGACGTTCAAAGTCTTCAAAATCTTTTGGACGCCGGAATACTCATGGCCGACGTGGGTCAACATTTGGCCTACGCACGAAGTGCGCTGAGCTCTATCCCCGAAACCGGTTCACTCACCGAATATCTCCGTGCAATTTCCGAAGGGGACATTGAACCCGCCGCCGCCGAAGTCGACCAAATCAACGTCCTTCTCGGCACTGTGGACCTTGCGGGGACTTCTTACGCGGACACTTTTGTCGAATTTCAAAGCAAACTTTCCTCCCTTTCCGATCTTTTTGATTTGTGGATGAGTGCCAAAGAACCCCTGTTCACCGCGCTGGGCGATCGTTACCCTCAACATTACCTCGTCCTCCTGCAAAACAACGATGAAATGCGTCTCGGGGGAGGCTTCATCGGAAGTTTGGCGCTGGTGGAAATCAATGACGGACGTCTGACGAACCTCGACTTTCATGATGTCTACGATTTTGACGGTCGCTACTTCACGCATCAAGACGTGCCCGTTCACGAACTCCGCACGCTCACGAGCGAATGGCGACTGCGCGACAGCAACATCTCCGCCGACTTTCCCACGTCCGCCGAAAAGGCGATGTGGTTTTTGGAAGCCGAAGGCGGCCCCGGCGTGGATGGCGTCATTGCGGTGAACCTTTCCGCCGCACAAGCCTTTTTGGAAAATACCGGACCGCTCACCTTGCCTTCGCTCAAAAAACAAATCACCGCAGAAACATTCCCGGCCGTAATCAGCACTTTGGTGGAAGCCAAGGTCAACAAAGAAAGCCCCAAAGCCGTTTTGGGCGAACTCCTTTTCGCCTTCACCAATGCCCTCACTCAAAAAAACTTAAAAACGCAATTGGCCCTAACCGCACTCAGCGAAGGCCATAAAAAACAAATCCTTCTTTATCATAAAGATCCCACGGTGGAGGAGCTCATCAACTCCATCGGTATGAGCGGCAAACTTCCGGCACTGAGCGAATTGGAAAACGATTTTTTCATGCCGCTTTTCACGAACCGCGGCGCCAACAAAACCGACCGCTACATGGAAACCGATCTTCAGCACGACACGCAAATTTTTGAAGACGGCAGCATGATCTCCTCTGTCACCGTCACGCGCACCCACACCTTCACCGATTCCACTTTGAATTGGCTCAAAACCACTTTGGCCTCTTACGGCTTCACCGCTTGGAACGCCGGTCTTGAACAAGTACTCGGCAACGACATCAACCACACCGGCATCCGTCTTTATGTTCCCCAAGACGCTCACATCCTCGCAACCGAAGGTATTTTGCGCGATGAAATTCAATTTTATTACGATCCGCTTGAAGACCTTTCTTATTATTTTGTCGACCAAACCCTCGCGCCCGGTCAAAGCGAAACCTTCACCATTCATTTTGCTTTGCCTTGGAATTTCCACGGCAATTTTGAAGAATACGAATTCGACTTTTTCAAACAACCCGGCCTTAAAGCCGTGACTTTCGAAAAGACCGTCAACGCCCCCGGCGACATGCTCCTTTCCGGCTATCCGCTCTCCACAAACACAGTTGAAGGCATGGACTACGTTCTTTCCGGTCCCTTAAATCAAGACACGCACGTTACGCTTTTGTACCGCTAGAAATTCCTTCTCTTAAACCGACTTTCCAAATCTGTAAAACTGAAGGAAATGATGGAAGGGCGGCCATGGGGACAGTGATCGGCGTTGGGTGTTTTTTCCATATCATGAATGAGTGCCTCCATCTCCGGCATCGTGAGAGCGTCGCCGAATTTAATGGCTCCGCGGCAAGCGGTCATGGTCAGCAAACTTTCACGTAAATTTTTCACCGCGCTCCGTTTCCACTCATCGGACAAATCGGACACCAGTTCACGAACCATCCGTTCGGGCTCTTTTTTTTCAAGGCCGATAGGCACGGCGCGAAGCAAATACATCGTTCCGCCAAAAGGCTGCAAATCGTAGCCGAAAGCGATAAAATCCTCCGAATAGTCGGCGACTAGACGAGCGCCTTCCACGCCCAAATCGATTTCCAAAGACGTGAGCAAGAGCTGCTGCGTCGTTTCTTTCTTCTCCGAAGCCTCCATGAGGCGGGCATAACGCACACGTTCGTGAGCCGCATGTTGATCGATCAAAAACAAGCCTTCCTCACTTTCCGCGACAATGTAAGAGTTGGCGATTTGAGCGAGTGGGCGAAGAGCTAATCTCTTGATCTGAGCTGGAGCAAAACTTCTTTCCGGTAGAATTTCACGAGTAAACAGTTCATTCGTTGTTGAAGCAGCAGTTGGGAAAGCCGGAGTCGTTTCGGGAATCACATTTTTCAAAACCGGACTAAACATACTGTTTCCCAGCGCATGCTGCGCGGCGCCGAAAACCGCGCGATACATTTCTTGCGAGTTCACGAACTTCACTTGCCACTTGCGCGGATGCACATTGGTGTCCACCAAAGCGGGATCCAGCTCGATGTCCAAAAGAAACCACGGGAATTTTTCGTGCATCAAAAGAGAGTGAAACGCTTCTTTCACGGCATGGGAAAGCAAACGATCCTCCACGGCTCGACCGTTCACAAACAAAAATTGATACTTTTTTCCGCTGCGCGCGAGCTCGGGCTTTCCAACAAAACCGGACACCATCAAATTGGACTGCTCATACGTCAGTGGAAGAAGTGCGTCCGCAACCGCGCCGCCAAACAAAGTACGCACGCGTTCTTTAAGATTTTGTTTGGGCGGCAAATCAAAAATTTTCTCATTATCGCGCATGAGCCGAAACCCAACGGCGGGATGCGAAAGCGCCATCAAAATAAGCAAATCAAAAATGTGCCCGTATTCCGTCCGCTCCGTTTTCATGTATTTTTTTCGTGCCGGCGTGTGGGAAAAAAGTCCGAGCACCAGCACTTCGGTACCACTGTCACACCCGCAAGGCTCCACCGTTAAATTTTTTCCACCATCCATCGTAGCGCAAGTTCCAACGCGATCCTCCGCTTGCCGCGTCTTCAAAGTTACCCGCGCAATGCTACCGATGCTTGCCAAGGCTTCACCACGAAATCCCAAAGTTCGAATTTGAAACAAATCGTCCAAAGTTCCAATTTTGCTGGTCGCGTGCCTTGCAAAAGCCAGCGCCGCATCCTCCGCGCTCATCCCGACGCCGTCATCCACCACGCGAATTTTTTCCAAACCGCCTTGCTCCACTTCCACCGAAATTTGCGTCGCGCCCGCGTCAATGCTGTTCTCCACGAGCTCCTTCACCGCGGAAGCCGGACGTTCAATCACTTCGCCCGCGGCAATTTGACTGATAAGTTCGTCGGACAGAAGATGGATGCGATTCATGGGCTCAGTATAGCGCCCTCACCCCCCTTGACCCAAGCGCCGATTTATGCGAGACTTCACAAGATGAGTAAAGTCAATATGGAGGCCAAAAAAGAGCGCCATAAAAAGCTCTTCGAAGGTCACTATCAAACTTTCCCCGGACAGATCTGGTTCTATACAAAGCGTGGCTTTGGAAAAATCTTGTTTTTTCTCATTCCGTCCGGAAGGAGACTTTCCCAGTTCATGCATCCTCTCGATGGAGTTCCAGCCCCCAAACGCCTCTACACGCAGGTGGCTTTGTTCAGCGTAGCCATGCTGCTCCTCAACTCGGTCAATATCACGAGCGCTCAAGGAGGAGGGGAAGGCTACGGAAACGAGTACCTTGCACTGGAAACCGGCGAAACCTACATCACCGACGAAGAGGGTTACATTATTAAGAACATGCCGCTCGAAGGCGAAACCACCTTCGATCAAAATCGAACCGAACGAGAGGAATACACTGTTTCCGAAGGCGATTCACTCTCTGTGATTGCCTACCGCTACGGACTTTCCACAAGCTCCATCAAATACACCAATCCCGTTATTGGAAGCGGGGATTACCTCAAAGTGGGCCAAGTCTTGTCCATTCCTCCTCGGGACGGCTATTACGCCAAAGTGGAATCGGGCAGCACGCTGGTTTCCCTCATGGACAAATACAAAGGCGATCTCGAAAAGACCAAAGAATTCAATGGCATTACGGATGACAGTCAGCTCGTGGAAGGCCAAGAAATTTTGATTGTGGGAGGACGACCGGCCGTGGTTTACGTGGCCGTCACGAATCCAAGCGGCAGCACCACCACAGTCAGTTATTCCATGCCCGTCGTCACTCAATACGACATCGTTCCCAGCGCGGAAGGATGGATTCGCCCGACCAACGGGATCATCACGCAAGGTTACCGTGGCGGACACTACGCTTACGACGTTGCCGATCGCAGCCAACCGCCCATTTTGGCCTCCGCTTCCGGAACCGTTGTGCACGCACTCTCCGGTACATGGGACCATGGCTATGGAAACAACATTTGGATCGATCACGGGAACGGTTATCGCACCCACTACGCCCACATGGCAGTGTTGTATGTGAACGAAGGCGACACTGTCGAGCAAGGCCAAGTCATTGGAAAGATGGGAAATACCGGACTCGTTTACGGAGTCACCGGAATTCACCTTCACTTTGAGCTCGAATACAACGGAGCCAAAATTTCGCCGAGCGTGATGGGGGTTTGGTAATCCCGATCAGAAAGCGGTAGCGCTTCAATCGGTCAGACCCGAAGGGCTAAACAGTAAGGAACAAATATCCCATGAAGAGATTCACTCAACTTTTAATACGATTTTATCAAGTCACGATTTCCCCCGATCACTCGTGGCTTCGCCATGCTTTTCCCGGCGGTTTTTGCCGCTTCACACCCTCCTGCAGCATGTACACTCATGAAGCCATCGGTAAATATGGTGTAATTCGCGGCATCGCAAAGGGAATTTGGCGAATTCTCCGCTGCAACCCTTGGAGCAAAGGCGGTCTTGATTTACCGTGAAAATGTCGTTAAGCTCATCCCGCAATGAATTCCCCCACTCGGCGAAGCCGAGCTTAAAAATGAGTTCAAATCAAGAAATTTCTAAAGTTTCTCGTGCCCTCATCAGCGTGTCTGATAAGACTGATCTTATCCCGCTGGCGCAAATCTTAAAAAAACAGGGAGCGGAAATTTTGTCGACCGGAGGAACCGCGAAAGCGCTCAAAGAAGCCGGCATTGAAGTGACGGATGTTTCCGACTACACGAATTTTCCGGAAATGATGGGAGGACGCCTAAAAACGCTCCACCCGCTCGTTCATGGAGGAATTTTAATGCGCCGTACACTCGACGAAGTCGAGGCTGAGCAAAACGGCATCAAACCGATAGACATGGTGGTGGTCAATCTTTATCCATTTAAAGAAACCATCGCCAAAGAGGGGGTAACGGAAGCGGAAGCGGTGGAACAAATCGACATCGGGGGACCGGCCATGCTTCGAAGCGCGGCCAAAAACTTTCAATTTGTAACGGCGGTAACGGCCATCAAAGACTACGCAATCGTGATGGAAGAACTGAATGAGTATGGCGGAACCACTTTTGAAACACGTCGCCAACTCGCCATTAAAGTTTTTGAAAAAACCAGTCATTACGATCACAACATCGCGGAATACTTGCGCACTCAGGGCGCGCCCACTGAACTTTTGGATCTTCATTATGAAAAAGTGATGCAGCTTCGATACGGGGAAAACCCTCATCAAAAGGCGGCTTTCTTCCGCGATCCAACCGACCAATTTCCAAATGTGACCAACGCCAAAGTACTGCAGGGCAAGGAACTTTCCTTCAACAATATTATTGATACGGACGCCGCGCTCGAACTGGTGAAAGATTTTGAAAAACCGGCGGCCGCCGTCATCAAGCATATGAACCCCTGCGGTGCGGCCACAGCGGAAAACATTACGAACGCCTTCACGGAGGCTTACGAAGTCGATCCGATGGCGGCCTTCGGTTGCGTGATCGCGCTCAACCGCCCGTGCACAACGGAAATCGCCGAATACATTCGTGACCACAAACTTTTTGTTGAGATTATTATCACGCCTTCCTTTGAAAAAAATGCTCTCAAAATACTCGGCGAAAAGAAAAATCTTCGTCTTATGGAAACCGGTCCACTCCGAAAAAATCCCAATCAGCGTAATATTAAAACAGTGGCGGGAGGCATGCTTGTTCAAACCGCGGACGAATACGTCGTCACCGAAAAAGACCTCAAAACCGTAACAAAAATCGAGCCGGCGCCGGATGAAATCGAAGCCATGCTGTTTGCTCGCGTGCTTGTGAAACATGTGAAATCCAACGCCGTGGTCTTCGCCAAGAAAAACGCGGTGGGCGGCTGCAGCGCAACGGGAATCGGAGCCGGCCAAATGTCCCGCGTGGACAGTGTCATCATTGCACGCCGCAAAGGAGGCGACCGTGTTCCGGGCAGCATCATGGCCTCCGATGCTTTTTTCCCTTTTCCGGACGCCGTGGTGGAAGCCAGTGAAGCCGGCATTCACGCCATCGTCCAACCCGGCGGTTCCATCCGCGACGAAGAAGTTATTGCCAAAGCGGACGAACTCGGCATGACCATGATCTTCACCGGAATTCGCAGTTTCAAACACTAAAAGGCGTGCTAAAGTGGGAGGGTGACCATCCTTCAAGCCATCTTCCTCGGCCTCCTTCAGGGAATCACGGAATTCCTGCCCATTTCCTCGTCCGGACATTTGGTGGTGGCGGAAAGTTTGCTTCAGCTCGACGTCAGCGCCCTCAAAGATTTTGACATCACGCTCCACACGGCGACTTTGCTCGCCATCCTCATTTATTTTCGCCGCGATCTCCTCAACACAAAGTGGTGGCCGTGGCTCATTTTGGGCAGCGTTCCGGCAGCCATTGTCGGTTTCACTTTGGAAGATCAAATTGATGCCTTGTTCCGCAGCGCTCAATCGGTGGGAATTTTTATGATGATCATGGGAGCTCTTTTCCTTATTCCACAACGCCAAAACGACAAACCGATTAACGGGTGGCGAGCTCTCCTCATGGGATGCGGTCAAGCCTTGGCCGTAATTCCCGGAATTTCTCGCAGCGGCGCCACTATTTTTACAGGCATGCAACTCGGAATGAAACGCGAAGAAGCCGCTCGATTTTCCTTTCTTTTGGGCGCCATCGCCATTGCCGGTGCCGGCCTTTTAAAAGCTCTCGATACTCAAACGCTCGAACTTCCACTGGCCATCCTCAGCGCCGGTTTTATCGCCGCTTTTCTTTCCAGCTTGTTCGCCGTTTCTTGGCTCATGAAATTCCTAAAAAATCACTCTTTTAGAGTTTTTGGGATTTACCGTTTGGCGCTGGGATTAATCATCCTTCTTCTTTTTTAAAATCAAAAAAACTCGACAAAAAGCAGGATTTTGATACAATAACCGAAATCCTAATTATGAGCACTTCGATTTCCGATTTCACCATTGCAACACTGGGAAGCCACACTGCCCTCCAAATTCTCAAGGGTGCCAAGGATGAAGGATTTCGAACGCTTGCCATAGTCACGCCGCAAACACGGCGTGTTTTTGAAAGTTTTCCCGTGGCCGATGAGCTCATCGAAATTTCCCGTTTTGAAGATTATTTCACGATTGAAGATCAGCTTCTGGCCAAGAACGCTATTGTGATTCCGCACGGATCCTTTGTGAGTTACGTCGGTCCGGAAAATATCAAAAATATGAAGGCGCAGTACTATGGATCGAAAGGAATTTTGGAATGGGAGTCCGATCGAACCATGGAACGCGAATGGATGAAAAAAGCCGGACTCAATCTTCCCAAAATTTACAAAAAGCCCGAAGAAATCGACCGTCCCGTCATCATTAAATTTCACGGAGCAAAAGGCGGATTCGGTTACTTCATCGCAAATTCGCCCGCGGAATTTTACGAACGCATCAAAGAATTTCCGGGCCAGGAGGACTATGCCATTCAAGAGTATGTGGTGGGAGTGCCCATGTACGCTCACTACTTTTACTCGGCGCTCAGCGGCGAACTCGAAATCATGAGTTTTGACAAGCGTTACGAGTCCAACGCCGACTCCATCGGACGCATCGCCGCGAAAGATCAGCTCGATGCCAATCTTCGCACGAGTTACACCATCACCGGAAACATTCCCATCGTCGTTCGTGAATCGCTGCTGCCGATGTTCTTTGAAATCGGCGAAAGTATTGTGAAGCAGTCCAAAGGTCTCGCGAATTGTCCAAAAGGGCTCTTCGGTCCTTTCTGCCTGGAAGGTATCATCGATCCCCAACTCAACTATCGTGTCTTTGAAATTTCCGCCCGAATCGTGGCCGGCACGAACCCGTACATTGAAGGCTCGCCTTACACCGCCTTCCGCTACAAAGAACCTATGTCCACCGGCCGCCGTCTGGCGCGTGAAATCAAGCAAGCCATCGAAAGCGGACGGCTGGAAGACGTATTGGGGTAAATGTTTGACAATTTGTCAGACAAATGATACGATGGGCGTGTAACCCTGAAATTATGAAAATCAGCAATCGGGATCTTCTTAGAAACTACAAGTCGATAAAGAACAAACTCGTCTCGGGTGAGACCGAGGAAATTCTCATACCCCAGAGTTCCGGTGTTGTCTTAAAGTTAACCATTCAAAGGCTGGCAAAGAAAAATTCCATAGATCGTTTCTTGGAAGTCACCAAAGGATATTCTTTTAAAGGTTTAAAACGTCCGAAAGAGGACATTATCTAAATGAAGACAGCCACTCACCTTTTGGACACCAACATTGTGATTTACCTCCTCGAACGGCATCCCGCTTTTTTGAAAAAAATTCACAGACTGAAAATTGATGAGAGTGCAATCAGTGTAATCACTCATTTTGAGGTGCTGAGTGGAGCCGACAAAGGAAAAATGCACATGGAAGCCCTGCTGGAAGGCCTAAATCAGTTTCAGATTTTATCGTTTGACGAAAACATCTCTTTGAATGCCGTTCAGTTCTATAAAAAAATGGGAAGAAATCTAAAATTTAAGGATGCAATCATTGCAGCGACGGCAAAATACTACAACCTCACATTAGTCACAGCAGATCGTGATTTCAAATTTCTTAAAGATAAGTTAAAGATTCATCTTATCAATTAATGGAGCAATTATTCTATATCACCACCAAAAACAAAGCCGAAGCCAAAAAAATCGGCCGCGTACTGGTGAAAGAGAAACTGGCCACTTGCATAAACTGTTGGGGCGGCGTGGACAGCGTTTATTGGTGGAAAGGCAAAATCGAAGAAACCAAAGAAGGAGTTTTGCTCGTGAAAACAACGGAACAACTTAAAAGAGCGGTCGTAAAACGAATAAAAGAGCTGCATTCTTATGAAGAACCCAGTATTATTGGATTATGAAGAATCTCAAGAAAATTCTTAAAGATTACAACCCCGCTCAAATTACCATCGGTGTACTCGGTGGCCACAGTGCTTTGGACGTCTGCGAAGGAGCCAAAAAAATGGGATTTCAAACCTTGGTGGTCGCCCAAAAAGGCCGAGAAAAAACCTACGCAAAGTACTATCGCACACGCGGAGAAAGAGGCTGCGTGGATCATCTCATTTTACTCGATAAATTCTCGGATATTGTAAAACCTTCCGTTCAAAAAGAGCTTCGTTTTCTCAACACCATTTTCATTCACAACCGGTATTTTTGGGTTTACTGCGATTTCAACAAAATTGAAAATAACTTTGCCGTACCGATTTATGGAACACGCCACATGGTCCGTTTGGAAGAACGCGATGTGAAAAACAATCAATATTGGCTGCTCCAAAAAGCGGGCATCCGCATGCCGAAAATCATCAAGTCTCCCAAAGCGATTAAAGGACCAGTGATGGTCAAAGTGAACGAAGCGACTCGCAGTTATGAACGCGCTTTTTTTGTGGCCGTGAGTCACGAGGACTACGAAGAAAAAACGAAAAACATGCTCAAAAGCGGTCATATTACGAAAGAAGGTCTTAAAAAAGCCGTGATTGAAGAGTTCATCATTGGCGCTCAAGTAAACTTCAATTTTTTCTATTCGCCACT
>Ga0209541_10017925_pt1 | contig 10300 bp, 6 predicted proteins | sample RifCSPlowO2_01_FD_184027 | JGI IMG/M metagenome (GOLD analysis project Ga0209541, IMG submission 184027) | Groundwater microbial communities from Rifle, Colorado - Rifle CSP2_plank lowO2_0.1 (SPAdes) (version 2) | ecosystem: Environmental > Aquatic > Deep subsurface > Groundwater | place: Rifle...
TATGATATTAAAAAAGAAAACTTTCTCCCATGGCCAGTTAATCTAAGTCTCCAAAGACTTGACAAGATTCTCGGCATTGAGATTCCCAAAGCTAAAGTTTCGTCTATTCTTGAAAGCTTAAATTTGAAAGTTAAAAAAGTTTCAGACGACAAGCTCAGAATTGCCATCCCAACGTACAGAAACGATCTCAAGATTGAAGAAGATATTGTTGAAGAGGTAGCAAGATTCTACGGTTACAATAATTTTCCCAAAACTTTACCGTCCAGCCAAATCCCTACAAAAACCGTTCCATACTTTAAGGATTATAAGCTTGAAGAAAAGGTAAAAGAGTTTTTCAAGGCAGCTGGTTTTTCCGAAATTTATTCCTACAGTCTGGTTTCAGAAACCGATCTAAAAGATTGTGAAGTAAATCCCGATAAAACTTTACGCGTGGACAATCCGGTCAGTAGGGAATTTGAATATTTAAGACCCTCTCTAAAAATAAATTTAAGAAAAGCGCTCTTGGAAAATAGGGTAAATTTTAAAGATATAAACTTATTTGAGCTAGGCAAAATTTATCTTGGCTCATCAATTGACAACGCAAGGGAACCATACTTTTTATCCGGCATATCAAATGTTAAAACTTATTATGAAGTCAAGGGACTTATTGAAGAATTATTTGATGAGTTGGGTGCTAAAAATGATATTTCAAAAAATATTCAGATATTAGACGAGGGTGTGTTTTTTGAGATAGATTATGATGATCTAATCAAAAAGATTGCGGCGAGGAAGAGATTTGTACCCATTCCCAAATATCCGCCGATAACTGAAGATTTAACCATTACCTTAAAAGATAAAGATAGGGTTGGAAACGTAATTGAAAAGATAAAAAATCAAAGTAACTTAATCAGAAAAATTGAAGTTATAGATAGATACGAAAGTAATGTAACTTTTCACATAACTTACCAGAGTGATAAAAGAAACTTGACCCGCGAAGATGTAGAAGGGGTAAGAGAAAAAATTTTAAAAACTCTGAAGTGAATCCTATATGACAGGAGAAAAAGTTTACTTCAAAACCACTGACAATTTAAGACTGTGCGGAATACTATCTCTTCCTAAAAACGGACTCGATACATGCGTTGTCCTTTGCCACGGAATAACAGTAGATAAAGATGAATATGATGGGGTTTTTAAAAAACTTGCAGAAAAGTTATCTGGAAAAGGATTTGTTGTTTTTCGTTTCGATTTCAGAGGTCATGGCGAAAGCGAAGGGGATTCTGTTGATATGACCATTAAAGGCGAGGCAGAAGACATTGAATCCGCCGTAAATTTCTTAAAAGACAAGGGTTTCAGAAAGTTCGGAATGGTATCGACAAGCTTTGCAGGAGGAGCGACATCATTCTTTATCTCCAAAAACCCGAAGACATTAGAGTCTTTAGTTTTGTGGAATCCATCTGTTAATTATGACGAATATTTGAACCCGACCATGCCATGGAAAAAGAAATATTGGGGAAAACCTGCTTTTGAAAGGGTAGAAGAGTTTGGATTCACGGAAGTTGGGAGTAGGGGATTTAAGGTAGGCAAGAACTTGTTTAATGAATTTAAAAAACTAAAACCATGGAAAGAACTATTAAACGTAGGCATTCCAATCTTATTTGTGCATGGAGATAAAGACACTTATGTTCCTTATAAAGATTCCGTAAAGTATTCTAAGCTCGTTAAAAACGGGAAGCTTGTTACTATAAGGGGTGCCGAGCACGGGTTTCATGATAGGAAGGCAGACAGTGAAAAAGCAGACAGAGCCACGATTGACTTTTTCCTTAAGTATCTAATTTAAGGCAAGGGCACAAGCAGGGTGGGGGTTGGCGTTGGATTTGGGGTCGGCGTAGGGTTTATATATTACCTATCCCACCTGCTATCCCACCTGGGAGGTGGTTTTACCCTGACACCTAGGGAAAATCCGCAACGAAAAACTCAAAAAACCCTCAAGAAGAAATTTAAGATAAAACTTCAAAGCTAGGGGACTGAGATAGGCGGGGTGGGCGTGGGTGTTGGACTTGGAGTAGGGCTTGGATTGTTTTCCTCCTTTTTTTCTTCTTTTTTAGATTCTCCTGTATATCCTGAAGTTTCGGTTGGCGGATGGTATTTTTCATCTCCGGCATATTGTCCTGAAAGCCACGCATTTATACCTTCTTGCCATCTATTCTTGCCATCTGTTGAGACAGGGTCATTTTCACTAAAAACTGTATAATCTTTAGTGTCATACTCTTTATTTTCTATCTCCCATGGACTTGCAAGCCTACCGGAATCGTGCTTTGACATTTTAACCTTTTGATAAATACTTCCAGGACCAGTCGGCTCGGTGCCCTTTATAAAATATTCGGACCTCGTAGGCTGTCCTCCCGCAGGAAGACCTCCCCCCAAAGCATCTATCTCAAGGGCTATAACACTGTCTGGCTTTTTTGGAGATTCATCGCTTTTACCCTTTAAAACAAAATTCATTATTCTATTCCAAATAGGAGAAGCTCCTGTAACACCTGAAGCAATCGCAGGATTCATTGGGCTATTGTCATTATTCCCCACCCAGATACCAACTACATAAGACGGTGTATAACCAATAGTCCAGTTATCTCTTTTCTGATCGGTAGTACCTGTCTTAACCGAAACCGTCTTACCGGGAATATTGAGATATGATCTTGTACCAAAAACAATGGATCTGGCATTATTATCCAAAAGTATATGTGAAATAAGAAAAGCAACGCCTTCAGATAAAACTCTTTCGCCATCTTTTTTCTTGTACTCGAAGAGTTTTTTCCCTTTACTGTCTGTAACCTTAAGTATTGCAACAGGATCCTGCTTAATACCTTGATTGGCAAAAACAGAATAGGCCGTGACTTCGTCAAGAAGCGTTGTCTCTCTTCCTCCGAGAACAAGAGAAAGTCCCACGTCTTTTAAGTTTTCCTGTGTAGGCTGCCAATTTTCTATTCCCATCAAATACCCTTTTTGCATCACATCTTTTATTCCTATTCTTGCAAGCATTTTTACGGCGGGGATATTTATAGAATTGCCCAAAGCAAATCTTATTTGCATAGGACCCCTAATCTTACCGTCATAATCTACGGGGGTGTATATGGGATGAGCTGCCTCATTGGTGGGAAAGTCTGTCTTAACGTCCATTAGTAGCGTTGCGGGGGTATATCCTTTTTCAAAAGCAGCTGCGTAAACAACCGGCTTTAGTGATGATCCGGGCTGTCTTTTGGCCAAAGTAGTATTGAAGTTTCCATCGTTATCCTCATCAAAATAATCTTTGCTTCCCACCATCGATAGAATCTCACCGGTCTTAGGGTCCATAACAACAGCCGATCCATTTCCTACGCGAAAACCCTTGAGCTTTTCTATTTCTTCTCTTACTGCCTTTTCCGCTTCCTTTTCTATGTCATAATCAAGAGTTGTTGTTACCTGAAGACCTCCTTGTTCAACAGCGCTTTCACCAAATTGTTTGGCAAGGAGCTGTTTTACATAAATTACAAAATGCGGAGCCTTTATACTCTCGTCTCTTTTTGCAAATTTTTTATTTTTTATTTCTGAAAGTGCTCTGTCCTTCTCTTTCTTTGTTATGTATTTTTCATCAACCATTTGTTTCAAGACTGCTTCGGTTCTGTCGATATAGTATTTATTCCCTGAGTATGGAGAATAAACGCTTGGAGCCTGAGGAAGACCTGCGAGAAATGCGCCTTCGGCAAGATTTAAATCTTTTACATCCTTGCTAAAGTAGCTCTGTGAAGCCGCCTCAACTCCAATATTTGCACCTCCATACGGAACGTCATTTAGATACATCTCAAGAATTTGATCTTTCGAATATTTCTGATTTACCTGAATAGAAAGCATAAGCTCTTTAATCTTGCGCGGAAGGGTTCTCTCCGAGGAAAGAAGAACTGTTTTGACAAGCTGCTGTGTAATCGTTGATCCTCCCGTTAGGCCTCGAAGCAGGATCATATTTCTTATACCGCGTAGGTATCCGAAAACGGAAAAACCCTGATTTTTATAAAAATCCTTGTCCTCTATGGAAATTGTTGCTTCTCTAAGATCCTGAGGGATGTCGGAAAGCTTAACATATGTTCTGTTTTGCTCCTGGTAAACAGAGTAAAGAAGGATCCCTTTTCGGTCATAAATTCTCGTGGAGCTTGCAAGTTGTGCATCCACTAATTTACCAGGGGTTGGCAGATCCTTTCCGTACCAAAGAAACAAAACTATAGTGAATAAAACCAAGCCTATGAATCCGAAAAGCACGTATCTTGAAAGCTTACTATATAGAAGAATTTTGGAGTAATTGCCGCCTCTGATTCTCGTCCTCCTGCTCCTTCTGCTCCGGTAATCAACCATACCCTAAATTATAACAAAACTAAGTAGTTGTGGCCAGTTTACGTCTTTATAATTTAATCGTATCTTTGGTATACTCAGGGTATGGATAAGATCGAGGAATTGCTAAATAGAGGGGTTGCAAATATAATTCCATCCAGGAAAGCTTTAGAAGACAAACTGAAATCCGAAGAGAGATTGAATGCTTATCTTGGGATTGATCCCACAGCCACTAAGATTCATCTTGGCCACGCAGTACCTCTTAGAAAACTTCAGCAGTTTGCAGAGTTAGGGCATAATGTAATCTTTTTAATAGGTGATTTTACCGCTCTTATTGGAGACACATCTGACAAGGAGAGCGAAAGACTAGTGCTTACCTCGGAAGAAATTGAAGAAAATTTTAAAACTTATAAAAAGCAGGCGGAAAAAATTCTTGATTTTTCAAAAATTAAAGTTAGGTATAACAGCGAATGGCTTGATAACTTGTCTTTTAAAGATGTTGTTAAGCTTGCCCAAGAATTTTCTTTTGGGGATTTTGGCAGCAGGGAACTTATTAAGAAAAGGCTTTCATCCGGTAAGAGAGTTGGCCTTCACGAAGGTCTTTACCCTGCGATGCAAGGATACGATAGCTACTTTATGGATACCGATGTTCAAATCGGGGGAACCGATCAGACTTTTAACATGCAGGCGGGCAGAATTCTTCAGAAGAACTGGAGAAAAAAAGAATCTCATATTCTTGCTACGCAATTTCTGCCTGGAACCGACGGCCGCAAAATGAGCAAAACCTGGGATAACGCAATTTGGCTTGATGATAGACCCAATGATATGTACGCAAAAGTAATGGCAATAAATGACGATCTTATTATTCAATACTTCACGCTTGCCACAAACCTTACCCTAAACGCAATTAGGAATATCGAAGAAGAATTAAAAAAGGGAGATAATCCTCTTGGTGCGAAAAAAGAATTGGCAAGACAAATTGTTAAGGAGCTCCATGGCGATAGTGAAGCGGAAGAAGCCGAAAACAATTTTGAAAAAACGATTCAGAAAGGTCAAACCCCGAAGGATATTAAAGTTTTTACTTTTGACAAAATTAAAGCTGTGGACGATGTTCTAGTCGATACAGGACTTGCAGCCAGCAAGTCAGAGGCAAGAAGACTTATTGAACAGGGCGGAGTTTCTGTAGACGGATCTATTGTTAAAAAACCAAATCAGGGAATTAGTCAAGGCATAATCAAAGTAGGGAAATATAAATTCGCAAAAATAAAACCTGCCCCATAATATAACTTCATAATGAGCAGAAATTCAAAAGACAAATTTGCTCTACTAAGTGTTTTTGATAAGACGGGAATTGTGGAGTTTGCGAAATCCCTCGCTTCCTTAGGTTACAAAATTATTTCTACCGGTGGGACTGCAAGAGTTCTAATAAATAACAAGGTTCCCATTATCCCGATTGAAAAAATAACAGGAAACCCGGAGAGTTTTGATGGAAGAATGAAAACGATAAGTTTTAAAATAGAATCCGGCATACTGTTTGACAGGAAAAATAAGAAGCATAGAGCGGAAGCTTCTAAATTAAAAATAAAACCAATAGATATTGTCATCTGCAATTTTTATCCGTTTGAAAAAAGAAGATCAATCGAGAATATAGATGTTGGGGGGCCGACAATGGTAAGGGCTGCGGCCAAAAATTATAAAAATGTTCTGGTAATAATAGATCCTTCGGATTACAAGTCGATAATTGATAAACTTCGCAACAAAACTATTACCGAAAAATTTAGAAAATACCTCGCCGCAAAATCATTTGCTCATTTATCCCTGTATGACTCTCAGATAGCTAAGTATTTAAGTAGTGAAAAGTTTCCGCATGAAGTAACAATTGCAGGAAGAAAAGTAATCGATCTCCGTTATGGAGAAAACCCGCACCAAAAGGCAGCCTTTTACCTTTTTCCGAAATCGATGTCAACTTTAAGAAAACTTAAAAAACTTTCGGGACGAGATTTGTCTTTGGTCAACATTACGGATATTAACGCCGGAATTGAAACGGTTCGGATGTTTGATGATCCATGTTCGGCTATTATAAAACACAATAGTCCCTGCGGAATCGCACTTGGCAAAACGCCCCAGCAGTCCCTCAGGCTAGCAATAGAGACAGATCCGCAGTCCGCTTTTGGAGGAGTAATTGTGATGAATAAAACTTTTAATATAAAGTGTGCCGAAGTTTTATCCGATTTTAAAAACAAAAGAAAGGCAAATATGGATATTGTCGCTTCTCCAAGAATAGAGAAGGGTGCCCTCAGAGTGTTATCGAAAATCAGGAAAAGTATTGGAGTGTATCAATTTGGTAATTTAAGAAAATCTTCTGCTAAAAACTTTAACATCAAATGGGTGGATGGGGGATTTATCATCCAAACTCAAGATTTATATTCGCCCCAAAGTTTTAAGTCATGGGAAGTGGTAACAAAAATAAAGCCAACCAAAAAACAGTTTGAACAAATGAAAATTGCATGGCTTTTTATAACACGTATAAGATCAAACTCCGTAATTATAGTTGATAAAAGTACCCCAATGATAAGAGGTGTAGGTTCAGGCCAAACTTCAAGAATAAGATCTGCCAAAATTGCCTTATTACAAGCTGAGGGATTCGCAAAAGGAGCAATCCTCGCAAGTGACAGTTTTTTTCCTTTCGACGACTGCGTCAGGCTGGCCGCAAAATACAAAATTGGCGCAATAATCCAGCAGGGAGGATCGGTAAATGATAAGCTATCGATTGATTCTGCCAATAAATTCGGGATTCCTATGGTTTTTACACACCGACGGGCGTTTTGGCACTGATTATTTTATGATATTATATATCTATGGATATATTCAGAAAACATACCTGGATTTGGAAAGTAATTGTTGCCGTTGCAACTCTTGCATTAATTGCTACATCAATCCTCCCCTATTTTAGCCTTTAATAAGTCGACTTATGGACCTTAATACGCCAGTTGAAAAATTAGGTGGAATCTACAAAAAATATGCAGGAAGGCTTGAAAAACTTGGGATAAAAAAGCTTGAAGACTTTCTTTATCATATACCATTTCGCTATGAAGACTACTCGCTAATTTCCAAAATAGACAAGGTTCAACCCGAAGAAACAGTAACTATCCAAGGAGAAATTGTTGAAATAAAAAATGAGTACACAAGGCGGTGGAGGAATATTCAAAAAGCAAAAATTCAAGATGATACGGGACACATTGATTCTATTTGGTTTAACCAACCCTTTATCCCCAGAATTATAAAAAAAGGAGATCATGTTTCATTGTCGGGTAAAGTTAAGGAATCTTTGGGAAAAAAAATTCTGGAATCACCCGAATACGAAGTTTTAAACGGGAAGACTCTTCATACAGGAAGACTTGTGCCAATATACAACGAAACCAGAGGTATATCTTCCAAATGGATAAGAAAACAAGTTGATAAAATAATAAAGGAAAACCGGCAAGATCTTGAAGAATATTTGCCAAAAGAGATTTTAAGAAAAAATAGCCTCATTGGTTTAAGAACTGCAATTAAAAATGTCCATTTCCCCAATTCCTTGAGTGAAGTAAGAGAAGCCAGAGAAAGGCTTTCATTTGATGAGTTATTTTTTCTTCAACTTATCGGAATAGTAAAAAGAGAGGATTGGAAGAAAAAATCTCCTGTAAGTGTTTTTCAAATTTATAAATTTAAGGACAGAATAGAAAACTTCTTGGAAAAACTTCCATTTGAGCTTACCAATTCCCAAAAAAAAGCAGTTGAGGAAATACTTAAGGATTTACAATCCAAAAAACCTATGAATAGGCTTTTGGAAGGAGACGTGGGGAGCGGAAAAACAGTTGTTGCAACAATTGCTATGTATATAGCTTGTCTTAATGGCTTCCAATCGGTATTTATGGCTCCTACTGAAATACTTTCCTTGCAACATTTTAAAACACTAAATGATCTCTTGGTTCCCTTCGGAATAAAAGTTGCAATGATAACGTCCAGCCTTAAGAAAAATTTAGATAATTTTGATGTTTTAGTAGGAACACATGCTGTTTTATCCGGTAGGATCAACTTTAAGAAACTGGGATTTATAGTCATTGACGAGCAGCAGAGATTTGGGGTAAGACAAAGATCGCAGCTGCGCAACAAAGGAAACAGTCCACATCTTCTTACAATGACCGCAACGCCCATACCAAGGACGGTAGCCTTAACTCTTTATGGTGATCTTGATGTAACTTTTCTTTCCGAAATGCCTCATGGACGAAAAATTGTAAAAACATGGCATGTCCCCGAAGAGAAAAGACAGAATGCTTACTCCTGGATAGAGAAAGAGCTAAAAAGTAATAAAACACAGGCATTTATTATTTGCCCATTTATTGAAGAGTCTGAAACCATGACTACGGTCAAGGCGGCTACAAAAGAATTTGAAAGGCTTAAGAAACACGTTTTTCCTAATTTGAAACTTGAACTTCTTCATGGAAAACTGAAAAGCAAAGAAAAGGATAAGATTCTTGATGGTTTTAAAAAGAGAAAGGTGGATATACTTGTTGCGACTCCAGTCGTTGAGGTTGGGATTGATATTCCAAACGCAACGGTAATGTTGATTGAGACATCAGGTCGATTTGGATTGTCGCAGCTCCATCAGCTAAGAGGACGCGTGGGAAGAAGTGATAAACAGTCTTACTGCCTTTTGTTTACCGATTCCAAAAATGAAAAAACTCTAAAAAGGCTAAAGAGCATGGAAAGTATCCATGTAGGAGCTATTCTCGCAGAGCTCGATTTGAAGCTGAGAGGTCCAGGTGAAATTTACGGTACATCCCAGCATGGTATGCCAATGCTTAAAATTGCATCTTTCTCCGATTTTTCTTTGATAGAAAAAACAAAGAGGCAAGCAGAAAATATTTTTCGTGATTTAAAAAATTATCCTGAACTTTCAAAAAAAATAAAATCCGAAAATCTCTCCAACATCTCCCCAGACTAAAATTATATTTTAAACTTTAAGACTCCCTAGGTGTCAATAGTAATCCACCTCCCAGGTGGATATAAACAATGAAAATATTAACAAGAATTAATCTATTGACTCAAAAATTAATGTTCTATATATTATAAAAGATGGTTTCTAGGGAATTGATTAAAGGCTACGCCCCCCTATCGCAGATGAGCTAAGAGTGCGATACGAAGAAGGTCTTTCCCAAATCATGCGTTGGGAAAATGGAATATTTCCTTCTGATATCCCTGAATCCGACCTGGAACATGTAGATGGAATGCTTGAAGTTAGAGAGGAAATCGCAAATAGATTTATTCACATTCCCAATGAAGTAAATTTCACTACTGTCTCGCATATGATATACATCCACGATGCGGGAGAAATTCTTGCAGGAGATCTATCTCATTCTCATCCCAATTATGATGCCTTAAAACCAAAAATGAAAAGACGGGAAATAGCTGCCTTCAGACTTATGTCCAGGGACATTGATGACGAATCTATAAAAATATTAGCAAGGGAACTTTACAAAAGAATCCATGATAAATCACAAGTTGATAAAGAGGCGCAGCTCGCAGACTTTATTGATAAAGCTCAAGCCGTAAGATTTGGTCTTGCCAATGTATTCCCGGGAAGAAATTTAAGAAATTCACAAAGAAGAACTGTTCAGCTTAATCATGCAATAAATGCTTTACTTAAGCCAGGTATTTCTCTAGTAAGAGCTCTTAACTCTCCTTATTCAAAGACTGAGGTATTAGGACTGATTGAAGAAGAACTTAGAGCTTTCATACCCCATGGATATAGAGAACATGAAATTCAACCATACATCGAACAATTAAAAACAGCATTGTAAATGGGGTTCATCTGTAATGTTGTCTAGGCACCCATACATACAGAACGGTTGATGAATAATTGTCTCATCTATATACTGACGCAATTATGCGTCACTACAGGATTGTTCCATGGAAACAA
>Ga0209541_10017926_pt1 | contig 10300 bp, 10 predicted proteins | sample RifCSPlowO2_01_FD_184027 | JGI IMG/M metagenome (GOLD analysis project Ga0209541, IMG submission 184027) | Groundwater microbial communities from Rifle, Colorado - Rifle CSP2_plank lowO2_0.1 (SPAdes) (version 2) | ecosystem: Environmental > Aquatic > Deep subsurface > Groundwater | place...
CCTATATATATGCTAAAAAATAAGCATATTTTAGAAAAAGAAGGAAAAAACTATTATTCTGCACCAGAAGTAGCTAAACTTCTTGGCGTTTCTCGTGTAGCTGTTTTTAAAAAAATTAGAAACGGACAAATACATGCTGAAAAAATTGGGAGGAATTACATTATTCCTAGAGAAGAATATGAGGCTATTTTAGGTCTTTTTGTTCCAGAACATAGAAAAAAAGACATAGAAAATACAGTTGAAAGAGTGTTTAAAAAATATGGTCCTGCTTTACGCAAACTTGGGAAGGAATAAAAATTTTTATGGCTCGTAAAACAATTAAACGTATTAATTTGGTGGATGTAGAATATACAGCTTTTCACTATTTTATTTGATGATAAAAAATCATCCTTTTCAAAACGGCAATAAAAGAATTGCAATTACAACTTTGCTATTTTTCCTTGTTCAAAACAACAAATGGCTTTCAACTTCTAATGAAAGTATTTATAAATTTGCCTGTGAAGTTGCTGAAAGTAAACCAGAAGAAAGACATAATATAATGACTGACATAAATTCTTTTATTGAGAAAAACATTGAAGAATTTGATCCAACTAAATAATTTATGGAATTTAATTAGTTTTTTCTAAAATTTCTTTTTTAAGTTTTGCGAGAAATTCTTCAGATGTAATATCTTCTATTTTTTCATTGTTTCTCCCTTCTACAGTAAGTTTTCTTGATTTTTTTTCTTTGTTACCAATAATTATTAGATATGGAATTTTTTGTACCTTTGCGTTGCGAATTTTTTTACTCAAAGATTCATTAGACTCATCAAGCTCCGCACGTACATCATTTTCTTTTAGAGTTTTAAAAATTTCAGTGGCATAGTCCAGATGTTTGTCTCCCGAAATCGGAATAACTTTTACTTGTATCGGAGAAAGCCAAAGGGGAAATACACCTGCGTAGTGCTCTATTAAAATGCCCATAAATCTTTCAAGTGATCCAAGTATGGCAACATGCAGAACAACTACACGATGTTTTTTACCGTCTTCTCCCACATAATCCATCTCGAAATTGTTTGGTTGATTAAAATCAAGTTGTATTGTTGCTAGTTGCCACTCTCTTCCGATCGAATCTTTTATTTTTATGTCAATTTTAGGTCCATAAAATGCAGCTTCGCCTTCTTCAACGTTGTATTTTAGACCCATTTTTTTTGCAGAATTAATTAATATTTTTTCTGCATTCTCCCATATTTCATCATTTCCGAAATATTTTTCTTTATTTTTAGTGTCTCGTGTAGAAACTTCGACTTTATAATTATCAAAACCAAATAATTTGTAAACTTTTCGCATCAAACTAAAAATCATTTCAATTTCTGGTTCAATTTGATCAGTTCTTATAAAATGATGAGTGTCGTCTTGGGTTAGATTTTTAACGCGCAGAAGTCCAGATAATTCACCACTTTTTTCATTGCGATAAACGGTTGTATTTTCTGCTATACGTAAAGGTAAATCACGATAGCTATGCGGTTCCGCGTTATATATTTCAAAATGATGAGGGCAGTTCATTGCTTTCATGACAAATTCTTCACCATTTTCATCTGTCATGATTGGCATCATTGCATCGTATTTACCTATGTGTCCACTACGAATATAGAGTTCTTTTTTTGCTATATGTGGAATTGTTACAAAAGAATAACCTAATTTTTCCTTTTCTTTTCTTATAAAATTTTCTAATTCAGTTTTAATAATATTGCCTTTTGGTAAATACATTGGTAGCCCTTTACCAACTAAATCTGAGATAGTAAACAAACCAAGTTCTTTTCCTAATTTCTTGTGATCTCTCTTTTCTGCTTCCTCTCGCATTTTTTGATAATTTTCTAATTCTTCTTTTGTTTCAAAAGCCAATCCGTAAATACGAGTAAGCATTTTGTTTTTTTCATTCCCACGCCAGTAAGCTCCAGCTACACGGTCAAGCTTAAATGAGTCTGGTTTTATTTCTTTTGCGGGATTTTCTAGATGTCCACCGCGACAAAGATCCGTAAAATCTCCACATTTATAAAAAGTTATTTTTTCACCTTTTCCAATGATTTCTTCTATCAGTTCTATTTTGTATTCGTTCTTTTTAAAATATTCTTTTGCCTCTTTTCCACTTTTTTCTTCACTCTCAAACTCTTTCCAAGATTTTAGAATCTCTTTCATTTTCCTTTCTATTTTAGGTAAATCTTTATCAGAAATAGGAGAACTGAATTCAAAATCATAATAAAAACCGTCTTCTATTGAAGGGCCAATAGTATTTTTTGTATCAGGATACATCTCCAAAACAGCTGCAGCTAAAAGGTGAGCCAAAGAATGTCTTAGATTATGTAGTTTTTCATTTTTATTTTCCATAAAAAGTCCTTTAATTATAGCATTTTTATGATTAACAAAAAGACTTGCTTTTTTTTTAGGATATGATATAATACACTAAACGGAATATTGAGTGCCGTACCCAAAGATCTCAAAAATTAGTTCATTGTAAATAAAGGAGAAAATGCTCATGAAAAAGGTAGATGAGAATGTTCGCCTTTGGACATCCGAACAACGAGATGAACTTATCTCGTCTGCGGTAAAAAATTTACCAAAGTCCAAGGCAAAAGTGGCTTTTGATGTGGCTCAAAAATACATCACAAAACCAGAAATCTTTCAAAGAAAAATTCGAGAAATATTTTTCCCGAGTGGAAATGGTCTTGTAAAAAAAGCTGAAGGGGTATACCCAGAATCTCTACTTGAGTTTCACGATGGTTGGGTAGAATTCTATAAAAACTTTGGTATTACAATTGACTTAAATGATTTTCCACTTCCCAAAAATATAATTTTGGAACCGGAACAAAATTATTGGTCTATTGTTGTTCCAGATATGAATCCTCAAAAAGCATTCGAATTACGCAAACTGATTACTTCTGTTTATGAATACACAAGTGTTTCAAAAATAATTGATGTGTATCCAAGAATAAAAGTGTCTGTAATTAAAGCTAATCTGGATGCCAAAGTTGAGTATCCTAATGTTTCGCTCAACAAAAGCATGGAACTTGGTCTATTAGGCACCACATTCACCGAAGGCTGTCTAATTGATGGTCGAGTGTTCAAAGATAGTGGTGTTCATCTTGATGTTAGTGGTTGGACACTTCACACCGGTTCTCGCAATTCGGATGGTGATGTTCCGCACTCTTACTGGGACAACGACAGGTTCTATGTGTATTCATGCAATCCGTACTATGCGGATCCGGACTTGTCTCTCCGCCAAAAGCAGTTTTAAACTTTTTGCTTTTGACTTTTAATCTTTATCGCGTTAGTTTTTAACTAACGCGATTTTTTTATGTTAAAATATACTTGGCTAATAAACTGATCTTATAAAATTAAGATAACAGTTTGCCATATTAAGAAACTGCTTACAAGAAATTGAGCATAGATAATACAGTTTAGTAATAATGCTACATATTACTCACAACCGTGAGAAAACACAGAGAATTAGGCAACTGATTTGTCGGTGGGATAGATGATTTTTTGTAATAGGACGGTTCTCGCAATTCGGATGGTAATGTTCCGAACTCGAACTGGAACAACGACAAGTTCAATGTGAATTCAAACAATCCGAACAATGCGAATCCGAACTTGTCTCTCCGCCAGAAGTTTCTCACTTAAATCCGCTTTCAATTTTGATTGAGCGGATTTTGTGTTTGCAGATATTTTAACCAACCATTTGTCATTTTAGAAATTTCTTGCAATTTTAGTTCTATGTTTAGATATGCTTTTTCTGTTATGACTTTTATTTCATATTCTGTTCTGAATAATTGTTTTAATGTTTCTATTTGGAGTCTTGCTTTCTTGACTGAAGTTACTTTTTCAGATTTTGGTTCAAGTGAGGCGTTTATTAAAAAAGAAAAAGCTTGTAAAAATTCTTTTTCAATATAATTATGAATTCCCAATTTGTCTCGTTTCGGCAACTTGTTGCCAATCGTATACACATAGATATATAATTTTCTCATTTTATGAACAACAGGAATGTCAAAAATTGCGTCGGGGGGGGGGGGCTGTTAAAAGTCTTTTCCATAATGTAGTAAGTTTATCAAATTTACTTCAAGCTTGGAAGGAATTTAAAAGGTGTAAAACTAAAAAGACAGATGTTGCTGAATTCGAATTTGATTTAGAAGATAATCTATTTTCTCTACATCGAGAATTGATAAATAAAACTTACAAACCTACAAAATATCAAGCATTTTTTGTATATGATCCAAAACGCAGACATATACATAAAGCCATAGTCAAAGATAGAGTTTTGAATCAAGCTATTTTTAGAATTCTTTATCCTATTTTTGATGAACATTTTATTTTTGATTCATATTCTTCACGGGTTAAAAAGGGAACACACAAAGCATCAAGAAGACTTTTTATAGCCTTACGAAAGGAGAGTAAAAATTGGAAACAGCCAGTTTTTGTTCTGAAGTGTGATATTAGAAAGTTTTTTGATTGTATAAATCATCAGATTTTATTTGAGTTGATTAAAAAGAAAATTTATGACGCAGATACATTGTGGTTAATTGATTTAATATTAGAAAGTTTTGAAAAATGTCCGAGCATTGGACTTCCTTTAGGTAATGTGACTAGCCAACTTTTTGCAAATATTTATTTAAATGAGTTAGATCAATTTATAAAACATAAACTCAAAATTAAACATTATTTTAGATATGCTGATGATTTTGTTCTGATTTCTAAGGATGAAAATTTACTTATGTTTTACAAAAAAGAGATAGAAAGTTTTTTAAAACAAAATTTAAAACTTGAATTACATCCAGGTAAGGTTTTTATAAGAAAATTAAAGCGAGGAATAGATTTTGTTGGTTATGTTATTTTACCTAATGCGACTATATTACGAACAAAAACAAAGAAAAGAATCTTGAAAAAACTCAAGAAAGCACAAAAAGAATTTCTAGTTAGGGAAATAAGCGAAAGCAAGTTTCAACAGATTAAGGCTTCTTATTTTGGTATACTTAAGCATTGTAGAAGTAATAAAATTGAAAGAAAAATCAATAAAAATTAAGAAGAATTTTGAAAGTCCCCCCGACAAGGGGGATTTAGAGGGTTGTATTTTATTTTGATTTTCAGGTTCGATATGCTAGAATAAAACACATTATGGTAGTACGAATGAGACACACAAAGTCGCATACAAAGAACAGGCGTTCTCATCATGCATTGGTGAGCACGAGTCTTTCTAAGTGCGAAAATTGTAAGAATTTTAAGAAACGCCATACGGTTTGTTCGTCCTGCGGATTTTATCGCGGAACGAAAGTATTAGATTTGATTAAAAAAATGGAAAAGAAGCAAAAGAGAGAGAAAGCTAAAAAGGCAGAAGCAAAATAATATAGCTACCCCGCCTTTATTTTTAATATAGGGATACGGGTATGTTAGATTTGATGGTTGTTTTAAAGTATAGTAATAGTTTAAATTTTGTAAAAAATAAAAGCGGGGTGCTCATAAATTATGGTCGCTTCGCTCCCTAATTTATGGCAAATAGGCACCTCTCAAGATCAATAGTACTCCAAACGCTTTTTGAGTGGGATTTTATCTCTACCTCAGGACAAAGTGAGACTTGGACTGATAAAAAAACAAAAGAAGTGCTAAATAAAAACCTTAAAGAGTTTGCTCCCGGATTAGAAGATAATGTTTTTGTTTTTTCTTTAGTAGAAGAGGTCTTAAAAAAATATAAAGCAGTTGACGAGATAATAAAAAAAGCTGCACCAGATTGGCCCTTGGATAAAATTTCTATTGTTGATAGAAATATTTTAAGAATTGGTTTAACAGAACTTCTTTTTGGTAATAGAAATCAAGTACCTCCCAAGGTGGCAATCAATGAAGCAATAGAACTGGCTAAAACTTTCGGCGGGGAGAATTCTGGTAAATTTGTGAATGGTGTACTTGGTGCAGTTTATAAAGAAATTGGTGAACCTGGTAAGGAACAAATAAGTAAAAAGAAAAGAAAAGAAGAACTATTAGATATTACGCAAATACCAGTTGAAAAATTAGGAGGAGCATTAGTATACGCAAAAAAAGGCGGAAATATTTTGTTTGCTTTAGTGCACGATGTTTTCGGTTATTGGACTTTATCGAAAGGTAAGGTTGAAGAAAATGAAGATGTAAAAAATGGCACAATAAGAGAAATTAAAGAAGAAATTGGTTTAGATATTATAATTAAAGAAAAATTAGGAGAAAATGAATACGTGGCTTCTCATCCAGAAAAAGGAAAGATTTTGAAGAAAGTGATTTATTTTTTAGCAGAAAGTAAATATCAAAAACTTCAACTTGAAAGTTCTGGCGGGTTAGATGGAGCCAGGTGGTTTCAACTTTCAGAAATTTCAGAACTTCGCATTTATAATGACATTATTCCACTTATTACCAAGGCGATTGAAATTATTTCAAAAAAATGATGAGCAAAGTGAATACATTTTTAGAAACCCTGTTAAATCCTCGCTTCGCGAGGTTTTGCCGTAGGCAAAATTTAACAGGGTACGCAAATTTATTATTCATTAACATTCATATAAATTTGGTATGATTAAATTTTCGGATTTTGAAAAAAATACAAAAGTAATCTTCAAAGATAAAAATTTACTGAAGCAAGCTTTTATACACCGTTCTTATATAAATGAGAACCCGGGTTCTTTTCTTTCACACAATGAACGCCTAGAATTTTTGGGTGACGCCGTGCTTGAACTTATTGTTACTGATTTTCTTTATAAAAAATATTTAAATTATACGGAAGGAGAGCTGACCGCCATTCGTTCAGCTCTAGTAAATGCTGTTATTATTTCTGAAGTCGCCTTAAAAATTGGGATGAATGACTACTTGCTTTTGTCTAAAGGTGAAGCTAGAGACAATGGCAAGGCGAGACAATATATTTTAGCTAACACATACGAAGCGTATATCGGGGCAGTTTATTTAGACCAGGGCTATGATGCTGCAAATAAATTTATAGCTGCTACTCTTTTGCCTCATACCGAGGAAATTGTTTCTAAAAAACTTTGGCGTGATGCGAAAAGTTTAGTACAAGAAAAAACGCAAGAATTTGTTGGGGTTACTCCTGTTTATAAAGTTTTACACGAGTCTGGTCCTGATCATGATAAGCATTTCACAGTAGGTATTTATTTTGGTTCTAATTTGATTGCAGAAGGTAAGGGTAAATCAAAACAGGAAGCAGAACAAAAAGCAGCAGAAATGGCATTAAAAATAAAAAATTGGATTGAATAATATGCGATTGAAGAATCTTGAAATAAATGGCTTTAAATCTTTTTCTAAGAAAACAGTTTTAGAATTTCAAAATTCCATTATTTCTATCGTAGGTCCGAATGGATCTGGTAAATCGAACGTAGTGGAAGCACTTCGTTTTGTATTAGGAGAACAATCAATAAAATCAATGCGCGGATCTTTAGGGTCTGATTTGATTTTTAAAGGATCAAAAAATTTACCCCAAAGCTCACGTGCAGCTGTCACGATATATTTTGATAATTCTGATAAAATTTTCAAACTTTCTAATGAAACAGGCGAAAATATTAATTTGAATTATGATGTTATTTCAATTTCTCGAGAAGTTTATCCTGATGGGCTGAACAAATATATCTTAAACGGTTCGGAAGTAAGATTAAAAGATATTAATAATCTCTTGTCCTCAGTCAATATTGGTTCTTCGGGACATCACATCATTTCTCAGGGTGAGGCGGATAGAATTTTAAATGCTTCTCCCAGAGATAGAAGGGAAATGGTAGAAGATGCCCTTGGCCTTAAAATTTATCAATACAAAATAAAAGAAGCTGGACGTAAACTGGAAAGGACAACCGACAACATGAAAGAAGTTTCGCTTTTGCGTCGAGAAAACGCTCCGCATTTGAATTTTTTAAGAAAGCAAGTAGATAAATTCGAAAAAGCGAAAGAGATGCAAGTGACCTTATTGTCTTTGTATAAAGAATATCTAAAAAAAGAAAACATTTATTTGGAAAAAGAACAATCCAGTTTACTTTTAGAAAAGAATAAAATTTCTTCTGAGCTAGAAGATATTAAAAAACAATTATCTGATATAGAAGAAAGTAAAAATCCTGCCCGCAATGCTTCGCATAGCGATGCAGGCGGGGAAGAGGAATTAAAAATTCTGGAGAAAAAGATTAGCGAGATTCATGGAATTAAAAATGAGATAGAACACAAACTGGGACGCCTTGAAGGAATGATAGAAATGGAAGAACATAGAAAAGAAAAAATACCAGAAGTTGTAATAAAAAACTTTGAAGAAATAAAGGCCATATTTGATGAAATTAGTTCTGAGATAGAAGAAGCTATAGTGGAAAATAATATAGCAGAAGTTAAAATCATTCTCTTAAGAATTCAAAATATCTTAAAAGAATTTTCTGGAAATATAATTTCTTCAGGTCCTCGGTTCCCCGGGTCCCTATCCCAGCCAGACCATTTAGAAACTATATTTCCTGAGAATTCTGAGTTAAAAAAGAATCAGCAAGAAATTTTGGTTGAAATGCAAAATATTAAAGAAGAAGAAAATAAAATTTTTGAAAAGATAGAGATATTGAAAAGGAAAATTATCCAGGAGAACGAAACTTTACATACCCAAGAGAAAGAGAAGTTTGATTTTAGAGTTAGATATCAAGAACTGGCCTCTTCTTTAGGACTTATATCTGTAAAAGAGGAAAATTTGGCAAAAGAAGTAGAAGCCTTTAAAAATGAGATAAAGGAGGGTTCTATACTTATTGGAAGTGAAATTCTGTCTTATAAAAGTTTTTCCGCCGAAGGCGGATCTGCCTCTGGCGGGGAAGTTGTGGTGAATAGAACAAAACAAGAAGAACTAAAGAAAAAAATTGAACGGATTAAAATAAAATTGGAAGATGTTGGTTTAGGCGGAGGATCTGAAGTGATTAAAGAATTTGAAGAAGTGTCACGAAGAGATAATTTTTTGGCGAAGGAGATGGAAGACTTAGCTGTAAGCATAGAATCACTGCGTAAGCTTATGGCAGATTTAAAAGAAAAAATAGATATAGAATTCAAAGATGGTGTTGAAAAGATAAATGTAGAATTTCATAAATTTTTCTCACTAATGTTCGATGGGGGAACAGGATCTCTCTCTATTATAGTTGAAAATAAAAAGAAATCCTCCTCCGCTGAAGCTTTGGAGGACGAGAAAGAAGAAGAGAAGGAAGAAGAAACTACCCCCGAACAAGGTATTGAAATTAATGTTTCACTTCCGCATAAAAAAGTAAAGGAACTTAATGCGCTTTCGGGTGGAGAAAGATCTCTTGCCTCTATTGCTCTTCTTTTTGCTATGTCCCAAGTGAATCCACCGCCATTCTTAGTTTTAGACGAGACGGATGCTGCTCTAGATGAAGCAAATTCCCGCAAATATGGGGATATGTTAGAAAAGCTTTCTCTGCATTCTCAACTCATTGTTGTTACTCATAATAGAGAAACTATGTCCAGAGCTGATATTTTATATGGTGTAACCATAGGCAACGACGGCTCTTCTAAATTACTATCCGTAAAATTAGACGAAGCAGCCGCTATAGCGAAATAAATTATTTGTTTTTATTAAAACATCCCCATATACGCCATGGCGTATATGGGGCAATATGCTATAATTTATATATGAATTCAAAAAGGAGATTATTTTATAAGGGAATAGAAGTTAATTCTTTTGGTATTCCGATTTTTTCACAAGGTAGAAAAAGTCGCGCGAAAAAAGAAAATAGAAAAAGGACTTTTTATAATATTACTTTTTCATCGCCTTTCAATAAAGATTCTTCTAAAAATCTGATTGTAATGTATGATATTCCACACACAATGAAAAAAGAACGAGATTGGTTTCGACGACATTTAGTAAAATTTGATTACATAATGATTCAAAAAAGTGTTTGGGTTGGACCTTCTCCACTACCAAAAGATTTTTTAGACTATCTAAAAGAAATAAAAATAGGGGAGAACCTTAAGACATTCAAATTGGCAAAATCATATTTAAAAAAATTTTGATCATCTATCCCCCATATCAGCCATGGCGTATATGGGGATTTGGTTGACTTTTTTGTAATACTATATATAATAGAAAAGAATAAAAAATAATGTTTTTTTCATAATAAATAAAGAGGAGATATTCCTATGGAAAATCAACAAGAACTTTTCAGAATAAAAGAACACAAACAGCATGTAAGGGGAGCACTCATAACTTTTACCCTCGGATTAATTATGCTGGGAGCTGCAATTTTGGGAAATAAAATTGGAATTGATCTTCTTGGAAAGATTTT
>Ga0209541_10017927_pt1 | contig 10300 bp, 11 predicted proteins | sample RifCSPlowO2_01_FD_184027 | JGI IMG/M metagenome (GOLD analysis project Ga0209541, IMG submission 184027) | Groundwater microbial communities from Rifle, Colorado - Rifle CSP2_plank lowO2_0.1 (SPAdes) (version 2) | ecosystem: Environmental > Aquatic > Deep subsurface > Groundwater | place...
TGTGTTTGAAAAAAATTCCAAACTTTATCCCGTAATGATGTCGGAAATGATAGAGGTCGGAGAAGAAACCGGAAAATTGTCGGATATGCTGCTTCAGATAGCCTTATTCTACGAAGAAGAGATTGAAAACAAGACCAAAAATCTTTCCACCATCATAGAGCCTGTACTTATGGTCTTCATCGGCGCCGGCGTGGGATTTTTTGCCATTTCAATGATTTCACCGCTGTACTCGGTTTTAGATAATATAAAATAATTTATGAATAAAATTTTTAAAAATAAAAATGGCGGAATAACAGTTGTGGAATTGCTGATTTCAATATCCATTCTCGCGCTTATTTTAGCTGTCGTATTGCCTCAATTTTCCAGGATGAGGTCAAATCAAGTATTAAAAAATGCAACTATTGATATAATGTCAGCTTTGCATAAAGCGCAGTCGCAAACTCTGGCTTCTTTGAACTCTAGTGAATATGGTGTGCGTTTTGAGTCCGATCAAGTTGTAATTTTTTCTGGAACCACTTTTTCCGCAATCGCTCCGGACAATGAGTACATAAATATTACCGGCCCTGCCACAATTTCAAATGTTACCTTGAACGGCTCGAGTGGGACTGCAGGGGACCTGTATTTTACTCGCTTATCGGGAACTCCGAGCAAGACTGGCACTATCTCTGTCTACACTCCAAATTTGTCAAAAATCATTACCATTTCAGACTCGGGAGCGATTAGTTTGAATTAAATTTATCCCGTTAGAAATTCATCAAATTAAAATAAAAAATAAAATATATGAATATTAAAATTTCTAATGGAATGAAAAACTTTAAGAAAATTTCAGGCGGGTTTATGATGATAGAAGTATTAGTATCTGCTTCTATCATTGCCGTTTCAATTCTAGCTGTGATGTCCGTAGCTCAAAAATCCATCCTTGTTTCCAGCCAGGCGCTCCATACTTCTCAGGCTGCGTCCTTACTGGAGGAAGGAGCGGAGGCTGTGAGGATACTGCGGGATAATGAATGGAGCAATATCTCAAGCCTGTCAGTAGCGACCGACTATTATCCCGTTTTTTCAGCTGGTACTTGGTCTTTGTCTCCTACATCTTCAACTGTGGGAATTTTTACACGCACTGTAACTATCGCTAATGTTAATCGCGATGCTGGTACCAGCGACATAGCCCCGGCGGGCATAGATGACCCTGGCACAAAATTAGTTACCGTGACAGTATCGTGGGTTGAAAGAGAAAAAATCATTTCAAAATCGCTGTCCTTTTATATACTTGATATATTTTCCTCATAAAAATTTATGCACAGCAGAATAAAATTAAATAAAGGCTTTGTACTTCTGGAAACTATCTTTTATGTTGTTCTATTTGGGATTCTTTCTGTAGTTGTCATAAACTCTCTAATCACTATGACTCAAGCATTTCAAGCAACATCTATAAGCGCGCAATTATCTCAAGGAAGCAATATAATGGAAAAAATAACCAGGGAGATAAGGCAATCATCTGGGATTAATGCAATAAGCGCCAGCAGCCTGACGCTCGATACGCTAGATGATGGTGGCCAGGATAAAACTGTTGAATTTTTACTGGTTGGCACAAATATACAGTTGATAGAGAACGGTAAATCATCTGGTAATTTAAATGCTACCAATGTTTCGATATTAGACTTAAATTTTACCCAAATAACCACACAGGAAGGCATAGCTGTTAAAATATTTTTGGAAATTAAATCCAACGATGACCCGACTTCTCGGAGCGAGAAATTTTATAATACTGCGGTGCTGAGAGGAAGCTATTAATCCGCCAAAATTTTTCACTGTAAATCATATGTTTAAAAATTTAAAAATAAAAAAATTTGGGCGGACAAGGCAAAAAGGAGCGGCGATGCTGGTTTTCTTGGTTTTTGTACTTTTTATTTCTTTGGCTATTATCTCTGGGCTTGCTTCGTCCTCGCTTCGTCAATTTAATCTAGTCAATAACTTACTTCGTTCAAATCAGAGTTTTTTTCTTTCTGAGTCAGGCATAGAAGATGCGTATTTTAGATTAAAAAATGCACAACCTATAGATTCTTCAGAAATCATTACTTTAAATGGTAATACCGTAAACACATCCATTACTGATTCCGCTTACAACGAAAAAACACTTACGGCTCTCGGGGATGTTTCTACCAGGCAAAGGATAAATGAACTTACACTTAATCCTGGGACGGGTATTTCTTTCAATTATGGCATTCAAGCTGGACTAGGGGGATTTGTTATTGGTAATGCGATAGTTAATGGCAATGTTTTTTCCAACGGAACAGTAGTCGGTGGGAATGGAGCCACTGTTACCGGGTCTGCTTTTTCTGCGGGCGCCTCAGGTCTTATTGATAATATAAACATAGGAACGGGTGGCATAGGAGACGCCAGAGCCAACACAGTAAGGGATTCTGATATCTCTGGGAATCTTTATTGTCAAATAGGAACTGGTAATAATAAGTCATGCGATACAGGAGAGGACAATCCGGATGTGGTAGATATGCCAGTTACCCAGGCGATGATTGATGAGTGGAAGACTAGCGCCGAAGAGGGAGGAATTATTTTGGGCAATGTAACCATTTCAGCCCCTACCGCTCTCGGGCCTAAAAAAATTACAGGAAATTTAGCAATAGATGCTGACCTAACCATCACCGGAACCATATACGTGCTTGGGAACATTACTACAAATAACGGAGCTCATGTTTCCCTGGACAGTTCTTTTGGCTCTCTTGGAGGTGTCGTAATTACCGACGGCCGGGCAACTCTATCAAACAATGTTCAGTTTTATGGGTCTGGGAGTGAGGGCAGTTATGTTTTACTCATCAGTACCAGCATTTGTCCTACCGGATGTTCTGGCTTAAATGCCATAGAGATTTTAAATAATGTTGGCGCTGTTCTTGTGAATGGTCAATATGGCACAGTACATCTTAATAATAATGTTGAGTTAAGCGAAGTTGTGGGGGAAAGAATCATCATAGACAATAGTGCGGAAGTGAATTATCTCTCGGGGCTTGCGAACGTCAATTTCTATTCCGGGCCTTCCGGGGGATGGAATGTTGAAACCTGGAAGGAAGTGGAATAGTGTATAATATATAAATGGCAAAGAAAATAATTATCGGCAACTGGAAAATGAATCCGCTTTCTTTAAAAGAGGCGGAAAAACTATTTAGCAGTATTGCCAAATCTGTTTCCAGGATTCAAAAAACGGAAGTTGTGATTTGTCCGCCGTTTATCTACTTGAATCAATTATCAAAAATTAGAACTAGTAAGATAAGGCTGGGAGCGCAAAATGCTTTTTTAATAGCGGATAAAGGTCCATATACGGGTGAGATATCGGCTGAGATGCTTTACGGTATCGGTGCCCGGTATGTGATATTGGGACATTCGGAAAGGCGTGCGTTAGGGGAGAGCAATAATGATGTAAATAAAAAAATAAAAGCATCTCTGTCAGCCGGACTTACCCCCATTCTCTGCGTGGGGGAGGATGTACGAGACGAAAGCCATAGTTATTTTAATTTAGTAAAAACCCAGGTGAATGAGTGCTTGAATGGGATTTCAAAAGATTCTCTTACGAAGATTATTATTGCTTACGAACCTATTTGGTCAATTTCAACCACTCCAAACCACAAAGATGCCACCCCGAATGACTCCGAGGAGATGGCTCTTTTCATAAAGAAAATTCTTGTTGATAAATTTGGTATCAAAATTAATATGCCGAGAATTATCTATGGAGGAGATGTAAATGAAAAAAATATATACGAGTTCTTGAAAGATGGTGGGGTAGAGGGTGTTCTCGTGGGTCGGGTTAGTTTGGATGCAAAAAAGTTTTCAGAACTTATAAAAATATGCGAAGTATTAGGCAAATCAAAAATATAAAAGGTAAAATAACGCTCGTTAGAGTAGATTTTAACGTGCCCATTAAAAATGGCAAAGTTAAAGATGATTTTAGAATAAAGAAAGCATTACCAACCATAAAATTTTTACAAAAGAGGGGCGCAAAGATAATTTTAATTACTCATTTAGGCAAAGGAGGGAATACTCTTGCTCCTATCTCAAAAAAAGTTAATAAGTTTGTAAAAGTTAAATTTGTTCCGGAAGTTATTGGTGAAAAAGTCATAAAAGCCGTCGCAGAAATGAAGAAAGGTGATATTATTTTGCTTGAAAATTTAAGAAACGATGAAGGGGAAAAAAAATCAAATAAGATTTTTGCTATGAACTTGGCAAAATTGGCTGATATATATGTAAACGAAGCCTTTCCCGTTTCACATAGAGAAGATGCATCCATTGTTCTTTTGCCTAAATTGCTGTCGAGCTATGCAGGCCTTCAACTAGAAGAGGAAGTAGAAAATTTGTCCCATGTTTTTAAAAGCCCCAAACATCCATTTTTGTTTATTTTAAGTGGTGCTAAATTTTCTACTAAAATTCCCTTGCTTAAAAAATATTTAAAATTAGCAGATTATATTTTCATTGGTGGTGCGTTGGCAAACTTTTTTTTAAAGGCAAAAGGGTATGAAGTTGGAAAATCTTTAGTAGACAATGTGAATTACAATACTGCCGAACTTTTAAAAAGTAAGAAATTAATTTTACCAGAAGATGTTGTCGTGCAATCAGGCAAAAGATTAATTAATAAAAAAATCAATGAAGTTAAAAAGGACGAAGTAATATTAGATATTGGGGATAAATCAGTTAAAAATCTGATAAATTTAATAAAAAAATCTAGGTTAATTCTTTGCAATGGACCACTTGGTAAATATGAAGTTGGCGCAGTTCAGGCTACAAAAAAAGTTTTAAAAGCAGTCGTGGATTCCAAAGCTGAAAGTATCATCGGTGGAGGGGATACCGTGGCACTGATTTCAGAATTAAAAATGGAGAAAAAGTTTTCTTTCGTTTCAACAGGGGGAGGGGCTACGCTAGACTTTTTAGTAAATGGTACATTACCTGGTATCAAAGCACTGAAATAATTTTTTGCGCTACTTCAGTTGATTCTGAGTCTTTGTATTTTTTGGTCGAGAAACTTCCATGGCCGTCGTTTTGATATCTTGGGATAAGATGTACATGGAAGTGCGGAACATCAGTACCTACTACACTCACTTGTACATAATCACAGGCTAGGGCTTTTTTCATTGCTCGCATTAATTTTTTAGCCAGCTTGAATATTTCTCCCACAATCTCATCTTCTGCTTCTTGCATCCATTCTGCGTGTTCCTTGGGGATAATCAAAAGGTGTCCGTGGTTTACCGGCTGAATATCAAGAAAAGCCAAAAAGTTTCTGTCTTCATAAATCTTTTCGCAAGGTATCACTTGGTTTACAATTTTGCAAAAAATACAGTTGTCCATTTCTATATTATACGATATTTATGCTAAAATTTCACTAATGCATCCCGTTAGAGGTAGGGAATGCCCTGCATTCCCGTAGTGGTGTTGCGTATATAGATATTAAGATATAAAAATATAGAATTATTATGGTGCAAATATTAAACAAAACGACCTCTAACGGGATGCAAAAATACAATGAATTATTAAGGACACTCCTTTTAAATAGGGGTATTGCCGACGAGACAGAGGCCGATTACTTTTTAAATCCCGACTATAAGCGCGATTTTCATGACCCATTTTTAATGCTTGATATGGATAAAGCTTGCACTCGGCTTTTTAATGCCATTGAGAAAGGAGAAAAAATAGTTATCTATGCGGATTATGATTGTGATGGAATTCCCGGGGCGGTTGTTTTGCAGGACCTTTTTAAGTTAATTAATTATAAAAATTTTGAAATATATATTCCGAAGCGTAATTCCGAAGGCTATGGGCTTAACCTCTCCGCCATTAAGGAGTTTGCCAAAAAGGGGGCTAAACTTTTAATAACAATTGACCTAGGAATTACGGCAGTAAATGAAGTAAGACAAGCAAAAAAAGACGGTATTGATGTAATAATTACTGACCACCATTTACCCCGCCTAGATGTGGCGGGGTCTGCCTCCTTTGTTCTGCCACGCGCCTATGCAATTTTAAATCCCAAGGTAGGGGATAGTTATCCTGAAAAAATGCTTTGTGGAGCGGGTGTGGTGTTTAAATTTGCGCAAGCTTTTATAAGCAAATACAGAGAACATTTCAAAATAAGAGAAGGCGCAGAAAAATGGATGCTGGATATGGCTGGTCTTGCCACACTTTCTGATATGGTCCCTCTCTTGGGGGAAAACCGGGCTATGGCCTATTTTGGGATAAAAGTTTTACGCAAATCTTCTCGCCCGGGTCTGCAAAAGCTCTTAGCCAAAATGAACATTGATCAAAAATATCTGACTGAAGATGATGTAGGATTTATGATTGCTCCGAGGATAAATGCTGCCTCCCGAATGGATGACCCCATGAGAGCATTTGAACTTCTCTCGACTGATGATGAAGTTATGGCCGGGACCCTTGTTAACCATCTTTCAAAAATTAATGATGAAAGAAAAATTATGGTTGCTTCTATAATGCGTGAAGTAAACAAAACGCTTGAAAAGAGAACAATAAAAGAAGTGATAGTCGTAGGTAGTCCCGCTTGGAGGGTTGGAGTGCTCGGATTAGTCGCCAGTAAAATATCCGATGCGTATAAAAGACCTGTTTTCGTGTGGGGTAAAGATGAGAATGATTGCATCAAAGGTTCTTGTCGTTCTGATGGCTCTGTGTCGGTAGTGGAACTTATGAATGGTTCAGATGAGTTCTTTATTGAATCCGGCGGGCACGAGCTTGCTGGAGGATTTACCGTAAAAAATGACAAGATATATTTCTTAGAAGAAGAACTTTGTCGTTCTTTTCATAAAGTAAAACGCGATTTTTTAACGAGTCCAGAGCAGGAAAATTACGATGCAAAATCAGACCTAGGGGAGGTGAATATAAAAAACTGGAAGGAGATAGAAAAGATGGCTCCATTTGGTCTAGCCAATAGCAAACCCTCTTTTTTATTTGAAAGTGTAAAGATAGAAAATATAAAAAAATTCGGCAAAAATGGTTCAGGAGAGCATCTGGAAATTACATGTTCTCATAACAACGCAAAAGCTAATACAAAAGCGATTTCTTTTTTTTCCACTCCTGATTCATTTAAGGTTCCAATATCAGCTGGTATAAATATAAACCTTTTAGCAACTTTTGACTTGTCGAGATTTAGAGGCAGAGAAGAATTAAGATTAAGAATAGTTGATATACTCTAAAATACCCTTATAAATAAAGCTTTTCCTCCTAAATTCAAACTCTTGACTCGCGCAGAGAGAGAGAGAGTATTATTTGAGTATTACTATTAATAAAAAATAAAACTATGGGCATTGAAAATATAGTACCGGGTAAAAGTCGAAAACCGACAGAGGAAGAGGCTGATCTAGCAGAAGAAAGCATGACGAGTTCTCAAAGAGAATCTACATGGTCTCGTGAAAGAGTCTTGAAAGATCTTTTAATCGAAGGAAGGAAGGTTGGATTAACTGAAGATGAAGTGAAAGAGGTATTGGAGTCTTTAAACTATAAGAAAATGCCTGGGAGCCATGCTGAGTCTTCAATAGCTTTCTCTTTGCAGGGGCACCAGATTTCCTTGTCGAATAATCATGCGGGAGATAGTTACAAAACACCTCAAAAATATTCAGAAATAGAAAGCATTGATGGCTTCAGTGTCGGCTATAGTGCAAATCTTGCGCAGAATGTTCCCAAAATCAATGAAAAGTTCCGTAACTTTTTTGATGTTCTTAGAAGGTTGAAGCTGCGTGAATTTCAAGCAAAAGAAGCCTTTGAAACAGAGTTGACTGGGGATCACGCAAGAAGAGAACGCGAAGCGCATGAGGGCGCTGATAGACACGAATCTGCAGCTAGATTTTTACAAAAGCTTGCTGGTTAAATTGTCGTCTCATCTTTGGTATTTTAATTAAGTAAACAAATTCTGCTATCGCTGAGTTTGTTTACCATGCGAGATTTATGTTTTTATATTTTATACCCCTTGGCTAGTCTAAAAGTTTTTACTTTATCCTTTAATTTTATTTTCTCTATATACTCCATAAATTCTTTAGGCAAGGGCGAGGGCCCGACCCATACGCTTTTCTGAATCATCTTATAGTTAAATTTTTTCAAATGCCAGCGAAACCATTCACGCTCCGCTTTTTGTGTTTCTGGAATGTCAAACATCACGATTAAATTTTTGGGCATATTTTTATTAAAACATGGGTCAAATTGTTTTAAGGATTCCTCTCTTCTTTTTAAATATTTTTTACCTAAGTGTGTTATTTGCCACTCATTACTCTTCTTTTCAATTAATCCCCTTTTGATTAATCTATATGTTGTTGATTTTACAGAATTTTTAGAATAGTTTTTAAAAACTGGTATGCCGAGTAAATTTACTCGCATTCCTTTATAGTTTACTGTAGTATCTGTTAATGCAATTAATATTTTTTCCATTAAATTCATATTGAAATAATAGCACTAAAACCAAAAGTAAACAAGCTCAGCGATAGCAGAATTTGTTTACTTTTGGTGGTGATGATGTTTTATTTTTAGTATAATTGTCCTTATGCAAAAAAATTCAGAAAAAGGGAAGATTGTTATTTACACTGATGGGGCGGCGAAGGGGAATCCGGGAAGCGCGGGTTGGGGCGCCGTCTTTTTGACAGGGACTAAGGTTTTTGAAATAGGCGATGGAGTAGAACATGCCACTAATAATCAAATGGAATTAACTGCGCCGATAGAAGCGTTGAAATATCTAAAAAAGTACCCCTACCCAGCCCCCCCCTACAGTAGGGGGAGGAGCAAGGAGGGGGTAAGCATTGAAATTGTTTCTGATTCTAAATATGTAATTTTGGGAATTACGGAATGGATTTTTAATTGGCAAAAAAATAATTGGCGAAATGCCGCCAAGAAGCCAGTTCTAAATCGCGAGCTTTGGGAAGAATTATATTCTCTGGCGAAAGAATTAAAACCGAAGTGGACTTATGTCAAAGGCCACAACGAAGACAAATATAATGACCGGGCAGACCTTATTGCCACAAGCTTTGCCGAAGGTGAGCCAGTGGAACTTAGAAATAAAAAATAGAATCAAATGCGAGATAGAGTCTTCTATGCAATATGTTTCGGTTTTGTACTCGGGGTGCTTTTGCGCTCTTTTTTATATGTAAATATTTTCTTACTCGGATTGCTTACATTACTTGCGTTCTTTCTCTTTTTATTTCTCATTTTCATATCTAAGAACAAATGGGGAGTAATTTTTACAGTTTTTATTTTAGCATTTTCTTTTGGCATATTTAGATTTCATGTAGTAGATATTCCAGCGCCATATTTCTTTGAACGTCAAGTGGGAGAGATGGTGTCCTTGTCGGGAATTATTGTAGATGAACCGGATATTAGAGAAAATAATCAAAAATTAACTATTGAAACGCGAATAGAAGATGAGAAAACAAAAATTTTAGCTACTGTAAATTTTGACGAAAATTTTAAATACGGAGATGAGGTGAACTTCTTCGGCAAATTATCTAAACCGGAGAATTTCATTACTGACCAGGGAAAATATTTTGATTATGTTAATTTTTTAAGAAAAGATGGGATTATTTATGTGATGAGTTATGTGGATATTGAAATAATCTCGCGGGAAAATGGCAATAAGCTTAAGAGTGTTCTATTTTACATTAAAGATACATTTTTAAACAAAATCAGTTCTGTGATTTCTCAACCAGAATCGCTTCTTATGGGTGGTTTGATATTAGGAGAGCGTTCTTCTTTTGACAGCGAAATGCGTCAGAAGTTTATAGATACTGGAACGATACATATTGTAGCGCTTTCGGGATACAACGTAATGATTGTCGCGCAGTGGATTATGAAAATGTTTGCATTTTTGCCCCGTAACTTCGGATTTGGCGCTGGCATCATCGGTATTTTGCTTTTTGTTGTGATGGCGGGTGGACAGTCTACGGCTGTGCGAGCTGGAGTTATGGCGTCTCTCGCGCTTTTTGCCCGCGCGACAGGTAGGAATTATGATGCTGCGCGCGGGCTTGTTTTGGCGGGCCTCATGATGGTTGCTTTTAATCCGTTTGTGCTCGCTTACGATGTGTCTTTTCAGCTTTCTTTTATTGCCACGGTTGCTGTGATATTTTTCTCGCCAAAAATTGAAAAGTATTTTTTATGGGTTACACCGAAATTTGGGTTGCGGGAGGTCGTGTCGATTACTTGCGCGGCTTATCTTTTTGTTTTACCTTTTATCTTGTATAAAATGGGCAATTTTTCTTTGGTTGCCTTACCGGCCAATGTGCTTATTCTTCCTTTTATACCGATGACTATGATTTTTGGT
>Ga0209541_10017932_pt1 | contig 10298 bp, 10 predicted proteins | sample RifCSPlowO2_01_FD_184027 | JGI IMG/M metagenome (GOLD analysis project Ga0209541, IMG submission 184027) | Groundwater microbial communities from Rifle, Colorado - Rifle CSP2_plank lowO2_0.1 (SPAdes) (version 2) | ecosystem: Environmental > Aquatic > Deep subsurface > Groundwater | place...
ATAAATTGGAAACACCATCACAAGCATTTGTAAGGAAACTTAAAAAATGAAAACTCAGAATAAAGTATCGTTAGGAAATATTAACGGGATACTACATTTTATTTTCTTCTCTGTCAGTATTTTATCTTCTTAGCTCATGCTCTTATCTTTTTACTCTCCTCCTGAATCCAACAATATTTAAAGTATTAAATCTTAGGAATACAATGCCAAAAAAAGAAGAGGGGAAAGATTAGGTATCGCCAGTTTTGTTCTTGGGCTTCTTAGCCTTATTGGATTCTGGCTCTTCTTTATAGCCATTCCAATGGCTGTTTTAAGCATTATCTTCTCTATTCTGCAGTTTAGGAAGAATAAGACCGGGCTGGCAATTGCAGGTCTGATTTTGGGCATTTTGGGATTGATTGCGTCAGCAGCTATTGGAGCATTCATAATCTTAACATTCTCCCTTTTTTCAGGTAAGCCAGAATTAAAATATCCCGAAATAGAGAAATCAATCGTGCTCATCAAAACTTCTGCAATTTACTTAAATAATGACGGAATTAGGTTCAAATCTCCGGGAGGCGGCTCCGGAGTAATATTTAATGAGGAAGGAAGCAGGATTTTTGTTATTACAAATAGGCATGTTATAGACTGTCTTTATACTTACAGCTGCTCGCAGATGATTAATCAGACAATTAGTGTTATGCTTCACACTGGGGAAATTTTACCTGTTATAAAATCATATATTGCTCCAAACAAGATTGATTTGACCATTCTTGAAGTGCAGGCGAATAAAGGCTCAAATTATTCAATAGCATCTATCACTAAAGAAGGAAGCGATTTAGACCTTGTTTATGCTATCGGCTATCCTGCATTCGTAATTAATGCCCGCGAATACAGCAGGAGTTCCGGCAGAATTACAGGATTTAGGGAGCTTATTACAGAAACAGGCTCTAAATTTAAAGTTATAGACTCAAATGCATTTATTGATTTTGGGAGCAGCGGCGGGGGGCTGTTTGATTCCAAAGGAAATCTTATTGGAATTACCACATGGGGTGACAGGCTGTCCAATGCATATGCAATCAGCATTTCAGGTTTGGCGGACTTAAGCACTTTCAAATCCTGCCAAAATGGCGCATTTTACACAGATGAAGGATGTGCAGAGCTTTGCGAGGGAGTATTAGAAGACGATTTAACATGCTCACTGCCATGCACTGATTTCTATTGCAGGATGGAAGAAATTAAGGGGGAAATGACACCAGCTGCAAAAATGGAGGTATAGTGGGCTCAGATGGACTATGCCACCCTCCCTGTGAGGATAAATCTACCTACTGCCCGAATCCAAATTCTTATTGCTTTGAGAACAAATGCTCATCCTGCAGAGTGGGGATTCTTTATGATAATGGGAAATGCTACGGCAAGTAAATTTATAAACATCGGTTAATATATTATAACATGAAAAAGAAGGGGATTGTGAAGCCATTTTACATAATAGCGCTTATATATGCTATTCTTAGCGTAATAAGTACAATACCCTTATTATTTGTTAGCATAAGCATAAATAATCCAGTTTATTCTGCATTTTCATTTTTGATGTTGTTTTTCTCAATTGGTATTTTTGTTCTTAGTATTGTCGCAATTGTTTCTTTCATTAAGGTAAAATCAAGGAGGATTCTTTTGGTCCTTCCGGTATACTATGTTATAATGATGCCTTTATTAATAATAGCATCATTTATTTATGGGATTATTATAGCAGCATCAGGGGAGCCTCTGGATTCGCTAGAGTTGCCGGTTTTTATGATAGTTATCTCCCTAATTCTAAGCACTTTTGAGCTGGTTTTCTCTTCTGCTATTCTTAAGAACCTGAAGAAATATCACTAAAGAGCAGGTTTTATCGTCTATATCCGCAACATTTATATACTTCATGTTCTTGTGATTATCAATTGCTCATATTATGGCGAGAAAAGAGGTGAAAGAGGAGAGAAGCATATCAGAGGACTCTGAGATAGAGGCTGAAGAGTTCAACGAAAGGCTCGACGAGCTTTTTGACGGCCTTGAATCAGACTATTAATTTCCGTTCGTTTTTTATTTTATTTTATTTTCCTTTTCAGAGGTTACTGTATTTAAGGGTTAAAAGCAGGAAATCCAATTTATAGCACATTTTAATTGCTTTACCTGGCTGTTTTCTGAAGGTTGTAGAATTCCTTCACTTTTCCAAGCTTTTCATACAGGCCAAGAAGCAATTTTTGCACTTCCCTCTTTTCAATCGGATTCAGGTCAAACTGAAGAATTTTCTCATAGGTTTCCATAGCATGCTTTCTCTTATCTTTTTTAAGAAGCTCTTGGGCCTGCTCAACATAAGCCTCCTTAAGCTTAATCTTTATTCCGACCTTTTGTACATTCGTAGCTGAGCCAGAGGCCTTTGCGGCAGAAATATCTGCTTCGGCATAATTTCCCGATTTAACGAATAGAACTGCCGATTTAAGGAAGTCATTCATCTTTCCTTCAAAGCTCGTATTTATATCAGCAGCCGCTCTTATCATCTTTCCTGCTTCATAATGCATCTTTCTTGATTCATAAATTCCTGTTAAAGTTACAAGAGTAAACCTGCGCGTATCAAAATCAATCTGTTTTTTCAGGCATTGCTGCAGATAGTCCATTTTTACATAATCTCCAATGCTTGCAAGTTTTGCCTCAATTTCCCTTCTTCCCAGCAGGGCCTCTTTTTTAATCATTCATTTTCATGTCCGATTTTATTTATAAGCATTATTATGATGCACGATATTAATTCTTCATAATATCTCCCAGATATGCTAATTTCATGCATTCCCTCCTTTAAAATCAAGAATCGTTAGATTTAATAAGCTAAATAAGGGATAGGAAGCTATGCGCTCGGTTAAAAATGAATCTCTTGATATATACACCCATGATGACGGGCTTGCTAAAGCAATATATAAAGAATTTTCGCATAGGATGAATTCCAACACTTTTCTGGAGGATGAAGGGCTCTATAGTTTTTATGATCTCCCTCGCTTAGACATACTGTTATTTCTTGAGAAGCAGGAAAAGGCCATGCCTCTTGCAGAATACGAGGCAGCACACTCCCATTCAGAAAATGGCATAAAATTTGCAAGAATCCGGGTTTTCTCAAGAGGAAAAATATTCACTTTTTCAGGCAGGGAAAAAATTAAAAAATTTCTTAAAAACAAATTTAAAAATGGCTATGCCTCCTGCCTTCAGGAAATGAATTAATTAACTACTATGCCTATAATGAACTTTATTGCTGAATGTATTTTTTGCCCCGGAAAAGTGCCTGATTGCAAGGAAAACTCCCGCAATTACTATAACTACAACCAAGATAATCAGAAACAGATTTCCCGCATTAGATTCTTCTGACTCTTCCTCCAGAGGCGCTTGTCCCTGCCCAGCTCCGGAATCTCCTTCTTGAAGTCCAGCCTTAGTTCCAGAATCAGAAGGCACTTTTCCACTTTCTCCGCCAGCAGAAACTTTCTCATTTATTCCAATTATTGTAACGCCCGCCTTTCCATCCTTAATTGAATTAAGCGTAACCTGCAAATCATAATAAGAGTCTTCATTAATATCAAATTTCTTGGTTTCTCCAGTTTTCAGGGTTGCCTTTTGAGGTGTTGAAGCCACTATAATAACTGCACTATCTGATGCTACGCTCTCAACTCCAACTGTATGCCTGTCTCCTCCAATTCTTAATGAAACTTGTTGGTTTGCTTTTAGCTCTCTCGTGTAGCCTTCCTTAAGATTGCTTTCACTTAAAGAAAATATAGTAATCATTCCACTGGACTTTCCAGGGCTGTCTGATGTAGTTACGGCGGCAACTGCTGCCGGGGCTATTGCGGTCCCGCTAATGCTTGCTCCAGTCCCCGAGAAATGCGGCAACCTTACCCATATCCTGTTGTTTAATGTGTCAAGAGCACATGGACTTGAGCCATTAATATTTGCTGCATTGGAAACATTATTCCTTGAGCAGGTTGATTGATTCATTAATGTACTCCAGTCACTTGCATACGTTGAATAATGGGAATAATTCCCTGAAAATGCCCCCACATTTGAGCCATTTAAGCTTGAATTCCATATTACATTCCAATTATCATCATAATAAACAGGAATTGACATATTAATCGCCGCACTCTCATCCAATCCTGCTGCTGAAACATTGCCTTCTGTATAAGGCATAGAAACCAATACATAATCATAAATTGTTGGTCCCTGCGAGCCAAATCTCATTATTTTCCCAAACCCTCCGCTCGTGCTTTCAGTAATATCACTATTATCCTCAAATAATGCATCTGGTGGTCCTGATGCAAGCATATCCACATTCACATAATGCACAAGAACTCCTCCCATTCCCATTCTAAAGCTTACTTTTCCCCCACCCATTACTGCCTGCATCGGATTAAATGTTGCCATATTCTGGCTGGAATCTCCCAAAATGCATCCGCTCGGGGGACTTGGCACATCACATGTTGAATTAGATATAAATAAAGCAATGCTTATGCTTGAACCAATTGTGCCATCTAGTGCTCCAGGACTAAATGGCTTGACTGTGAAATTATTATTTGTTGCTATCTGTGCTGCCGTTGCTGTCCCTGCCCTTCTTGGTGCATACTGATCATTGCTTCCCCCTCCAGAGCCTCCATTAACAAATATATTAGCTTCCTTATATCCTGTGGAATTTAAGAGAGGAAGATAGAAACTTGCAGCGGATGCACTTTGGTCAACATCAGTCATCCATGTGAACTCCATAGAGCCGTAAGCTGAATAATCAAGAGTAAGCTCAACATGAGCAGAAGTGCTTGCAAGTGTTGAATTACTTGCATTAACAATATTAAACTTTTGCTTCACGGTCGGTATATTTACAGTCCCTTCTCCCCCGTCAATTCTCATCATTGAAACATTATTTGCTGTGCCCATTAATGCGCTTATATTAGTGAAATTCATTAAAACAACTCCTGTTGCATAACCAAGGCTTAAATTTCTAAATGAGCCATAATAATCCAAAGAACTCGTAACATTGTATACTCCTGACGCAAGAAGCATCATATTTGATGTCTCTACTGTTCCTGGCAGAGAGATATTATAAAGCCCATTGCTTAGGTTGTATAAGTCACTCTCACCAATTGCCCCCGACAGATTATAGGGCATATCGCCATAATCTGAATGTATCATATTCCCAGGCTCAATCAAATACGGAATAACTGTAAGGTTAGTCCAGTTTTGGCCAAGCTGAAGAAGCTGTCCTCCGCTGACATTCGTTGCATTAAAGAATCCAAAAACTCTTCTCATCACCATGGAAATATTAAACTGCTTATGCAATGTATAAGTGGTTGAATTATAGGTAGTCAGATTATTTCCATTTGAATCAGTTAGATTATAGGAGCCCGTAGATGAAAAATTATTCCAGTTAAAGCTCACAGGCATGCTCTGGCTTGGATATACCATTATTGAATAATTCCTGTTCCTTGGCAGATTGATATTTACTTCACTTACAGAATTTGTAAACTCGCTTGCTATAGGGTATCCTAGCTTCGTATCTTTAATCTGGTACTGGAAAGTCGTCCTTCCTCCTGTGGAATTAACCGCCGTAATATTAATAGTGCCTGCAGGAGTCAGGTAAAATGTAGTGCCGGCAAGCATTCCCATCATCTGGCTTGGGAATGCAGGTATTGACTTAGACCTAAAATCAACCGTGCTTGTCGTTAAATTCCTGTGGATTATCACCGGCTCAAACAACCATGTGCTCTGCAAAGGCACAGTAAAGTTAAACCATCCAGATGTATTTGCTGTAATTGCAGCATATCCTACAACACCCCAACTGTTTTGGTCCCTGATTGTAAGATTAACGGTGGTATAATTATCCAATAACGCCCCATTTTCATCCTTGACACTCCCATTAAACACAAAGCTGGATGTAGCAAGAATAATAGTCCTCGTTCCCGCCCCTGTAAGGTTTGCATTATTATATGTATCATTCACTGTGGCATTCAGGAAGTATGTTCCCGCGCTATGCCCTGTAAAGTTAAAGCTAACATATGCAGCAGACAGTCCTGAATTATTAGTGCTTGAATTAACCATAGATCCACTGGAATTATACAGTCTTACAGTTAATGCACTAATATTTCCATTATCTACCGCACTTATATTTCCCACAACCGAAGTCAAGACAATTGAATTATTAGAAGGAGCAAGACTCTGGAACGCAATTGACGAAGGCACAGTCGTATCATTGATTTTCACAGAAATATTTGTATATGTAATCCCGCTGGCATTTCTTGTTGCAACGCTTATATTATAGCTCCCAGGAGTTGCAATGCTTGCATTAATCCAGAAATAAGTTGAATTAGTGCCATTTACAATAAAATGGGTGAGGTTTTCCCAAACAATAAAGTTATTTGTTCCATTCACGATAAATGTAGCATTCACTCCAAGCCCAAGTTCCGGAGTGCCGCTGGTCCCATTGGTGGAGTTTACCAGCGAAAATCCAGAAGGGAATGTAATATTTATCTGAGTTATATTAATACCTTCTCCATATACACTGGCATTAATCGAGAAATTATAAAAGAACCCTGAATCTTCAATAAAATTGAACTGCACCCCATTCTCAAATGTCTTGACTTCATCAGCACTTATGAAATACATAAAACTAACTACAGACAAAGCAATAAACACCAACGCTGCCCCAATGCCAATCCTGGCTTTTTTATTCACCTTTAACCCCTCTTTTATCCCTCTAATTAATTATTAATATTTATAAACTTATCTCCCTCTTTGTTTTTGCAAAAAATTAGCAACTCCCTCTCCCGTCGTGAAAGAATTTCCGCCTAAATGAAAAGATATTTAAGCACGGTAAACATCAAGATATCATGAAAGAGGGCTATTTATAGGGCTTTATCTTATAGGTGCACTTTATGACATAATTCTCGGATTCGGTTTCTTATTTTTCTACAGGATAATCTATGAAACATTAGGAATGAATCTTCCCTCAAATCCTGCTTATCTCTCAATGTCTGCAATGCTTTTTGGTTTGTATGGGCTCCTTCTCTTTATGATTTACAAAAATCCAAAAGAAAGCAGGGGAATGATTATCTACGCATCTCTTGTTAAATTAGGTTTTATAGCGATAGTGATATATTACCTGCTGTCAGAACCTCTGCTTGTTGATATGCCCTTCAGGATTCTTGCAGTAATTGACCTTGTCTTCGGAGTCTTATTTCTGGAATCCCTGAAGTTTGCAGGAAAGAGATAACTAAACCTCTGTCAGACTCAATAAAATAACAATTAGTATTCTGCTAGAAAACACCAATTAACTAAAATTTCAGTTTCCGCACCAAAACGTTAAATAACCTTAGCCTTAACTTCAATGCAAACGCCTGCAGCAACTGTTGCCCCAGCATCTCTTATTGCAAACCTTGCCATGTGTGGATTAGAAGCCTGTGTCTCCAAAACCAAGTTTCCAATTGGCTTGATTCTTACTTTTGCGACATCTCCATTCTTCAGAAAATCTGGGTTCTTTGCAGTCTGCCCTCCAGGGCTTGTCTTTTCAATAAGTTCAATGAATTGGCATGGAACCTGTGCAGTATGGACATGGAAAACAGGAGTATATCCTTTGGCAATCACAGTAGGATGCGAGATAACTGCTACTTGAGCTACAAACTCTTCTGCAATTGTTGCAGGCTTTGCCGCATCACATACAACATCCCCTCTTGCAACATCTTTCTTTCCAACTCCCCTTATGTTAATCCCGACATTATCTCCAGCTTCAGCTTGAGCCAATTGCTCATGGTGCATTTCTATTGTTCTTACTTCTCCTGGAATTCCTTTTCCGGACCTTCCCGGAAGAATAATTATCTTTTGCCCAGTCTTCATAACCCCAGTCTCTATCTTTCCAACAGGAACTGTTCCAATTCCGGTTATTTCATAAACATCCTGTAATGGCATTCTCAAAGGCAACTCTGTTGGCTTTTCAGGCTGTGCAAACAAATCAAACTGCTCAAGAACCGTCGGTCCCTTGTACCAAGGCATATTAGCTGACTTCTTGGCTACATTATCTCCCTTTAATCCTGAAATTGCAAGGAATGTTATGCTTTCCGGCTTATACCCTGCCAGCTTTAATATTGGAGAAACTTCATCTCTAACTTTCTTGAATGCATCTTCCTTATACTCAACCGCATCCATCTTATTAATATTTACTGCAAGCTGCGAAACTCCCATTGTCCTTAAGAGCCATACATGCTCTTTTGTTTGAGGCTGCACTCCATCCTTGGCAGATAATGTCAAGAATGCAGCATCTGCCTGAGACGCCCCAGTAATCATGTTCTTAACGAAGTCCTTGTGCCCCGGTGCATCAATTATAGTAACTTCAAACTTATTTGTAACAAGCTTCTTGTATGACAGGTCAATTGTAACTCCTCTCTCCCTTTCCTCTTTAATATTGTCCATAACAAATGCAAACTCAAACCCGATTTTTCCATGCTTCTGCGCTTCAGCCTTTAATTTTTCCATTTCCTCCGGAGTTACTTTTCCAGAGTCAAACATAAGTCTTCCTATAGTTGTAGATTTTCCATGGTCTACATGCCCTACGAAAACAACATTGATGATTGGTTTTTGTTTTGCCATCTTAAATTTGATTGTTTATTGTAAAATGAGTTAATTAGGGAGGGTATTTAAATTTTTCTCTTTTCAATTTTTTCAGGGCGATAATCTTCCTGTAGAGAGCTTTGAATAACTCTCCAATTTTGTAGTACTGAGAGAGTTTTCAAAGCGGTTCGATAGATGACTTTGGGGTTTTTCAAAGTCCTCTATATTAAATATATAAACCTGATTTTTCTTTATATCATAATGAGGGGAATTGACATTATAGGGAATATTGCTATAGCCAAATTTTCAAGAAGCGAGAAGAAAAAAGATAAGCTCAGGCAGGCAGGGGAAATCCTGAAAAAAATGAAAAATGTCACAACTGTTCTTGAGAAGTCAAAAAAGTTCAGCGGAAGGCTTAGAGTCCAAAAAACTTCCTTTCTTTCCGGAATTAATACAAAAGAAGCCCTTTACAGGGAAAACGGATGTGCTTTCCACCTGAATATTGACACTTGCTATTTTTCCCCTCGTTTAGCCGGAGAGAGAATGGAAATAGCAAGGCAGGCAAAGGCGTCTGATTCCATTCTTGTCATGTTTGGCGGAGTGGCTCCATTTGCAATCACAATAGCAAAAATTGCAAGCCCAAAGAAAGTGGTAAGCGTAGAGCTAAGCAGGACCTGCAATAAATACGCCCTTGAAAATGTCCGAAGAAACAAGCTTCAGGATAAAATCCAGTTAATTCAGGGCGATGTAAAAAAGAAAGTCCCCCAATTAAGAGAGAAGTTCACCAGGATAGTAATGGCCCGGCCAAACCTCAAGGAAACTTTCCTTCCAACAGCATTAAAAGCCTCAAAAAAAGGGACAATCATTCATTTTTACGGCTTCTGCAAAGAATCAGATTTAGAAAGCATGAAATCTCAATTATTGGAAGAAGCAAAAAAGGCAAGAAAGCCGGTTAAGCTCCTTGCAGTCAGAAGAGCCGGAGACATCGGAGTTAGGGCATTTAGGTATAGGATTGACCTTAAATTGGAAAAATAACATAAATTATGTTACAAATAACAGAGTGTGGGACAAATTAGGAAATAATTATAACGCAGGACATAAATAATTGAGCATTGCTTTTATGTCCCGCGAATATAGCAAGAGACAAAAGCGTTCAATTATTTGAATCTCTTACTATAGTTCTTCAAAATTATCATATAAACTCGTTTTCCTATATACCTCTTTGGCGCATCGACCTTAGCCCCATTTCCATAGGGAGTTACTTTTCTTTCATAGATTTCTTCCACTTTGTCAGTTATAGTTATCTTTCCACCCTTAACCGCTTTTATTAGCCTCGCCATAATAGTCTATACATGTAAAGACTTATAAACCTTTCTACCCTATGAAATATATGATTAGAAGCAAAGAAATTAGGGATAGATTAAGAGAAATTGATTTGTATTTGCTTGACAAATACAAATTAGAGCATCCAAAAAAAGAGAGAGATTATGCAAAATATGAAATAACTTTTATGAACAGAATAAAGAAAGTTATGAAACAACTTTATTCAATTATCGACGAGGCAACAAAAAATATTAAAGTTGTGAAGAAAAAAGGTCGGCACAAATCTTTAAATCCTAAGCAAAAACTAACTTTAATTTTAATCAAACAACTTGTTGGAAAAAGTAATAGAATGATGGCTTACATGATTGACATTTTTTCTATGATGAATA